>Ga0156233_137_pt1 | contig 53567 bp, 45 predicted proteins | sample RifCSPlowO2_12_FD_107880 | JGI IMG/M metagenome (GOLD analysis project Ga0156233, IMG submission 107880) | Candidatus Schekmanbacteria bacterium RIFCSPLOWO2_12_FULL_38_15
GTCTTAATTTTAAAGTAACTTCTTTCTCATTATATTTATAGACTCCTGTAACCAGATAGTCTACGGCATTTTTTTTCAAGTAATCAGACCCCATATCTTCTTCTAAAAATTTTTGCTTAAAATGCTTAAAAATTAAATAATCTCTGTCTGAAAGCGTCAAATCAGGGGCATCTCCCATTAAAACGATTTTAGATTTTTCCCTTATATTATTCTCTATCCATCTAAATCCCTCAACAAGCGTACTCCCCTCATGGAAGGGTTTAACAGCTGCAATAGAATTTCTAAAGGGAACAATCGAACAGGTTATAATTATCAATAATGCAAATATCTCTCCTAATCTTTCACTAACTATCCATCCCCCGGTTTTATTTCTTCTGATTATAAGAGAAAGTTTGTCAGCACTAAAGAATATAAATGCCGCACAATATATTGCAGCGAAAGGGAGTACCGGAAGCACAAAACGGCCCATACTTACCTTCCAGTTACTGACCATTAAAAAATATATAACTATCCAGGAAACCGGTATAAAATTTTTTCTATTCAAGCTGACTATTGCTCCCAGAATAAAAAAAATAAAAAATATTAATCCCCCTCCTCCGGTCAACATCCTGAGGTAAGATATAAAAGATGGCGGGAAGTTTTCTGATACCCATAGTTTATTTTCATAAAAGCCAAGGGCTGTGACCTTAAGGGCAAATTTAAAATCCCTGAAAAACGAGGTGAAGTCAAAAAGAATATATGGGGAAATAATAAAAAAAATAATTACAAATATAAGAGCACTGTAAATTATCTTTTTATTTAAATAAGTGATATAAATTAATTTTTTAAAGGGGGTGAAATATCTCACCAGGAAAGAAAGCAGCAGAAAAATAATTCCCACTCCACAAAAAGCAAATCTTACCTTTTCTATGAAATAATACCCCAGGTCCCCTTTCTCAATTCTATCCTTATAGCTAAAAACCTTCCCGAAAATATAAAAGGCCTGCGATGAAGCAAGAAAAAGGCTTACTCCTAAAAAGAAAATACCAAGAGTCAAAATCAAATAAAATCCTGTCTTCTCTTTCTTAAGATTATACTGAATTTTTTGGAGCCTGGAATATTGAACTACAAGAAACGATCCATAGATTACAACTATTAATAAAAGAGCTGTATACTTTGTGGAGCTGCTTAGTCCCCCCATTATACCTGCCAGGATAAAATATTTTAAACTATCTTCCTCTATGATTGCAATGCAAAAATAAATCGTTGCACAGATAAAAAGGGTCAGCGGTATATCAACTATCGCATAATGACTGCTAATAATATGGGAAGAGAAAATGGAGAAGAAAAATGCTGATGCAAGGGCAACTCTCCTGTCAAATAACTTTTTCCCAATAAAATAAATTACCAGAACATTGAGAGTACCGAAAACTGCCGACACAAATCTCCCTGTGAGATAGAATACAGATTTACTTGCTGTTATTTTAAAAAAAGCAGGGATTAAAGCATTTAGTATCTTAAATATTATGAATAAAAAATAAACTAAAAAGGACGGGTAATAAAAAACATGAGGGTTTAAATCCCAATTAAACATTTTTAGTGCTGGTTCGATTTGAGACCACTCATCAGGATGGAGGTGCAATGGAAGACCGTAATTTATTCCGGAACTTCTGAGAATAAAGGAACCGGCTAAAATTATGATTAAAATTAAAAAGGATAATTTCTTATGCACTAATTTCCTTTTTTGTTATCCTGTATTTTAAAAGCAGACTATCTTTAGAAAATCCATTATTAATAAAATCCCACGGGAATAACTCTTCTTCTTCTCTATCTCTGTAATTGTAGAAATCAGGATTAATATTAAGTTCTCTGAATGATTTATACCAGTTGCCGTTATTATCCAATGTTTTTAATAATACTTCAGACACCCGCCTGTCTCCTCTTGACAACATAGCCTGTACATAGCTCCATTTGGGGACATCAGTTGTTACTGAGATATTGCTCACACTTCTGAGAGACTTTCGCAAAAAGGTTAACTTTTCATTTAATCGTGCTACTTCCTCCATAGAATGCCATTGAAATGGAGTAAAAGGTTTTGGAATAAATGAACTTATACTTGATGTTATCTTTCCAAGGCGTGCTCTTTCCTTTGCTTCTTCAACCATTCTGTGTTTTATTTTTTTTACTAAATCCACTATTGCTTCTATGTCGTCCCATCTCTCGCCTGGTAGTCCTACTAAAAAGTAGAGCTTTAAGTTCAGGATTCCTCTTGCAACTGCATACTGAGCTTTATCAAGTATTGTTTCTTCTTTCAGAGGCTTTCCTATTAATGTTCTTATTCTTTCACTGCCGCCTTCAGGAGCTAATGTCAGCGAGTTCTGTCCCTTTTCTGTTAATAATTCTAAAAGCGGGTCTTTTAAACCTTCAAAACGTATTGATGAGATTGAAGGAATTATCTCCTTGCCAATTAAACTCTTGCAGAGAAAGTCAAATTCGGGATGGTCTGAAATTGATGAGCCAAGAAGCCCAATTTTTTTTGTAAGCCTCAACCCATTTTCTATTGAAAACAGAAGGTTGTTTGCATTTCTATACCTTCCTTCACCGCTCAAATTTCCGATTAAGCAGAATTTGCAACATCTAGAACACCCCCTTGCAACTTCTACAAGATACATATTTGAGAATTCTGTATTTGACGTCAGAATTCTTGAAACAGTTTCAGTGCTGTTTAAATCATTTACTCTTCCAATAATGACATTTTTCTTTCTTTCTTTTTTATTTCTAAATTTTTTAACGGTCCCGTCCTTATTATAGCTAACTTCAAGAAAACTTGGTATGTAAACTTCTTTGGCTGAGTCAAAGTATCCGAGAAAATCTTCCTTGTTATTAGCTTCAGTTTTTGCACTTTTATAATTTTTTAAAAATATTTCTAAAACTTCTTCTGCTTCTCCCATCACAAAAAGGTCAACAAATTCAGCGATTGGTTCAGGGTTTGAGGTTGGTGCAATACCGCCAGCGATGATTAAAGGGTCAGAGAGGTTTCTTTCTTTGGTTTTGAACTTGATTCTTGACAGATTGAGAATTTTTAAAAGGTTTAAAAAATCACTTTCAAAGGATATTGAAAAAGCAATGATGTCAAATTCCTTAATTGGTTTCTGAGATTCTAAAGAAAAGAGCGGTGTGCTGGTTCTGTTATGTTCAATTAAATCTTCTTCATTTGGGAGAAAACTTCTTTCACATACAACATCAGAAAAACTATTAAAAAGATAATATATATTTTGAAAACCAAGGTTTGACATCCCAATATAATATGTATTGGGATATATGAGAGCAACTGATGTTTTCCCTCCAAAATCCTTTCGGATAGTACCTTGTTCTTCTTTTAAAAAACTTCTAGCTTTTTCAATTAATTTCCATGACATGAAACAATGCCGGAAAAAGGTTTAAAGAATAGAATCTTTATCAGGTCAAGTGGTGTCTGTAAATTATTCCCTGTATTTCCTTTAAAATTATTTTTATAACTTCATAAACAGGGACAGCGAGAATCATTCCGATAATGCCCATCATGTGTTCTCCAACAAGGATCGCAAGCAATACAATTACCGGATGAATCTTAACAGCATTAGAAATTACAATAGGAATTATCAACAAATCATCTATAAGCCTTATGGTAATAAAGAGAATTAAAACTTGGAAAACATCTGTCAGGTTTCCTGACTCAAGCAATACTACAATAATAGCAAGAGAACTACCTATTAAAGGTCCAAGATAAGGAACAACATTTACGATTCCGGCAATTATTCCAATAAACAAAAAGTAATTGACATTAAGAAAATAGAGTCCTGTCGCAGATAGGGTACCTATTATAAAACATTCTATAATCATACCACCAAGATAGTTTCTAAGCTGGCTGTCTATCCTGTGAAGAAAATTCAATGAGACTTCAAAATATCTGTTTGGAACAAGGCTGATTAAATATTTTTTGATAGCTCTGCTTTTCAGAAGAAGAAAAAAAGTAATAAAAGGTACAAATATGAAAAGAGGCAAAATTGATATTACACTGAATACTGTTGAGATAGAAAGTAACTCATTAAACCCATTGACTGCTGTTTTAGACATAGAATCTAAAAGATTTTCAACAATATATATTTCTCCAATTATTGGGAATCTTTTTTGGAATGAAGACTGTAGGTAATAGAGTTTATCTTTTATATAAGCAATTTTATTCAGACTGAGTTCTTTGTACTCGGGAAGTTTTTTCTGAATTGTATCAATCTGACTTATAAGAAGCGGACCAAGATTGAATACACCAATTACCAGAATGGCTCCAATTACTAAAAAGGCAATTGATACAACTATTACACGTGTTATACCCAACCTCTCAATTCTATCTACTATTGGAAGGAGGAGATATGAAATGATAGCAGCAATAAAGAGGGAAATAAGGGGTTGGCGGAGAAGATAAAAAATGCTTACCGCAAGAATTAAAATTATAACAATTCCAATCAGGTCATAAATTAAATTTTTTTTCTGGTATTTGCTGGTAATTATTATTGATTCGTTCATTGAAATCAGGCTAGAGTTGATTCATGGTCGCTGAGTTTTTTATATAATTTAACGTTTGCCCGTCTGAGTTTTGATGAAAGAAGTATTGCAATATTGTAGAGCAACTTGAATCCGAGTTTCTTGTTCCTGTGGATCAAAGCGTCAAAATCATGTTTGAATATTCCGAGAATCTGGGCATCACCATCTGCAATTACATGGACCGAACGTGGTTCGTTTCCAAAAAGAGACATTTCTCCGAATACTTCTCCTTCTTCTATCTTCTCAAGAATTTCCCCTTTTCCCCCAACAGAACCTAAGACGACATATGCATTCCCCTTTTTTATTATGTATATTGCTAGTCCGGGCTCTTTGCTTTGAATAATGATTTCTCCATCTTTGTATTCTCTCAGATGGGTTATCATTTCCAGTTCATTTATTTCTTTGTTGGTGAGATTTTTTAGCAACGGATTGTGTTTTGAAAAATTTATAAGCCCCTTTAATTTTTCTTTAGAGCCAAATAATGGCATTCTCTATTTTCTCCTTGTATACAATTTAGAGTTTAACTATATAAGAAAATTCAAGTCAACAGATATTTAAGGTTACTTAGAAATAGATTTTCAGTAACACTTATAGCTGATAGCTAATAGCTAATTTATGAATCTCAAACAAAAAGATACTCTAATATATTTTAAATCTGAGAGTCTTTCCAGAGCAGGACTTGGAACCCATGCCTTCTGCAGCAGAAAAGGTGGTTTAAGCAGTCCACCTTTTAATTCACTCAATCTGAGTTATAATGTTGGAGACAGGAATGATATAGTTTCTGAAAACTACAAAATTGTCGGAGAAAAGCTTGGAATAAACCACGAGCATTTTATAACAGTTAATCAGTCTCATGGAGACGGGATACTGATAATTGATGAGTTTCCTGAAAATCTGAAAGAGTTTGCTATTAAAACAAAAAATTTGGGAAATGATGCATTAATTACAAATAAGCCTTTAATCCCTATAGGAATCCTCACTGCTGATTGCCAACCGATAATGTTTCTTGACAGGAAAAATAGAGCCATTGGAATCGCACATGCAGGATGGAGGGGGACGGTTTTACGGATTGGACAGAAGGTATTTGGAGAAATGAAGAAACTTTACGGGACAAATCCCAATGATTGCCTGATTGCTTTTGGCCCATCAATCAGGCAATGTTGCTATGAAGTAGGGGAAGAAGTTATTGAAAGTTTAAAGAAGGAATTTTCAAACTGGGAAAACTTCGTTACGCAAAAAACATTTATGCCTCAACACGACACAAAAGATAATGGGAATACCCCTTCCTCACCCCCCTTTAGTAAAGGTATAATCCCCCTTAGTCCCCCTTTATTAAAGGGGGATTTAGGGGGATTTTCTGAGAGAAGAAAATCTAAATGGAATTTTTCTTTAGATGACCTAAACCTTTTTCAGATGACTGAAATCGGAATCCCGCTTAAGAATATTTCAAAAATCAACCTATGCACAAGTTGTAATAATTATTTGTTTTTTTCTTACAGGAGAGAAAAAGGAGTCACTGGAAGATGTTTGTCTTTTATAATGCTGAACGGGGATAAGGATAATCTCTAAAAGGGTTCAAGGATTCGAGGGGTCAAGTGTAAAAAAGGTAAAAAGTAAATTACCCCATGCTTCCGCACGGGGGTTTCAGGTTTTATTTTTGCTAAATATATGGTGAACAAATAAGCAAAGGGAAAAATGGAATATAACTCTATGCAAAAATTATCATGCAAAATAATCGCTGGTGCAAAACCCTTTGAAGCGTTTAAAAATATCATTGATGATGAGTTGAAAAAAGCAGAGAGTGAGAAGAAGGGTGGATTTTGAGATTGCCACGCTCCTGTTAGTCGCTCGCAATGACAGGCGATATGACTATTATGGCCAGAATCTTGGAAGCTCAATTAATTCTTTTTCAAAAGGTTTTAGCTGGTCTCTAAATCTGTCAGTATTTAAATTCAATTCTTCAGCAAGCTTTAATATCATATTAATCAGTTCGTACTTGTCAGTATCTTTTTCCTTTAAAACAAAAGGGTCAATCAAACCCGGGAGTTTTTTTCCCAAAAATTCAAATAATAAATTTTGAGAATTTGTCATTGAAGGATTCAGAGAAATGCTTTTTAGAACTCCGAGAAATGATTTTATAGAAATACATTTATCCTTTCCATGAGTTTCCGTCAATTCAAAAATTTTATTTTCAAAAACTAAAGAAAACTTCTCACTTATCTTCCTTGTGTCAAGATTGAGATCTAATTTGCGGGCAGTTTCAGTCAACTCTTTTAACTTTTTTGGGCTATTTGTATCAGGGTTTTTTAGAAAATCATCAGTTTCTTTTAATAAATTTAACGAGAAAGTATATTCAAGAGAGGCTTTAATTGCAGGGGAAATTGTGATTTTGTTCTCTAAAAGAGTATTGAAGAGGATTAAATTATTTTCAAAAATCTCTGTGATTTCTTTTCTTAATGGGGCTACTTTTTGAGCTGCTATTTTAAGCAGAAGTTTTCCTCTTTCATCAGGCAGTATATCTTTTATTTCCAGTGGTGATATTTTAAAAAGCTTGAATATCTGTGATTCAACTTTTTCAACTGAATATTTTAAAATTTCTCCAAATATTTCTTTCAGGTTAAGAAATTCTTTTTCACTCTTAACCTCAATAAGATAATCTCTTATATCGAGTTCATCTTTCTGTATACAGATAAACAGGTATGATGTTGTTTCTTGCAACCCTATGCTTTCTGCTCTAACTCTTCCGAGAATATATTTATACTGTTCCTTCTTATGGAATATTATTTCTTCTGCTTTGAGTGTGTAACCATATAATTCATCAATACTGTTATCTCCAAAGAAAACGTGGCTGACAACAAGTTGATGAGCTATTTTTCTCAAGGTGTCAAAATAGGGATTTGTTTCTGAAAGAAATATATTTTTCCCAGATATTTTTGTCTGATTTCCGGCTGCTTTTTCTAATTCCTTCAAAAAAGGAAGAATGAAATCAGCAGGAGTAAATTCTTTTACAAGCTCACAGGCTTTAGCTGCAAATTTTAAATTCTGTATTGCTTCAATTCCCTCTATGTCATCAAAAAACCATGCGCAGCTTGTGTGCATCTGGATAGCATATCGCTGGGATTCAAGAAGCTTTAAAACCTTTGATTTTGAAGTTCTGTCATTTTTGTCTTTAAGGTGTTTTTCGAAAAAAAGAGAAATACTTGCTTCAGACCAGTTATTAACAATTATGTCTCCATAGTCATTCCTTGCTTCCCATGGGTCACGAATATATTTTGATGATTCTTTTTCATATACTTTGGCTAACTCATCAGCAAGGATATCAACAGCCTTTTTTAGCGGGGTTCTCCATTTCTGGTTCCATCCTTTTATTTTGTTTATACTACAACCACAGTCTTCCTTCCATCTTTTAACTCCATGGAAGCAACTCCAAGAAGTCCCTTCACTATCATCTCCGAAATTTAACTCAACTTCAAACTCCGGAGGAGAGATTTTAAGGAAATTGGAATAATTGGTTATAATTAAATTTTGGTTCCTGGCTTCTTTCTTGAAAAAATAGGCGATGCACATATCCCCGAATGGTTCGTGATGGCCATATGATTCTCCATCTGTGCAAATATTTATCAGACAGGAATTCTTAAAATCTTTTGGGATTGCTTCCTTTATTTTTGAGACAAGAAAGTTTGCATTTTTTAAAAGGTGTTCAAAAGCTATAGCCTTTGAGATATCTTTTTGATAGAAAATAACCGCCAGAGATTTATCAGCAGGGATAGCCCTTTTAGAATAGACTTTGTAAGTTCTGGTTGTGTCTATATTCCCGTTTCTTGCATCTGTCCATTCTCCGTCAGGAATTTTCCTTATTCTTAAAGCCTGATAAGGTGATAAAATTGAAAAATTTATTCCCTGCTCTATCAGGCACTCAACAGTTTCGCTGTTAATGGCTGCTTCAGGAAGCCAGATTCCTTCTGGTTCCCGTTTAAATCTTTTTATGAAATCTTTCTTTCCCCATAGAATCTGAGTTGTTTTGTCTCTTCTTGGTATTAACGGCATAATTACGTGATTATAGACCTGAGCAATTGCATTTCCTTTGCCATTATTTTCAACCTGACTAACCCTGTCAGCTTCAATTATTTTTTTATATGTTTCAGGATATTTCCGTTCAAGCCAGGATGCAAGAGTGGGTCCAATATTAAAGCTTAAAAATTGAAAATTATTTACTATATCAAGAACTTTACCTTTGCTATCCAGCACCCTTGAAGCAGTATTAGTTTTATAACATTCTTCGTGAATACGTTCATTCCAGTCGTGATAAGGGAATGCAGATGGTTGTACTTCGATGGTTCCAAGGAATGGATTTTCCCTTGGTGGCTGATAAAAATGACCGTGGATTACAACATAAACTTTTTTTTCTAACTGCTTTAAATCCTCTGGCACAATGTTTTCCTCAGTAATTTTTCAGTTTTATTCAGATGTTAAAGCCTTTATAAAATTCAATACAAAATAAAATCTAAATGAATAAATGAAACTTTTTGATATTTGATAATTTGACATTCATTTGTTGGGTTTGTTTCATTGATTACAGGCTAAATCCTGCGGTTGCCACTTTTTTCAAACGGGGGAAATTGCCTTACTGTATAAATCACTGACTAAGACTTTCACTTTTAATAATTTCATCAAGTGTTCCAAATTTATCACGGTTTGTAAAAAAGAAAATAGCTCCAATAATTACAGCAAACCAGAGAGTGCATGCCCTGATTATGAAAGTTGCAGCTACTGCTATTGGTCTTAATACTTTTAACAGAATAAGAATTCCAGTCATGCTGGTTTCTGTTGTTCCGATTCCTCCCGGCAACATACTCAGGGCGCCGACAATGGTGGCAAAAGAATAAATGAAGGCAGAATTGAAGCAGGAAACCTGGCTTTTTAAACCGAGGAGAACAAGATAAAAAGCAAGACATTCACAAAACCAGGATAAAATGCTTATAATAGTAGGAAAGAAGAGGTTTTTCAAAGCCAGCAGACTTGAGGCGCTTTCATAAGCCCTTTCTACTTTTACTGCATGTTTTGAAACTAAGGGCAATTTTTCAACTACAGTTATTATTTTTAAAAACAGGGGTTCAATTCCAAGAACGATAATGATTCCAAAAATTACCAGGATAGTAAAAGTTAATATCTTTATGCCAAAGTGAAGAGAGTAGGCTCCTGCAGCAGCAATAGCACATAAGCCCAAAAGGTCTGTTACCCTTTCAGCAAGGATTATTGGCGAGGATTTCGTAATAGGTGTTAAATTTATTTTTTTTAGAAGATAAGACTTCAGCACTTCTCCAAATTTCCCGGGCGTAACCGCCATAATGAGTCCTGACATAAAAATTATAAAACTGTTTTTCTTATCAACAGGGATTTTAAGAATCTTAAGGTAATGGTCCCATTTCCAGAATCTTAAAAGATAATTAAGAAAAACCAAGAAAAGTATTAAGGGGAAATAAAACCAAGAGAATTTTTTGAATGCTGATAACAGATTTGTAAAATCAGCATAAACTGTGAGAACTGCAAATACTAGGGCAGATAGAATTAGAGAAAATAAAAATTTAAATTTTAAATTATTGCTGAATCCCATAAATCTTGGCTTGACCTTCAAAAGAGCTGTTGCTATAAACTAATCTAATTTGTTTGTATAGGATTCGGAACTAAAATGCAACCCATTAAAAGATGTTTGCTTTTAAAGAAAATTTTGAAGGATATAAGGTCTAATAAGAAAAAAGCTGTTGCTTTTATCCTTTTATTTTTGTTTTTGAATTCTTCATGTGGCTCAAGCAAGTACAGATATCTTGCCCTTAGTCCTCTTGAACAGACTCAGAGAAAGGCTTATGAAGATTATGAATCTGTCAAGAATGATGACATTGAGATAAGAGTTGCGAGAAGACTTCCTGATTTAATTCTTAAATCTTTAAAGACTTTAAAAAACGAGAATGAATATCAGGAAGCAAAGAGTGTTCTGAAAAGAATCAAAAAGGCAAATTATACAATTTTTTTATTAAGTGTGGTAAACGACAAGAATAAAAAAATTGTAATTGATCCACAAAAGCTGGTTTTAAAATTCTTTGGAGAATTAACTGAGAAAGAATTTAATCCGGTGAAACAGAAAGATTTCTATGATCTTACAAAAATAAAAGCAGATGGCACAGATAATTTGAACCCTAATTTTCTTATATCTTCCAAACCAACAGAAATCAGCGGGAATAAAGAGTTTTTTTTAGTTTTTCCGTATGAGATTAATGATGAACACATGACCAGAATTACCTTGAAAGATGTTTTAATTGATGAAAAAGAATATAATTTTGAATATTTCTTTTACAGCGCTAATAAATACGAAAAGGCAAAAAGGATGGCTCAGTATACCGGAATGGTTATGGGTGGAGTCGCTCTGATTGTAGTCGGCATATCTGCATACACTAACTAAAGTCAATCAGGCTGTAATTTTAAACATAGGAAGATAGTATTTTTCAACTATTCTGTCCCAATTATACTCTATTTCAACTTTTTGTCTTGCTGCGATTCCCATCCTGTAGCACAAATCAGGTTTTTCTAAAAGCAGTTCAATTTTGGAAGCCAATTCGTCAGAATTTTCTGGAGAAAAAAGAAAACCATTACAGCCATCATCTATGATGCTCAGAAGACCTCCAACCTTTGAAGCTATTACAGGTTTTCCGCAAGCCATCGCTTCAACAGCAACAATTCCAAATGGTTCCAGCCAGATTGAAGGGACAATACAAATATCTGCTTTATGGTAGAGGTTTGGGAGTTCTTTTTGTGTTAGCCAACCTGTTGATTCTATGAATGGCTCTTCAAACTTTTTCTCTGTTGTGACAAGTAGTTTAAATATCTTGCCTTTATCGTGTAGTTTCTTGCAGGCTCTAAGCAGGACATTGAAACCTTTTTGAGGGTCATCAATTCTTCCTGACATCAGGATTATCGGTATGTCTGATGTTATTTTATTATCACTAGGCTTAAAAAGAGTGGTATCCACACCAGAAGGAATTACCATACAACTCTTGTTATACTTTGATGCAATCTCCTTTATAAACTCGTTATAAACTATAATTTTGCCAGCACTCTTTAATCCTTCTTTTATAATTCCTGAAAATCCGGGAAGAAAAGCCAGAGATGTAAGAAAAGTATGTGCAGCCATCCTTGGCTTGTACTTTAAAAGCCACATGGTGGTGCACCTGAGACAATAAAGCGGAGTGTCAAGAAAGCAGTGAAGACAAATTGAACCATCTTTAAAGAATGTTCCGTAGTCTTTTATGCAGAAGCTGTCATATGTATAAAACCTTAAAATCGGATTATATTTGCCCAATGCCCTGACAACATATGGCTTTATATGCTCACCATCAGCAATGAATACATAGTCCGGGGAGAATTTCTCTAACGCTTTTTTGATTTTTATTGGAACATGGAAGAAATTGTAATTGAAGCGATTGAATGGAATCAGTTCAATATTCAAAGGAATCGGTTCAAGGATTTCTCCTCTCGGATAGTATCTTGTAAAATGAGGGACAAAGAGTTTTACTTCATGGAATTTTGCAATTCTTGAAAAAACCTCTTTCAAATCTACTCTGGAACCTCCGTCAGGGGGCCAGTTGAAAAGTAAATCTACTACAGCTATTTTTGACATTCTGGTCAGGTGTAAAGGATGGCGGGTTCCTGTTTCTGGTTTTCTATTTCAGTTTCTTTTTCAAGGGCGATTTTAACTGCCTCATCAATTCTGGATATAAAATGGTACTGCATGTCATTTTTAATATTCTCAGGAACATCTTCTAAATCCTTTTCATTGTTTTTCGGAAGAATGATTCTTTTGATTCCTGCTCTTCTTGCAGCCAAGACCTTCTCTTTTATCCCTCCAACCGGAAGCACCATTCCACGCAGTGTTATTTCTCCTGTCATGGCAATATCACTCCTGACTCTTTTTTCTGTAAGCAAGGAAAGAAGGGCTGTGAAAATAGTGATTCCTGCTGAAGGACCATCTTTTGGAATTGCCCCTGCAGGAACATGTACATGAATATCGCTTTTTTCATAGAAATTTTCAGGTATATTAAACTCTTTTGCCTGAGATCTGACATATGTTAAGGCAGCCTGGGCTGATTCCTTCATAACATCCCCAAGCTGGCCTGTCAGTGTGAGATTTCCTTTGCCGTTCATCCTTGAAGCTTCGACAAATATTATATCTCCACCGGTTGAGGTCCATGCAAGACCAGTTGCAATACCAGCCCTTGAAAGTCTTTCTGCAATTTCTGAGAAGAATTTTTTTGGACCAAGATATTTTGATAAAATATCAACATCTATTTCAGCTTTCTCAATTTTACCTTCGGCAACGTCTGTTGCCACTTTTCTGCAGATTGTTGCAATCTCTCTTTCAAGGTTCCTCAATCCTGCTTCTCTAGTATAATCTCTGATAATTGCTCTCAGTGCATTATCGCTGAAACCAAGATTTTCTGTTTTTAAGCCGTGCTCTTCTATCTGTTTTGGAATTATATGTTTTTTTGTTATCATAAGCTTTTCTTCTTCTGTATATCCAGGAATGTCAAGAACTTCCATCCGGTCAAGAAGGACTTTCGGGATTGATTCCAGCACGTTTGCAGTGACTATGAACATTACCCTTGAAAGGTCAAAGGGAACATTCAGGTAATGGTCAGAAAATGAAAAATTTTGCTCCGGATCCAAAACCTCAAGAAGTGCTGAAGACGGGTCACCTCTGAAATCAGAGCCGAGTTTATCAATCTCATCAAGCATAAAAACAGGATTTTTTGAAGCAGCCCTCTTTATCCCCTGAATTATTCTTCCCGGCAGAGCTCCAACATAGGTTCTTCTGTGCCCTCTTATTTCTGCCTCATCTCTTACACCCCCTAAAGATATCCTTACAAATTTTCTGCCAAGAGCTTTTGCAATTGATTTTCCAAGCGAGGTCTTACCAACCCCGGGAGGACCTGCAAAGCAAAGGATAGGTCCTTTCTTATCAGGTTTCAATTTTCTTACAGCCAGATATTCAATTGTTCTTTTTTTGACTTTATCAAGATTATAATGGTCTTCATCAAGTACGTCTCTGACATTTTTTAAGTCCATATTATCTTCACTGTGAAAAATCCATGGCAATTCTACAAGCCAGTCAAGATAGGTTCTTGATACTGTATATTCTGCTGATGAAGGGTGTATTTTTGATAGCCGGTTTAGTTCCTTCATTGTCTCCTCTTCCACTTCCTTAGGCATCCCGGAGTTTTTTATCTTCTCCCTTAAATCCTTTATTTCTCCAGTGTCATCACCGTCCTCGCCTAATTCTTTTTTTATGGCTTTAAGCTGTTCTCTTAAATAAAATTCACGCTGAGCCTTTGTAACGTTTCCGACAACATCAGAATGAATTTTATCTGCCATTTCAAGCGCCTGAAGTTCTTTATTAAGAAAAACTGAAACTCTTTTTAGCCTCTGTTTTACTTCCAGAGTCTCAAGAAGTCCCTGTTTTTCTTCAATTGAAATGTTCAGATTTGAAGCTATCAAATCAGCTAATTTTCCAGCCTCGCTAATATTCTCAATAATAAGGGTCAATTCATTTGGCAAAGTTTTTGATAAACTTATGGCTTTTTTTGCCATATCTTTTAAATTTATCAAAAGGGCTTCAGTTTCAATATCCTTGCTCAGCTGGTCTTCCAAAACTTCAATTCTTGCTGAATAATAAGGTTCAATTCTCACAAATTCTTTTACTCTTATTCTTGTCAATCCCTGTACTATTACACTGAGGCTGCTGGCACTTAGATTTGAGGTTTTTATTATAGTCCCGACAGTTCCGATAGTGTACATGTTCTCTTCTTCGGGGTCTTCAATTCTGCCGTCTTTTTGAGCTACAACCACAAGCATCTTTTGTGATGCGATTGCTTCTTTTACCAATTTAACAGATTTTTCCCTGCCAACTACCAGCGGCATAACAGTGTTTGGAAACATTACTGAGTTTCTGAGAGGTAACAGTGGTAATTCTTTGGGAATAAGAGAGTTTCCTTTATTCCCATTTTTCTGTTCATTAATTTTGTTTTTGAATATAGAAAACTTTAGCTTTTTCATACTAATCTTCGTTTTCGTCAGTTTCTACACTGGCTTTTCCCTCTGCTATTTCTTCAAGCGCTATTATTGTTGGTTTACTTCTTTTGGTTTCAACTAGCGGTTCAAAGCCTGCCCCAAGCTGGCGTGCCCTTCTTGCAGCAAGGACAACAAGAAGGTATCTATTTTTGATCTTCTCTATACTTTTTTCAACTATTATATCCATATCCATTTGCCGTGCTTCCTCCTTTTTTAAAAATTGCAGGTATAATTTTAAGTCAAGTATTTAATAATAACCTTATTCCTTATAATTTCAACAAAAAATATTGTCTTAAGCATTTTGTTTTTACCATTACTATAAATATCTCTTTATGGAAAGATTACTTTTTTGTAAAATAAATTCAAGCATAAGCCTTGTCAGCTTAAGTCTTTTCTTGACCTTTTGTTTTTAAAAATCGTATAAAAGTCCATATTTTAATTCAGCCAGTTAATTGATAGCAAATGATAATCAAATATAAAGATATTGAACCTGTAATACACCCAAGCGTTTTTATTGCAGGTTCAGCTAATATCATTGGAAAGGTTAAAATAGACGAGTTTTCAAGCCTGTGGTTTCAGACAGTAACAAGAGGGGATGTGAATTTCATATCTATTGGTAAAAGCACAAATATACAGGATGGGGCAATGCTACATGTTACCACAGACAAGTATCCTTTAATTATTGGAGATTATGTGACAGTTGGGCACGGGGCAATGCTACACGGTTGTACAATCGGGGACTGCTGTCTTATAGGAATGGGTGCAATCGTCCTTGATGATGTGAGAATTGGAGATGGCTGCATTATTGGTGCAGGTTCAGTTGTTCCTGAACATTCAGTAATTGAACCTGAAACCCTTGTTCTTGGAATTCCGGCAAAGCCAAAAAGAAAGATAAGTAAAAAAGAAATAGAGGAAATAAAAGTTTCTGCTATCAACTATGTTGAGCTTGCAAAAAAGTATAAAAGATAACAGCCGGTAAAATAAAATTACAGGAGGAATAAAAATGGCGAATAAGACTCCTTTTGTAGAGAAACAAAGGGATATACTGCTTGAAAGATTTGGATTAGCACTGCCTGATCTATATGAAAATTTAAAGGTTGTCTGCGGCAAGAATGAAGGTGAAAGGATTTTTAAGGCTATTGCTGAAGAAAAATTTAAAAAGAATTTACTGCCAAAAATAAAGGGGATTGACATTAACGTTCTTATGAACAGGGAAGAGGGTTTGTCATCACCTTTTGACTGGAAACTTAAGATTGAAGAAAAAACAGAAAATGGGGAAAAGGTCTGGTATGAAACCCTTTGGAATTGCCCGCATTTAAAAGCTACACAAAAACATAATTTACCTTCTCCCTGTGAACCTGTCTGCTATACTGACTTCTGGCTCTTAGAGAAGTATGGAATCCTAAAGGCTAAACTAGTTTCTCACATTCTTGAGGGCGCAGAGGGTTGCTGTTTCAGGGTTATGAAGGTAAAATAAAATAGGCTATTATATATTTCTCAGTGTATTGGTTTATTAGCAATTTTCCTACACTATTCTTCTGCAATGAGAAAATGGTGATGATAAGATGAATGACAAAAAGAAGTGTATACTTTTACTACTTATTTTTATTTTTAGCTTCCTTGCCGTAAGGCTCCAGATATTAACATCTAGAATCTTCCTGACTCAATGGGAAGAATTATACTCTGGCACAATTACAAGAGAGATTTTAAAAGGGCTTAAGATGCCGCTTTTTGATTACCAACCTAAGCCCTTTCTCGGAGGACCTTTAATCTACGGAATAATAGGAGTCCCTTTTTTTAAACTCTTTGGAGACTCATATTTTTCTCTTAAATTAATTGGACTTACCTTCTCTCTGGGAAGCCTCATTATTTGCTTTATCTTAATAAATAAACATTTCGGGCTTAAAGCAGCAACCCTTACCTCTCTGCTTTTTATCTTTTCTCCTCCACTTTATACTGAGACAACCCTTACAAGTTGGGGTAGTCACTTAGATTCAATTTTTTTCTCTCTTCTCACAATTCTTACTTTCTTTCAGATATTTTTCAAAAGACAAGAAGATCCATCTAAAGATAAGGAATACAACTTTTTTAGCCTATTTTTCTTTGGTTTAATATCGGGGTTTTCCATATATTTTTCATATATGTGCTTTTATTCTTTTCTGACATGCCTCTTCTTCTGGTACATCTTTGATAAGAAGTTTTTCCTTAGAAAGTATTTCCTAATATATTGCTCATCCATTCTGATAGGATTTAGTCCATGGCTATATTACAACATAACTCATTCATTCAGGGGTATAGATATAATTGCAAAACAAGGGATTGAGGGAACTGTAAATAGAATAGACTTTTTTGCTAAATTAATAAGATATTTTTCATTCGATCTCTCTTACATTCTAAATTTTCCACAAATTAAAATACCTGGCATCCCCAATTTTCGTTATTTTTATTACTTGATCCTGTTAATGTCATTATTTTTTGTAACATGGGAAAGCAAAGATACCTTTAAGAAGATTTTTAAAACCTTAGTCTCTGTCCAAAAAAAACACCGAATTTCTTCTGTAGAAATATGTAAGGAAAGTTTTTTTATCGTAGCATTTATTCTTTTTACTTTGATATATCTTTTCTCTGGATTTGAAACCCTGTTAGCTGATATTGACCCATTAGTAGGCCATAGATACATAATCCCTCTTTTCCCAATCTTTTTCATAATCATAGCTCTTTTTATTTCAAAATTAACAGATAATAAAAAAACAATTAAGAAAATTTTTGGTTATGGAATACTAATTATATTACTCATCTTAGGTGCATTCAGCAATAGCAGGATTGGCTATCGCGAAGGTATGACCTATTTCGATTTAGACGGCTTTTCATATACCACCCTTGCTTTACATACCTACTACAGGTTTGGAAATGACTTCAAAAAATATGTAGAGCAAGGGGAAAAAATGGATCCGGACTACAAACATTTTTATTATCTTGGATTAGGAAAAATTGTTAATGGAAGAGGGCTTGTGTGGGAAAAAGGTTTTGAAGAATATAAGATTTTTGAAAAATGGATAAGTAAGATTGATATCATATATCAATCTTATTATTATGAAGGGATAGGTTTTGGTGTTGGAGAAGATATAGTTTACAATCAATATAAAAAACCTTTTTTTGCTTTAAATAAAATCCCTGGAAAAAAACGATATTATGCATATTTAGGGGTAGTACGTCTATTGGAGGAAAAAAAACTACCTAAAACAAATATATATGAATTAATAAAAGTAATTGATAGAAAATATAGGAAGTTTTTTTATCCTATATGGGGAAAGGAAGTTCTGGAAAAAAGTGCAGACTTTGAAAAAACTATTGCTTTTGTAGAGGGTTTGGAAAAAGAGGAAAAGGAAGGAGTTTACAAAGGGTTAGGAATTAAACTTTTTAGTAGATCAGATTTTGACATAAATAGATTTACTAAAATAATAGAGCCCTTCCCAAAGAATTCCAGAGGTTTCCTCTACGAAAGTGCAGGAGAGGAAGTTGGTTTTTTAAACAAAAACCATATTAGCAGGATTCAGGATATTATACATTCCCTTTCTGAATCTGAGAAGCAGTCAGTCTACAAGGGAATTGGAAGATTTGCTGCAGAAAGATATGGTTTCAGCTTTAAAAAATATTCTGATTATATTCAAGAAATAGCCCCTCGCTACAGAGTTTACTGTTATGAAGGAATAGGAGCTCAAATTGCTCTAAGATTTGGAGGCAATCCTGAAGCAGCTAATTTGATAATAAATGAATTGCCGGTAAATATTAGACCTTCTATTGAAAGAGGGTTTGCAGAAGAATTAACATAAACACGTTTAATGCCATTCTCTTGGACACTTGAATATTCTCTCCTTTCATATTCTATTAAAATATATTAATTTTTCTGAGGATTTTCTGCTGACGCTTTTGTGTTAAGTTGACAAAACCTCAAGATAAAATAAAATTATTGAGTTAATTAGATATTAATAATAATATAATGTTTATTATGGCGAGAGAAAAACTAACAGCTCTAATCCCAACCTTCAATGAAGAGGACAACATAAGAGATTGCCTTGAAAGCGTGAAATGGGCTGATGAGATTTTAATTGTAGATTCATACAGCAATGACAAAACACTTGAAATAGCAAGAAGTTATACTGACAGAATAATACAGCATGAATATATAAACTCAGCTACACAGAAAAACTGGGCAATCCCACAGGCAAGACATGAATGGGTATTAATAGTTGATTCAGATGAAAGGGTTACAGAAGAGTTAAAAAATGAAATAGAAAAAGCACTCTCAAAGGACTCAGATGATATAAACGGATATTATATTCCAAGAAAAAATTTCTTTTTAGGAAAGGAAATAAAACATGGCGGATGGGAATTTCAGCATGACCTCAATCTGAGACTTTTCAAGAGAGATTTCGGGAGGTATGAAAACAAAGAGGTTCACGCTGATATAATTATTAAAGGCAGAAAAGGAAAAATCGGGTCGCCATTCCTCCATTATTCCTATAAAACCATAGCTCCATATCTTAAAAAGCTTGAAAGGTATACCAACTGGGCAGCTCTTGATGTTGCAAAAAAGGGGAAAAGGATTGGTTGGCAGCAGTTTGTGTTCAGACCCACAGGTACGTTTATAAAGATGTTTGTATTGAAGCTTGGATTTTTAGATGGAATCCACGGGCTGATACTGGCTCTTTTCTCATCTTACTATGTCTACATAAAGTATGTGAAAGCATGGGAGATTCAGAACTCAAAAATTTGAAATTAAATAATGAGAACCTCAGGATATTGCTTGTAAGAAATGATAAAATTGGTGACCTGGTGCTTGCAACTCCTGCCATAAGGGCCCTGCGGGAAACCTACCCAAAAAGCTACATAGCGATGCTTGTAAATGATTATGCCCGTGATGTGGTTGTCGGGAATCCTGATATTGATGAGGTGATAGTTGAGCATAAGGGAGAACTTAATGAGTTTTTAAAATTACTGAAGGAAGTAAAAGGCAGGAGGTTTGATGTTGCTATAATTCTTTTTCCTTTTTTCAGGACTGCTCTTCTTGCACTCCTTGGAAGGATTCCCTTAAGAATTTCTACCGGATTTAAGTTCTATCAGTTTTTTTTTAACAGGTTAATATACCTCAGGCGTTCAAAGGGTGTTAAGCATGAAATAGACTACAATCTGGACTTGGTAAGACTGATAGGGGCTGATACAATAAACAAAAAACCGTGTATTCCTGTAAGCGGAGAGGATGAGGAATATGTTGATAGATTTTTAAAAGGTATAGGGGTGAAAAATGGTGACATTCTTATAGGACTTAATCCCGGAAGCGGTTTTTCAGCAAGAAAATGGAGGGAGGAGTATTTTGGGGAGCTTGCTGTAATTTTTAAGCAGAGGCTTGGCGCAAAGGTGTTAATTTTGTGGGGACCGGATGAAAGAGAACTAGCTGAGAAAGTTTTAAAACTTTCAAATGGCACGGCAGAGCTTGCTTTTGAAACAAAAATAAAGCAGCTTGCATCGCTTATAAAAAGGTGTAATCTGATAGTAACAAACAATACAGGACCAATGCATATAGCTGCAGCAGTGGGAGCGCCAATGGTTGAACTTTTTGACCCTAAATGGGCATGTTCACCTGTGAGGTGGGGACATCCTGAGAATGGAAATATAATATTAAAACCTGATATTGATTGCACAAAAAAGTGTAATTCAGAAGAATGCGGCCATTTTGATTGCATGGACAGGATAACAGTAGAGATGGTTTTTGCGGCTTCAAAAAATGTACTGGCTGGTAAAGGGAAATTACCCAAAAACCTTGGTTTCTAACCCTGTATTTTTGGTCAAAAAAATCATGTCAAATAAACCTCATAATATCCTCTATATTCAGGGTGTAACTCGTATGGGTGGCTCAATTGAAAGCCTCCTCGGGTTGCTGAAAGGGCTGGATAAGAAAATTTTTTATCCTGTTGTTGTTACTTCAAAAAAGGGAAGATTTTTTGAGGAATCAAGAAGTTTAGGGGTTGAGACTGAAGTTATAAAAATGGGTATGTGGAGAAAAGGGAAATCTTTGTTAAGAATTCCGGTTTCTGTTTATTCAATTCAGAGTGTTATTAAAAGAAAAAATATTTCACTTGTTCATGCTAATACCCTGTGGGATAACCCATACGGTGTTATTCCTGCAAGGCTTAGAAAAGTTCCTTCCATATGTCATATAAGGAATACTTTTACAGAGGATAAAATTAAAAAATATTATCTGTCCAAGGCAGATAGAATAATCTGTGTTTCAGATGAGATAAGAAGTGGCTTTAATGGCTGGAAATTGAAGGATGAAAAAACAGCTACTATCTATAATGGAGTTGATACAAAGCGGTTCAATGATAAAGTGAAGGGTGGCATTATAAGAAGGAATTTTAATATAGAGGACAGAGAGATTCTTATAGGAGTTGTTGGAAGAGTGGACAGAACCAAAGGTCAGGATTTGCTAATAGAAGCCTTTGCTTCTTTGAACAAGAGACATGAGAACCTGAGGCTTATGATAGTTGGAGAGAGTTCTTTAAGGGACAGACAATATTTTTATAAACTTAAAGACTTCAGCAATTCCCTGAATCTGAGAAACAAAGTGATTTTCACAGGTTACAGGAAAGACATTCCGGAGATTACAGCTGCTTTTGATATTGCTGTATTCCCCTCTCTTCCAAGCTCTAATGAAGGATTTGGAAGAAGTATTATTGAAGCAATGGCAATGAAAAAGCCTGTGGTAGCATCAGCCACAGGTGGGATTCCTGAGGTGGTTGTTGACAGCATAACAGGAGAAATTGTTCCGCCTAATGATTCAGAAAAGCTGGCAGATGCCATAGAAAAATTAGTTATTGATGAAAAAAGAAGAGTTTCAATGGGAGAGAAGGGATATGAGAGAGTGATTGAGAAATTTACAATGGAGAGAAATGTTAAAGAGATTGAAAAATTGTATTTGAGTTTGTTAGAAGACAAACATAATTAATGATAAATAATAAAGAATTTGATTTATGAGAAAACTTCGCATACTTCAGACAAATATGCACAGAGGAGGATGGGGTGGGCAGCCCCATATGGTTTTATTGATTGCAAAAAAAATTAGAGATAAGGGGCACTTTGTTCTTGTTGCAGCGCCCAAGGGGAGCACTCTTGTAAAAAGGGCAAGAGAAGAGGGTATTGATACTTATGATGATCTGACTTTTCAAAGAGGTTTTCACCCCTTTATATTGTTCTCAGAGCTCTTTAAGTTAAAAAGAGTAATCGAGAGATATGATATTGATATACTTCATACCCACGGCTCCCAGGATACATGGGCAGGAGCCCTTTCTTCCATATTTATAAAAAAAAATCTCATTCTAATAAGAACAAGGCATAACACCTTCCAAGTAAAATACAACCTTTTTAATCGCCTTTTGTATAAGTACTTAATTGATAAGCTCTTTATTGTGAGCAGTGGAGTAAAAAAGGAATTTGAAAAATTTATTCAGGGAGGAGAACTTTCTGAAAAAAGGATTTTAACAATCCATCCAGGAATAGATTTAAATACTTTTAACCTGTCCCTTAACGGCAAAAAAATAAGGGATGAGTTGAGCTTGGATGGAAATAAGATATTAATTGGAGTCATAGGAAGACTTGCAAAAGAAAAAGGTCATATATTTTTTTTAAAAGCAGCAGCAGAGGTAGCAAAAAAAATCAATGAGGCAAGATTTTTGATAGTTGGCGAGGGGCCTCTGAGAAAAGAACTTGAGGAAGAAAGCGTAAGGCTTGGGCTTGAGGGGAAGATTCTTTTCTTGGGTTTCAGGTCTGATATTCCTGAAATAAATGCTGCACTTGATATATCAGTGCTTCCATCAATTGCCTGTGAATCAGCATCATTAGTGATAAAAGAGTCAATGGCTTTAAAAAAAGCTGTTATATCCACTTCATTCCCCGGAGTAACAGAAACCATAGCGGATGGAGAGAATGGAGTTATAGTTCCTCCCGGTGACCATACTGCAATGGCAGATGCAATGATTAGAATCATTAGTAATCAGGAAATAAGAAAAAGGCTTGGAGAAAAAGGGAGGCAGACAATAGAGAAAAATTTTACGGAAGATGTGTTTATAAACAGGATAGAAGAGGCTTATTATAATACAATGATAGAAAAAGGGTTTCTGTGAATGAAAAGAAAGTTAAATATTTTACAGATAATAGGAATGACTCACAGAGGCGGGTCTGGGGCTTCAGCTGCTATACTTGCAAAGAAGCTTGTTGAAAGGGGGCACAGGGTAATATATGTTTGTAACAAGAATAGCCTTGGATATGAACTCCTCTCAAAAACCGATGCGATCCTTATCGCTTCAGTTGTCATGAGCAACAGGAAAAGGCTAACCATTAAATTTATAAAGCAGTTTTTAAAAGATATTTCGCAGATAAGGAAGATAATAGATGAGGAAAAAGTGGATGTCCTTCATGTTCACTGCTCGCCAGAATACTGGATTGGAGCTTTGGCTCACAAGCTTTCACGACAAAAACCTGTGTTCGTAAGGACAAGACATATTCCTATTCCTGTAAAAAAGAAATTTATAAACTCATATCTCTTTAATAAGACTGATAGGGTTATAACCGCCTCAGAGTTGATAAGAAAAAACTATTTTAATAATAAAGGATATGATGAATCAAAACTTATAACCATATATGATGGAGTTGATTGCAGGAAGTTCAACCCAAATGTCTGCGGAGAAGAAATAAGAAAGGAATTTAATATAAAAGATGGTGAATTTTTAATTGGGAATATAGGGAGGTTGGAAAAAGTAAAGGGACACAGTTTTTTCCTGCAGTCAATAGGAGAGGTGGCAAAGAAAATTCAAAATATAAAGGTTGTGATTGTTGGGTGGAGGGATAATAAATTTAAAGATGAGGATATGGAAGAAATGGAAAAGATAATAAAGGAAAAAGGAATTGAGGGCAGGGTAATATTTGCTGGTTTCAGAAATGATGTGGAAAAAATTATGGCAGCCATTGATTTATTTGTTCTTTCTTCAATAGGTTCTGAAGGTTCAAGTAGGGCAACCTTTGAGGCTATGGCTATGGCAAAGCCATGTGTTGTTACAGGAGTTGGAATTCTTCCTGAACTGATAGAGGATGGTGTAAATGGCTTTTTAATCCCTCCTGAAAACCCACATCTTATGGCTGAAGCAATTTTAAAACTTATTGAGGATAAAAATAAAGCAAAGGAATTTGGGCTTGCATCTTACAGGAAGGTTTTAAGTAATTTTACTGATGAAATAATGGTAGAAAAGACAATTAATCTTTATTATAAGATGCTGGAGGAGAGAGGAATTGAAAGTTAAAATAAAATTTTTCGCAGCATTGCGTGAAGGAATTGGAAAGAGTGAAATTGAAATTAATATCCCATCAGGGTCAAGGCTTAATGGCCTTATTGAGAGGCTTGAAAAAGAATATAAAGCGATAGCAGAATTTAAAACCTCAATAGCCTATTCAATAAATATGGAATATGTCAGGGGAGATGAGGTATTAAAGGAAGGGGATGAAATTGCCTTGATTCCTCCTGTAAGCGGAGGCTGTCCAATGATGTCATTGTGAGCGCAGCGAAGCAATCTGGCCCTAAGGGTTATTCAGTTAAATCGAGCCTATAAAGACTCTCCCACAATTATGGGAAACCCCTTCTGGGGTTGATTCGATAGCTTTATGAGGTAGATATGTTTAAAATAGTAAAAGAAGAAATTAATTTAAACGAGCTTATCAAATATGTTTCTGACCAAAGAGCAGGAGCTATTACAACTTTTTTAGGAGTAACCCGCGGAGAATCAGATGGGAAAAGGGTTCTCTATCTTGATTATGATGCATACCCTGAGATGGCTGTAAAAAAAATGAAAGAGATAGGAAGTGAAATAAAGGGGAAATGGGATGTTCTTAAAATTGCCATAGTCCACAGGGTAGGAAGATTAAAGATTGGAGAAGCAAGTGTTGGTATTGCAATATCTACTCCTCACAGAAAAGAGGGTTTTGAAGCTTGCAAATATGCAATTGACAGGATAAAAGAAATAACTCCTATATGGAAGAAGGAGGTATGGGAGGGAGGAGAAGAGTGGAAAGGCAGAGAATAACCGTACACTGTTTGGTAATTGGTCCCTTTTCTGAAAACTGCTACATCCTGAGCACAGAGGGAAATAATGCTATCATTATTGATGCCGGCGATGAGGCACAGCAGATTACAGAATACATTAAGGGAAAAGGATTGAAACCACTGGCAATTTTTAGCACTCATGCTCATATTGACCATGTGGATGCGGTGGGGGAGCTTAAAAATTATTTTAAAATTTCTTTTTACCTCAACAAAGAAGATGAAATACTCTTAAAAAGCGTTAAAGCTCAGGCTTCTTCTGTTGGGCTTGAGTGTAATTCTCCACCGGTTGTAGATAAATTTTTAAAAGATTCTGAAACAATCTCTCTTGGGGACTTTAAGATTAAGGTTTTGCATACTCCGGGCCATACCCCGGGAGGCACCTGTCTCCTTATAGAAGATATGCTCTTTTCCGGAGATACTCTTTTTGCAGGCGCTATTGGAAGGACTGATTTTCCCGGCAGTTCATATGATGCTATAATAGAATCAATTAAGAAAAAAATATTGCCTCTCGGAGACAATATAAAAGTTTTTCCGGGTCATGGACCAAGCACGACAATAGGAGAAGAAAAGCAGAATAATCCTTTTGTTGTAGATGCTGAGAGATTCAGAGGGTTGGTTTAATTTGCATAAGTTTCAAGTTTCAGGTTGCGAGTAAAGAATTTCTACAGCACCTAAGTTTTTTAACAGCTTGTTAAAACTTAAAACCCGAAACATTTTTAGAATCAAGAGGAAGAAATGGAAAAATTAATAAGAAAGATACTTGCTGGAATCGGTGAAAACCCTAACAGGCAGGGCCTTAAAAAGACTCCGGCCCGTGTTCATAAAACACTTAAATTCCTGACAAAAGGGTATAGAGAAGACCCAAAGAAAATATTTGAGGGAGCAATTTTTAAAGAAAATTACGAAGAGATGATACTTCTGAAAGGAATAGATATCTACAGCCTTTGCGAACATCATCTTCTTCCTTTTTTCGGCAAATGCCATGTTGCCTATATTCCAAGAAAAAAACTTGTTGGGCTGAGCAAAATTGCAAAACTTGTTGAGGTGTATTCAAGGAGGCTTCAGGTTCAGGAACGGCTTACCAACCAGATTGCAAAGACTCTTGAAGAGGAACTTGACCCATTGGGAGTCGCTGTTGTCATTGAAGCCCAGCACCTGTGCATGATAATGCGGGGGGTTGAAAAACAAAACTCTGTTGCTGTTACAAGTTCGATGCTTGGAGGATTCAGAAGGCCTGAAACGAGGGCTGAGTTTATGAACTTAATTAAATAAAAATAAGTCAGGCGAGACGCCTTACCTACTACTCTTTTTGTGAGTGTAAACAATTACTGGCAGGACAGGCGTCCCGCCTGTCCAAGAGGATAAATTCTTATTAGGATATAAATTATGTCTATAAAACCTGACCACTGGATAATTCGCATGGCTGAAGAGAAGGGAATGATCAGCCCTTTTGAGAAAAAACTAATCAGAAATGGGAATATTTCTTATGGCCTTTCTTCTTATGGATATGATATGAGGATTTCAGACGAATTCAAGATATTTACAAATATAAACATCGCAACTATTGATCCAAAGAATTTCAGTTCTGATTCATTTGTGGATTTCAAAGGGGAAGTCTGTATTATCCCTCCAAACTCCTTTGTGCTTGGCAGATCAGTTGAATATTTTAAAATACCAAGAGATGTTCTAGCAATCTGCTTTGGAAAATCCACTTATGCCAGATGCGGGATAATAGTAAATGTGACACCATTTGAGCCAGAGTGGGAAGGCTATGTTACAATAGAAATTTCAAACACAACACAACTGCCTGCCAAAATATATGCCAATGAGGGGATTGCACAGGTAATTTTTCTTCAGAGTGATGAGGAGTGTCTTGTATCCTATGCAGACAGAAAAGGGAAATATCAGGCACAGAAGGAAATAATTCTGCCAAAAGTATAGATTTAAGATGATTGAAGAACTTAAAACTGCAATAGGCAGAGGAGAGATAAAAAAGATTCTTCTTATTCAGGTAAGCAGAGTGGGAGAACTTCTCTTTGTAACTCCAGCCATAAGACTAATAAGAAAAAAATTTCCCGAGAGCCATATAATTCTTATTACGTCATCATACGCAAAAGATGTTGTAGTTGGCAATCTCAACATTGATGAGCTTCTGTTTTTTGATGAAAAAAGTTTTTTTTCAAAAGCTACAAAACTTAAAAGATTTAAAAATATGATTAAGGTACAGGGATATGATCTTGCTGTTATTTTCAACAAAGATGAGGGATGGAAAGAGTTTTGCCGGAGCGCTTCTGTGAAACACATCTTTGACAGAAAAACCAGTAAATCTTTCTTGGGAAATGAAACAGGTAATATGAATCATTCAGTGGAGGGGAGTGTCAGGTTTTTAAAACTGCTTGGAATTGATGAAAAGCCAGGAAGAATGGAAATATCCTATTCCCGAGAGGATAAAGAGGTCGTTGAAAAATTTCTTGAGACGAGCGGAATAAGAAAGGAGATTCCATTGGTGGTGTTTAATCCTGGTTGTGGTCAGCTTATGAGGTTTAAAGCAAGGAGGTCAACTTTAAACCGTTTGTGGGAAGAAAAAAAATTTGCTCAGCTTGGAGAAAGATTCATAAGGGAGTTTAATGCAGTAATTGCAATAAACGGAACTTCAAGGTACGAAGAAAAATTTACAAAAAGAATTTCCCGTATTATGAGCAAACCACCTCTTATGATAATAAAAAAGTTTTCAATAAACCAGCTTGCCTATTTTTTAACAAAAGCCGTGGTTTTTATTACAGTGGACACAGGTCCGATGCATGTGGCCGCAAGCATGGGAGTTCCGATTGTGGCTCTTTATGGTCCAACTGATAAGAAGAAAACTTACCCATACTGTGATGAAAGATACTACAGAATTGTGGCTAAGGATCTGTCATGCAGTCCCTGCAAAGGAAAAGGGCTTTCATGCAAAGATAATCAGTGTATGAAACAGATAACTGTTGATGATGTTTTCATGGCTGCAAAAGAGGTTATGAAAATTTAGAAAAATGTGTATTGGGAATTTGAGAAAATATTAATGGCACAAAAGAAATTTAATCTGATGGCAGTCATCTCAAACCTGAGAGCTGGCGGAGCAGAGCGGATGTTTATAGAGCTTCTTCTTCGCCTGAAAGAATCTTTTAATGTATCGGTTGCCTGCATAAGGGATAAGGGAGAACTTGCCCCTCTTTTAGAAGATAAATCAATTAAAGTTCATATCTCATATTTTAAGGGAAGACTTGACCCAAAAAGCCTTTTTAACCTTGCTTCACTTTTAAAAAGAGAAAATATCCATATAGTCCATACCCATATGTACAGGCCAAATATCTCAGGGGCAATCGGGGCATTTATTGCAAGAGTCCCTGTAATAGTTTCCCATGTGCATACTGTGCATCAGTGGGATACAAAGAGGCAGATATTTATGGACAAAATTACTACAGGAATGAAGGATAAAATCATAGCGGTTTCAGAAGAAGTTAAAAAAGCTTATACTGAAAAAGTTAATGCTAATCCTGAAAAAGTAAGAGTCATATATAATGGAGTTGACTCTCAAATTTACAGAGCAGATAAAAGCCAATCTGAACTCAGGGAGAACTTTAATATCAAAAACAGAAGTCCTGTAATAGGTATAATAGGAAGGCTTGCACCTGAAAAAGACCATATTACTTTTCTTGAAGCAGCAGACATAGTTTCCAAAGCATGCCCTGAAGCCTGTTTTTTGATAGTCGGAAAAGGTCCTGAGGAGGAGAATATAAGGAGCTGCGTTGAGAGGTTGAATTTAGCAGATAAGGTCATAGTGGCTGGTTATAGAAAAGATATTCCGGAGGTTTTAAATATTCTTGATATCTTTGTCATTTCATCAGTAAGGGAGGGGTTTTCTCTTGCTATTTTAGAGGCGATGGCAGCAGGCAAGCCCGTGATAGCAACAGATGTCGGTGGGAACAGGGAGGCAGTTATTGATGGTGAGACAGGTTTTATTGTTCCCCAAAAAAAACCTTTATTGATGGCTTCAAAGATATTAAATCTTATTAGTAACCCTGAACTCAGGGCAATGATGGGAGAAAAGGGGTATCAAAGGGTTGTAAAGAAATTCAGCATAGGAAACATGCTAACAGAGACATCTGAATTATATTCTGAAATTTTAGATAAAAAAGGGATAAAAAAAGATAGTTGAAAGTCTAATGAATCCTGGTAAAACTATTATAATTGCAGGCTCAGGCCGTAGCGGAACAACATGGCTGGCAGAAGTTATTGCTTCCTGCAAAGGCTTTCGCCTTTTTTTTGAACCTTTTAATAATCAGCGCAGCGTCCGTTACCCGGAAAATGATTTGCTGTTGTACGCTTATATGAGGCCGGATAGCCATTACCCTAAGGTTGAAAGGTTTATATGTGATGTTTTAAAAGGAAAGATTAGAAACCGCTGGATAGATTCGCATAACATCAATTTATTTACATGGCGCTATGTGCTTAAAGAGATAAGGATAGTTTTAATGCTCGGATGGATAAAGGAGAAATACGGCAACAAGATTGTTTATACCACCCGCCATCCCTGTGCCACTGTTTTATCAAGGCTTAAGGAAAAGTGGACTTCTCCACTGAATGTAATCTGGTCACAACAGGAACTGGTGGAAGATTATTTAAGCCCTTATGAGTCAATAATCAGAGGTGCAAAAACTGAAATTGAAAAGCATGCTGTTATGTGGTGTGTGGAAAATTTAATACCTTTAAAACAGATGGGAAAATATAATTACTTTTTTACAACTTATGAAGCAATGTGCATTGAGCCTGAAAAGGAGATTGACAGGATTTTTTCTTACCTCAGACTGCGACGAACCAAAAGGGTTACAAAGGCGATACAACTAACTCCTGAAGCACGTCCGCACAGCGCTGTCATTACAGGAGAGGATAAGATATCTTTCTGGAAAAACAGATTGTCAGGGGATGAGATAAAATCAATAATGGATATTGTTAATCTCTTTGAAATTGATATTTACAGTACAGAACCAATGCCACACAAATTTGTAAACAGGTCAATTAATTAGTTTCTCACAATAGAATTAAAGTTGCTTACATGAGTTATCCAAAAATTACAGTTTTCATGCCTGTCTATAATGCTGAACGGCATCTTGGCGAGGCTATAGAGAGTATACTGTACCAGACATACAGGGATTTTGAATTCTTGATTATCAATGATGGCTCTACTGACACTAGCAAAGAGATAATCCTTTCATATAATGATCCTCGTATCATCTTTGTTGATAACAAAGAAAACTTAGGTCTTCCCTTCTCTCTAAATAAAGGCCTTAAGCTTGCCAAGGGAGAATATATAGCACGGATGGATGCTGATGATGTCTCATTTCCTAAGAGGCTTGAAAAACAAGTAACATTTTTGAAAGATAATTCTGATGTTGATATGGTTGCAAGCTGGATTGAAAAAGTGGATGAGGATGGAAAACATCTTGGTTTCTGGAGAGCGGATAGAAAAAATAATATACCAGAAGAGATTTATTATACCCTACATTTCAAGAACTGTATTGCCCACTCCTCAGTATTATTCAATAAGGAGCTGATTCTGGGGCTTGGTGGCTATAAAAAGGATTTTTTAAATGAGGATTATGAGTTATGGCTAAGATTGAGCAAGGTGGCAAAAATAAATAAGATAAAAGAGGTTTTAGTAAAATATCGAGAATCTAACTCTCCTTCTAAAAGCCAGGCATATCGGTTGTATGTGGAAAGACTATACATGGCAAGTTTCCATGAATTTTTATCAGATGAAAGGCAGAAAGAGATTCTGTTTTTTATTAAAGATCCTGAGAGGAAGAAAATGCCTGCAAAATTCAGTGAAATACTAAAGGTTTACAATCAAATGAGCAATAAAATTATAAACAGTGCTGATTCAACCCTTCTTGATATTAAAAAGTTAAAAAGGTTTTGCAGAAGAAGAAAGTCTCATTTTATTTTCAATATGGTTAAAAGAAATTATCTTGGTTTTTAAGACAGAAGTTTTTCAGCTTGACCTTAAGGTCTTAGAAATGATAAAGAGCCATTAATTTGGGAAAATGGATTTATGAAAACTGAATATTCTTTAAAAAATAATATTGTAATATCAACCCTGGTTTGCGTGTATTTTGGGATATTAATCAGCATTTTTGATGCAGGAGTAATCCTTGGATATAAAAGAGGGCTATTTGCTCTTTCATGGACTCCGTTTCTTTATCCCTTTTTCTGGGTTGGATTTCACATAGTGGGTGGAATTCTATTTGGAAGCTTATTCGGATTACTGATATTTCTAACATTCCGGATTCCATGGCTTTCCCGCAGCAATGTTTCTCCGGTTTTGCCTCTGATGCTGTGTTCTGTGTTTCTTTTGTTCCTATATTGGAAAGATTGGATTAAGCTGGCTATTAAAGAAAGACAGTTTGCTTCTTCTTGGTTAGTTTTTGAAGGGGTTTCCAAATATATCATTTACCTTTTAATCCTTTTGACAATAATGGTGGTTCTTTTTCCCCTCTGGATGCTTTTGTGCTCTTTAAGGGATAAATGCCATGGTATGTGGAAGGTTTTGTTAAAGGCAGGAGGTGCTTTTGTTTTAATCTATGTTATTTCTTATTTTGGTTTTATCCGCAACAATACCTTTATAATGCCTGACTTCTGGTCATCAAAGGATTCTCCGTTCAGGAAGGTCAATTCTCAGGAAGTTCCAAACGGAAATTTCAAATATGGCAGTCAAAAGCAGGTAACCAATGTTTTACTGATTGTCATTGATACGCTCAGGGCAGACCATATGTCCCTTTACGGCTATAAGAGAAATACCACTCCTTTTTTAGAAAAATATGCTAACAAAGGGGTAGTTTTTACCAAGGCTTATACTCAAAAAACTTCAACAAGCCCAAGCGTTGCTTCTATTTTAACAGGAACATATCCTCATACACACGGAATTGTCGGCATTCGGGAATATCTTCCTGATTCAGCAGTGACAATTGGAGAGGTCCTCAAACGCTACGGTTTTCACACAGCGTCTTTTGTGTCTAATCCAAACCTTTCTGCTGAGTTTAATTTTAACCAGGGTTTTGATATTACTGTTGACTGTGCTACAAAAGATGACCTTGCCGGAGCAAATCTTGTTAATAATAAAGTTTTTCCATGGCTTAAGGAACATAGGAGTGATAAGTTTTTTCTGTATGTTCATTACATAGACCCTCATGCCCCGTATACCTCTCCTGCTCCTTATAATAAAACTTTCATAGATGATAAATACTATGGAGAGTTTAAAAATTTTAGAGACAAAAATATTTTCATAAGGAAAAGCCCCACAGATATAAGCTATTATGACCCTGATTACTACATTGCCCAGTATGATGGAGAGATTCTTTATACTGATACGGAAATAGACAGGTTAATTCAGTATCTTGATAGCCTTGGACTAACAGATAACACTCTTGTGGTGATAACTGCAGACCACGGAGAAAGCTTAGGAGATGAACAGAAATATTTTTTTGGACATGGCTACTATGGTTACGAGCCAACTGCCCATATACCACTGATTATGATAGCTCCAAAAATTATCCCTGGCGGGAAGGTGATTAAGCGGATAGTGGAAACCATTGACATTGCTCCTACTGTTCTTTCTTTTTTTGATATTCCTGTGTATAAAGATATGGAAGGAATGAATCTCATCCCATATATTGCAGGGACAGAGAAGATAAGCCATCCCCGTGCTTATCTTGAAGCTGACAGTACACGCGATTATTTAACCAATATCTTGATTGACGGAGATTATAAGTTAATATGCAATTTAGACTGGCTTCATGATTTTGATTTTTTCAATCCTGTACTCTGTGTGGATTTTAACCGTCGGCTACATCTGTGGAAGAAGTTGTGGAGGCTTGATCCAAAACTCCGTCCTCGCCAGCGATGGGAATTGTACAATTTAGCCAAAGATCCAGGAGAAAAAATTAATCTTGCAATGAGCCAACCTCAGATATTTCAGGAATACAAGACAAAACTCTCTGCATGGATGCGGCGCAGGCCTGCGTTTCAGAATTATAAAAAGGACATCAAAACTCTTTCTTCAAAAACCTTGAAGAACTTAAAGACATTAGGGTATATTCAGTAACTGCTTTGAGGGAAAACTTTGAAAATTCTTCAAAAGAGGAACTTCCATTAAAAAGAAAATCAGAAAGAATGATATTTTAAACCTTTATAACAGGTTATTTAAATATATTGTTCCTTACTGGAGAAGACTCCTTGTTGGAGCCTTGCTTGCGCTTGTTATATCAGCAACAAAAGGCGGAACAGCATGGGCAGTAAAACCTGCCCTTGATGAGATTTTTTTAAAAAAAGATGTGTCAAAACTCATTTTTTTGCCTATAGGAATAATACTTCTTTATCTTGTTCAGGGAGTTGCAAGGTATATTCAGAATTACTTCATGAAATATGTTGCCCAGAAGGTGATGATGGAGATAAGAAATGACCTCTATTTTCATATCAATAGAATGTCTGTCGGGTTTTTCCATAAAACGCACTCTTCTATCCTGATGTCCCGGATAACAAATGATGTGCGCGGGCTGTCAAAGGTTGCTTCTGATGTCATTCCGGATTTTTTAATACAGACATTTACTTTCATAGCTCTCATAGGAGTTGTATTCTATCAGGAATGGCGTCTTGCAATCATTGCAGTTCTTATTCTGCCGTTTGTAGTGATGCTAATAGTAAAGATAGGGGGAAAACTTAAGAAAATAAGCCGTAAGACCCTTGAGAATGCGGCGGTCATTAATACCGTCTTGCAGGAGTCATTCATTGGAGTTAAGATTGTAAAGGCGTTTGGCATGGAGGAATATGAAAATAGGCGTTTTGAAAAGGTTAACAGAAGGTCTTTTGATTTGAGCATGAAGGCAGTCAAGACTGATGAACTTACCTCTCCCCTGATGGAATTTCTCGGGGCTATAGCCGGAGCAATAATTCTATGGTATGGCGGTTATCAGGTGATAAAAGGAATATCAACGCCGGGAACTTTTTTTTCCTTTCTGGCTGCCCTTGCAATGCTTTATGAGCCTTTAAAAAAGTTTGGAAACATGAGCAATGATATCCATCAGGCAATGGCAGCTGCTGAAAGGGTGTTTGAACTTTTGGACCAGAAGCCTGATATCAGTGATGCTGCAAATGCTGTAGAGTTGAAAGATTTTAAGGACAGGATTGAGTTTAAAGATGTATGGTTTGCCTATAATTCAGAAAAAGAGATGGTGTTAAAAAACATAAATTTGGAAATAAATAAAGGAGAGATGATAGCAATTGTCGGGATGAGCGGGGTTGGCAAGTCAACCTTAGTTGACCTTATTCCAAGATTTTACCAGGTTTCAAGAGGAGAGTTAAAAATCGACGAATATGACATTAATAAATTAACTTTAAAATCGCTCCGCTCAAAAATCGGTATAGTTACACAGGATATATTCCTTTTTAATGATACTGTTAAAGATAACATAGCCTACGGGAGAATTAATGCAGATGAAGATAAAATAATAGATGCAGCTAATAAAGCTTATGCACATCAGTTTATAATGGAGATGCCGGACAAGTATGAAACTATAATCGGTGAAAGAGGCGTCAGACTTTCAGGCGGGGAAAAACAGAGGATTGCCATTGCAAGGGCGCTTCTCAAGGACGCGCCAATACTTATTCTTGACGAGGCAACCTCTGCCCTTGATTCAGAATCAGAGATGATGGTTCAAAAGGCATTGGAGAATCTGATGAGAGACAGAACAACTTTTGTGATTGCCCATAGGCTTTCCACTGTCAGGAAAGCGGATAAAATTATAATTCTTGATGATGGAAGAATCGCAGAATCAGGAAAACACGAGGAACTTGTTTCCAGAAACGGCATATACAGGAAATTGCATGATATGCAGTTCAAAGAAGAAAATGTATATTAAATAAAAATTATCTTGACAAAAACTACTATATTACGATAATTTATAACTCCGTTAAGCTTTTGCTGGAGTCTAATTCTTGTTAGAGGGATTTTTTTAAATAAAATAAAAATTATCTTGACAAAAACTACTATATTACGATAATTTTAACTCTGTTAAACTTTTGCTGGAGTCTAATTCTTGTTAGAGGGATTTTTTTAAATAAAATTACTATTGACAAGAATGGGCTAAGTGCTATAGTTTATATTAAAAATTTCAAGTGAAAGGAGGTGATATGAGAATGAAGAAAAAAACTGGTTTGATGTTTATAGGTCTTTGCTTAGTTATATCAGCAGGTTTGGTGCTTGTAAATTTTAATCAGGCTTCTTTTAAGGTAATGGCAGCTAATGAAAAAGCATTAAAGAACGCCTCTTCCTTCTTATCAGAAGGCGTAACATATGACCTTTTAGCAGGTACCACTGCTTCAGTAAGTGGTAACGTGGCTGGCAGAAAGAGTCATGCACAATCAGGTGTTGATATCGAGGTTTTAGAAAAAGGGAAAAAGGGAACATCAGTTGGAACAGTTACAACTGGTGCAGATGGTAGCTATACGATTACCGGCTTAGAGAAAAATAACTACACCATCAAAGTTAACGGAAAGAAAAAAGGTCGCATTAAGATTAAAAGTGCTGATTTAGGCGAGACAATCATTAAGAACTTCAAGAGCAAAAAATAAACCCCTTGTGAAAAATCTAAGGGAGTTATGAAAAGGGCTGCTTTTCAAAGAAAAGGCAGCCCTTTTTTATATGGTTCAATATTTTTCCTAAATATTATATTTTCTCTAAATATTATTTCCCAGTTATGAAATATTTTTTCGCAGCTTTTTTAGTAATATTTTTTTTTAATTTTTTATCCTGCCAGAAAAAAGAAGAGCCGTTGAGTGTAATACTAATTACAATTGATACCCTGAGGGCAGACCATCTTTCCTGTTACGGTTACAGAAGGAATACATCTCCAAATATAGACAATATTGCTAAAGAAGGAGTGTTTTTTCAGAATGCAGTTGCTTCTTCGTCATTCACACCTCCTTCAATGGCAACAATTTTTACTTCAAAGTATCCGAGTTCCCATGGTGTAAAGCACGGTGTTTTCAAAAAAAATAAGGTTTTTAATCAGGAAGTTCTTTCAGATTCAATTCAGACACTCGCTGAAATATTAAAGGAAAACGGTTATGCTACATATGGGTTTCATACCAATCCGCATCTTTCAAAGGAATTCGGTTTTGCACAGGGGTTTGATTTTTTCAACCAGTTCACATTCTATGATGCATTGGAATTAAACAGCGAGATACTTCGGAACAAAGACAAAATTAAATCAGGCGGGAAATATTTTTTGTGGGTTCATTATTTTGACCCCCACTGGCCCTATCTTAAAAGAACTCCATGGATAAAGAAGTATTCTTCATTTAAATCTGATAAAGAAGATGAGACTGAATATGCAGACCCTCCTGAAAAATTCTCTAATGCAAAAAATTTGAAAAACAACAGAGAACTTCTTTCTTATATTATTGCCCGCTATGACAGTGAGATAAACTTTGTTGACAGATATGTGGGGGAACTTTTGCAATTTTTTAAACCTGAAAAGAATACTCTTGTAATCATAACGTCTGACCACGGGGAGGAATTCTTTGAGCACGATGAGTTTACGCACGGACACCAGCTTTATGAAGAAAGTATAAAAGTCCCGCTTATCATATATGCTCCTTCAAAATTTCCGGCAGGGGTGAAGATAAGAGAACAGGTTGGTATCATAGATATAATGCCAACCATACTTGATATTCTGAAAATCAAAAGCAGGCAAAAACTTTCAGGCGAAAGCCTGCTTCCTTTAATTTCCGGCAATAAAAAAGAAGAAAGAATTTTATACAGCGAACTTGCAAGGGGTGGAAAAGATTCTGTGTCTGCAAGATTTAAAAACTGGAAATATATTTATGATGTAAAAGAGAACAAAGACGAGCTTTATGATTTGAACTCTGACCACGGAGAAAGAGATAATATAGCTTCTGTTAATGAAATGATTGTAAAAGATTTTCAGTCGAAAGTGAAGGGGCTTCTTTCGTCTTCAGGAGAGATTAAAAGCGAGGAAAAACCTGTTGGCAAGAATGTTGTTGAAAGCCTCAAATCCCTCGGATATATCAATTGAAACAGAATATGCTTCATAGGGTAAAAAATTATTTCCCGGAAAAAATTGACAGTTTTCTGCTTGTCCCGGTTATAATACTCTTTGCCTTCATAGTCTATTCCAGCTCCCTGAACAGTTCATTTGTATGGGATGATATTATCCTGATAGTGGAGAACCCTTCCATAAAAACATTCAAGGTCTTTGATAATGTCTTTTCAAGAGATTTTTTTGACATATACGGAGATGCAATAGAATTTAAATATGGCTACTGGCGCCCTGTAATCACCCTTTCATATATGGTTGACTATCTGATTTGGGGCTTAAACCCTTCAGGGTTCCATCTTACAAATATTCTTCTCCATATTTTCAACTGTCTGCTGGTATATTTTATCCTGTTAAAAGATTTCAGGAATTGGGTTGTCCCGTTTATTGCAACCTTTCTTTTTGCAATACACCCGATTCATACAGAGTCTGTTTCGTGGGTGGCTGGAAGGACTGATGTGGTTGCTGCGACATTTTTTCTTCTCTCTTTTTTGTTGTTTCAGAAATCAATAAATGATGAAGGAAGATTAAAGGCGAAATTTTATATTTTCTCAATTCTTGTTTTCTCTCTGGCAATGGTTTCGAAGGAGATGGTGATAATTTTGCCGGCAGTGCTTATTGCGTACAGATATTTTATCCCTGAGAATGGTTACATGTATGAAAAACTGAAAAAAAGTATTCTGCTGGGAATGCCTTATTGTATTGTTGTTCTTGTTTATATTTTTATCAGGTTCGGAGTCCTTGAAATTAAGGCAACCAAAAATGTTGAAAACAATCCGTTATTTGAATTTTATCCTACCCTTCTTTCATTCATAAAGTCTGTAACGGTCTATACCGGAAAGCTCTTTTATCCGGTAAACCTCAATGCATATATTCAGAATCCTCCCTCTGGTTCAATTTTTGAGCCAATGGTATTTTTATCAATCTGTCTTTTAACAGTTTTTTTAGTTGCACTGGTCAAAACAAAAAACAGAAAATTTTCTTTTTATTCCCTATTTTTTCTTCTTACATTTTTTCCACTTTCAAATTTTTTAAGGATAAGCGCTCCGACTGATATGGGGTTTGTTATGGCTGAAAGATTTCTCTATATCCCTTCGATTCCCTTTGTTGTTCTTATTGCAATGCCTGTAGCTTATCTTGCAAAAAATAGAAAATCTTTGCAGTTTGTAATATTTGTTATAATGGCGGCAATAACGCTGTTTTTTTCGTTCAGGGTTATAGCAAGAAACAGGGACTACAAAGATGATGAAGTCTTTTTTACAAAAACAATTCAGCAATCCCCGACTGCCCCGCTTCTGTATCAGTGCCTCGGGAATTTTTACATAAGAAATGGTATGAATGATGAAGCTCTTTTTTCTTATAAGAGGGCGCTGATTTTTTTCCCCGGCTTTTTCTCTACTAAAAACAACATAGGAACTATCTATACAAAGATGGGATTAAAGGAAGAGGCTATTGCCGAGTTTAAAGGCGCAATTGAGATAAACCCCTCATACCTTCTTGCCTATTACAATCTTGGAACGCTTTACGGAGAAATGGGAGATTATGATAAGGCAGTCCGCGTATTTGAAACAGCACTTAAGATAAACTCCGAATATATCAGGGCGCATAACGGGCTTGGAATAATATATGCAAAAAAAGGAGAATTTGAAAAAGCAAAAAAAGAGTTTGAGAGGGCTCTGAAAATAGAAGATTCAAACAGATATGCGAGATACAATCTTGATTTAATAAAAAAAATGAAGGGAATCCCTTCTGAAGAAGTTATTCAGAAGTGATTTCGGATTGAAGATATATGGCGAGTGTAATTTTCTCCGTTTGCTGCAGGAGTTTCCAACATGCTGTATAAAAAATCCACTCATATGACATATACCTCAGCAGATTTCAGTTCTTAACTCGCGCTTTTATTGAATGGAAAACTGAGAATAAATTCTGTCCCCGCGTTGACCTTGCTTTTGACCTCAATTTTCCCTCCGTGCTTTTCTATAATTTCATAGATTATTGCAAGACCTAAACCTGTTCCTTCACCTACCTCCTTTGTTGTGAAAAAGGGGTCAAAGATTTTGTCAATATTCTCTTCAGAGATTCCGCAACCCGTATCAGCTACCTTAGCAATAACGGAGTTGCTTTCCATCCATGTTTCTACTTTTATTATTCCTCCCTTTTCTCCAATGGCATGGGAGGAGTTAATAAGGAGGTTTAAAAAGATTTGCTCCAGCTCCCTTCTATTCCCCCAGAGTTTCGGGATATCAGTCTTTAGCTCCTTATCAACCCTGATATTTTTAATCTCAAGCTGATGGCCTATTATGTCAATGCTGTCTGCAATACATTCATTAAGATCTACCTCTGCCTCTTCTTTTGGCGTTGACGGCCTTGAGAAGATAAGAAGCTCCTTGATCATTTTCTTGCAGCGCATCCCTCCTTTATAGGCTGTTTCAAGCCAGCGGTTTTTCTTTACTTCTATTTTCTGAAAATTATTATAGAACTCCTCCATCTTCCGGGTACACTCTGCATGGGGGTTTGTCATAATGCACTCGTCAATAATTTTTTTCATATCTATAGACTCAAGCCCTTTTACAAGCTCTAAGTTTGTTACAACACCGCTCAAAGGGTTATTTATCTCATGAGCTATACCTCCTGCAAGCCTTCCAATGGAAGCCATTTTTTCAGCTTGAATGAGTTGATGCTGAAGCTGTCTTTGTTTTTCCTCTGCTTTCTTTTTTTCAGTTATATCCCTTAGTATAGCAACTACGCCTGAAAGGTTTCCTTTTTTGTCATTTAAGGCAGCAACCGTCTGCTCAACCGGAAGAGATGAACCGTCTTTTTTTTTCCAGCCCATTTCAACCGGAGGAACTTTTCCTTTTTCCATAAGCAGGGCAAACATCTCCATCTGGGCGGCACGATGCTCTGGAACCCCGGTTGAGAACTCCATGGTGTTCATTCCTATTAATTCCTCTCTTGAATATCCGAGCATTTTTAAAAAAGCATTATTTGCCATTGTAAGAAATCCTGTATTATTGGTGACAATTATCCCGTCCACTGATGCCTCAAAGATGCTTTCAAGATAATCTCTGGTTTCCTTTATTTCCTGTTCCAATTTCTTTTTTTCAGTTATATCCCTTATTATACCAACTGAGCCTGAAGGGTTTTCCTTTTTATCTTTCACATAAGCAGCAGACTGCTCAACAAAAAGCTGAGAGCCATCTTTCTTTTTATAAACTATTTCAACCGGAGAGACTTTTCCTTTTTCCATAAGCAGGGCATACATCTCCCTATTGGTGGCAATATGCTCGGGAATCCCGGTTGAGAACTTCCTGGAGTGCATTCCTATTAATTCCTCTCTTGAATAGCCGAGCATTTTTAAAAAAGCATTATTTGCCCTTGTAAGGACTCCTTTATTATCGACTACAATTATCCCGTCCACTGATGCCTCAAAAATACTTTCAAGGTAATCCTTCGTTTCCTTTATTTCCTGTTCCAGAGCCCGTTTCTGTGTAATGTCCTCCCGTGTAATTATTGCACCAACAATCATATTTTTTAAGTCCCTGAGAGGTGATATTTTTACTGAATAAATAAACTGTCCTTTCTTGCCTTCAAAGGTTATATTGGAGTGCTCATAGCTTATTCCCTCTGTTAAAGCCTGATCGTAGATTTTTGAAGAGGCTTCCTTTAGTCTTTCAGGCATCTGATAAAGAATATCCTTGCCTATCTGTTCCTCCCTTTTTAGTTCCACACCCACTTTCCTCATCTGGTTTACTATCTCTTCATTCATGGAGGTAATTTTTCTTTCCTTATCTATTACAATAACGCCGATTGGGATATTCCTTACAATATTTTCATTATATTCTTTCAGATACAGGATTTCCTCAGATGCCTTTACTTTCTCTTCCAGCGCTTCTGCTCTTTTCTTGTTGATTCTGATTGCGTAGCCGCTTGAAACAGTTAATACCAGTATTATTGAGAAGGTAAGGATAAGGATATAGAAATAGCTTTTTCGTGCAGAAATGGCTACCTTCCCAAAAGGGGAACTGGTAGCTATTACCCAACCAGAAAGTCCCTGTCTTAAATTAAAACCCGTTGCTGCAAGAAGCTTTGTTGAATGATTTATTTTATTTCTTCCTGTAAATTTATTGGCTGTTATCATTTGTTTTTCCGGATTAAAACTTTCGTGGCACGAAAAACAGCTCTTGTCCTTGTCAAAAATATTTTTGAAGACCATTTCAGGATGTTCCGGCAGATAAATAAGAGTTCCTTTCTGGTCCATTACCCATACGGTTCCCTTTTTGCCCTGAGACAGGGGAGTAATATAATTTGTAAAAATATAATCAGAATCTATAAACAGAAGAATACAGCCTGAAAGTTCTTCACCTGAAGAAAGAGAATTAATGCCGGAAAACAGTTTATAAATCGGGATACCAAAGATTATTTCATTTGCAGGTGTGGGCGATAAAATATTTTTTTTGCTTAACTCAGATATATAAAACTGCGGTGGTTTTAAATCTTTGGAAATTTGAAAAGGTTCGGTTTTACTTAAATCCAAATTTAAGAAATTTTTTCCTGAAGCCTGCCACTTGCAAATTCCGTTCCGGTCAAGAATGAGAATATTTTTTACTCCCTGCTCTTTTAGTGTTTCAAGGGATGTGTAGATTATCTGTTCAAAGTGTTTTTCTTTGAATCTTTCCTCTCTCAGTTCAGGAACAGAAGCTATCAGACCTGTAATCTGCTCCAGGTGCTGGAAATACCCTTCAATTCCTGAGGCAGCCTGCCTGGTTAAGACCTGTTGCCTTTCTGTATATTCCTCTGCCAGTCCTTCCATGCTGAGGTTATATATCTGGTATAAAATTATCAGGAAAAATATTATGATGCCTATGGTCATTGCTATCTGGAAAACCATCTTTTTCATTTTTTGACTCCTAAAGAATTCTTGACTTTAAAAAATATTGTAGTTAACTCTAAAGCTCATAGCAAGGAATTTGTTTAGGAGGTTAAATTATGAAAAGGTCTGCAAAAGTAGAAAGAAAGACTAGCGAAACAGATATATCAATTTCATTAAAATTAGACGGAGCCGGGGCAAGCAGTATATCCACTACTATTCCTTTCATTGACCATATGCTGTCTCTGATGGCAAGGCACGGACTTTTTGACCTGAAAATTAAAGCAAAAGGAGACACGGATATAGATTGTCATCACACGGTTGAAGATATCGGAATATGCCTTGGTGAAGCATTTAAAAAGGCACTTGGAGACATGAAAGGGATAAGCAGGTATGGGAGCCAGAACCTCCCAATGGATGAAACCCTTGTTTCTGCCGCAGTAGATATCAGCGGAAGACCATATCTTGTTTATAATGTTAAATTCCCGAGAAAGGGATTAAGAGATTTCGACATAAGCCTATTCAAGGAGTTTTTCCAGGCTTTTTCTTCAACAAGCAGAATCACTTTGCACATAAATTTAGTCTATGGAAATAATGCTCATCATATTTGCGAAGCAGTTTTTAAAGCCTTCGGAAGGTCTCTCAGGCAGGCTGTTTCAATTGACCCGAGAATCAGGGGAGTGCTGTCAACAAAAGGGAAAATTTGAATGATTGCAATTGTTGATTATGGAATGGGCAATTTAAGGAGTGTTCAGAAAGCCTTTGAAAAATTAAAATTTGATGCTCTGATAACAAGAGAGCAGAAAGAAATAGAAAACGCAAAAGCTATTGTTCTTCCCGGTGTTGGGGCATTCAAGGACTGCATGGATAATCTTGAAAATCTCAAGCTCGTTGCGCCAATTGTTGATGGCATAAAAAAGGGAAAGCCATTTCTTGGAATATGCCTTGGATTGCAGCTTCTATTTTCTGAGAGCGAGGAGTTTGGCTTGCACAGGGGGCTTGATATAATAAAAGGAAGGGTCAAGAGGTTCCCACCTGATTTATCTGACCTTGAAGGGGATAGAGGAAAGCTTAAAATTCCTCACATGGGCTGGAACAGGATAAAAATCATAAAGAAAGCACCAATTTATGAAGGGATAGATGATGAGTCTTACTTTTATTTTGTTCACTCATATTATGTAATTCCTGAGGATAAAGGATTTGCAGCCACTGAAACGTCGTATGGGATAAACTTTGTCTCGAGCATATGGAAGGATAATATTTTTGCCACCCAGTTCCACCCTGAAAAAAGCCAGAAGGCGGGGCTAAAGGTTCTGGAGAATTTCGGGAGGCTGGTTGAAAAAAGTTAAAGTGTCATTGCCTGCCTACCGCAGGCAGGAGCGACGAAGCAATCTCATTTTTTAGCTTTCATTATTCAGTTGTCAGCTATCAGCGTTTACTGAGATTGCGGAGTTTATCCCGAGCGAGATTGCTTCAGGGCTAAAGACTTCGGCGTGAGCTAAGTCGAACGCCCTTCGCAATGACAGCGAGGGACCTGCTCGCAATGACAGTACAATGAAACATATTAATCATTGGAATAGTGAAATGTTAATAATTCCTGCAATAGATTTGAAGGGCGGGAGATGTGTAAGGCTCATTCAGGGAAATATGGATGAGGAGACTGTTTTTTCTGATTCACCAATTAAGGTTGCGAAAAAGTGGGAAGGGCTCGGGGCAAAAATTATCCATGTGGTTGACCTTGACGGAGCAGTTTCAGGAGAGCCAAGAAACAGGGAGCTTGTTGCTGAAATAGCAAAATCGGTTTCCATCCCTGTGCAGATTGGAGGAGGAATCAGGGATTTTAAAACTGCACAAGCATATTTTCGTGACGGGATAGCGCGGGTTATTTTAGGTACAGTTGCTTATGATAACACAAATCTTGTTAGTGAACTTTGCAAAAGCTATCCGGGGAAAATAATAGTTGGCATAGATGCAAGGAATGGAATGGTGGCAATTAAGGGATGGGTTGAAGTGACTGAGAAAAGAGCAATAGAACTTGCAAAAAAATATGAAAGTCTTGGTGTTTCAGGGATAATCTATACAGATATTTCCAAAGATGGAATGATGACAGGACCAAATATTGAGGCAATAAAAGAATTTGCCTCCTCAGTCAACATCCCTGTTACCGCTTCCGGGGGGGTTTCAAACCTTGATGATTTAAGAAAGATAGCAAAGATTGCCCATTACGGAATCGAGGGAGTAATTGTTGGAAAAGCCCTTTATACTGGCGCAATAGATTTGATGGAAGCGATTAGAGAAGTGAATAGTTGATAATGCAAGAGGAAGGCAATGTCTTGCCTATTTAAGAGTCAAGATAAATCCCTCCATCCCCCCTTTACCTGTCTGCCGTCAGGCAGGGAAAAGGGGGGCAAGGTGGGATTTGACTAAAAGATAGAAGAGGTAATATGCTTGCAAAAAGAATCATACCCTGCCTTGATGTGAAGGAGGGAAGGGTTGTCAAGGGAGTAAAATTTAAAAACCTGAAAGATGCAGGAGACCCTGCTGAAGTTGCAAGGATATATGATGAGCAGGGCGCGGATGAGCTTACATTTCTTGATATTACTGCATCTTATGAAAAGAGAAAAATAATCATTGATGTGGTGAATAAAACTGCTGAGAAGGTTTTTATGCCTCTTACTGTTGGGGGCGGGATAAGAACTTTGGAAGATATAAGGGATCTTCTTAATGCTGGCGCTGACAAGGTGTCAATAAATACTGCAGCAGTTGAAAATCCTGAATTTGTAGAAAAAGCAGCAAGAAAGTTTGGATGCCAGTGCATTGTGGTTGCAATTGACGCGAAAAGAGTTTCGGGTAAGGAACATCAAACCCGAAACTCGAGACTTCAGAAAAATAATCCCCCCATCCCCCATTTAGAAAAGGGGGATAAGGGAGGATTTGATACCGAACTCAAAACTCCCAATGCTCAACTAACCTGGCAAGTCTACACCCACGGAGGCCGCAGTCCAACAGGTATAGACGTGATTGAGTGGGCAAATAGGGTTGAGGAGATGGGCGCAGGAGAAATCCTTTTAACAAGCATGGACTTTGACGGAACAAAGCTCGGGTTTGACCTTGAGCTGACAAGGGCTGTTGCTGAAGCAGTAAATATTCCAATTATAGCCTCAGGGGGAGTTGGTACTGTTGAGCATATATATGATGGACTTGTAAAGGGAAAGGCAGATGCAGCCCTGGCTGCTTCAATTTTCCATTACGGAGAATATACTGTACAGGAAGTAAAATCTTATTTAATGAAACTTGGAGTGGAGGTGAGACTGTAATGAAAGCAGAGGAATTAAGGTATGATGAAAATGGCTTAATACCTGCAATAATCCAGGATATTGAAAACAACGAAGTGCTGATGATGGCATATATGGATAAAACAGCCTTTGAGCTGACATTGAAAACAGGCAGGGCTCATTACTGGAGCAGATCAAGAAAAAAATACTGGATGAAGGGTGAATCATCAGGACATACGCAGGAGGTAAAGGAGATATATTTTGACTGTGACAAGGATACTCTACTTATAAAAATAAAACAGAATGTTGCAGCCTGCCACAATGGATACCGTTCCTGTTTTTACAGAAAAATGGATGCTAAAACAGGAGAGGTTGCAATAATCTGCAAAAAGATTTTTGATGAAAAAAAAGTCTACGAATAAAAAATTGAAATTCATTGGCCTTACCGGGGGCATATGCTGTGGAAAGACTGAAGTTGCAGAAATGTTCATAACCCTTGATGCAAGGGTTATTGATGCAGATAGAATCAGCCGCGAATTGACCAAGCCTTATAAGCCTGCATGGAAAGAGATCGTTAAAAGCTTTGGCAGGGAGTTTCTTCTTCCTGATGAAAATCTTGACAGAAAAAAGATTGCAGGCGAGGTGTTTAAAAATAAAAAAAAACTTCAGCTCCTTAATAAAATAATGCATCAGAGAATTCTTGCACAAATAGAAAGAGAAGTAAAAAAAGAGAGGAAGGAAAAACCAGATTCTTTAATCATTGTTGATGCGCCGCTTCTCATTGAGCTTGGATATAACAGGTTTGCTGAAAAGGTTATCGTCGTTTCTGCTGACAGGAAAACTCAGATAGAAAGGATGATTAAGCGGGATAAAATTTCAAAAGAAGAGGCTCTGCTAAGATTAAAATCTCAGATGCCTGTTTCAGAAAAAATCAGATTTGCAGATTACCTTGTTGACAACTCAGGTTCAAAAGCCATGACTTTTAAAACAGTAAAAAAAATCTTTTCTGAACTTTCCTCCCTGTTTGAAGCTCCCTGCAGCAAGCTGTAGGGAATTTCCAAATGTAAGGAATTTTTTACGCCACCTTAAGCGTTACACTCTCAATCCTTGATGCTCTTAATTTTTTAACCCTGACATATACTATTATCTGGCCTGCTTCTTTGTTAGCTTTGGCAAGCTCCTTATTTTTTTCTGCGAGCTCTTTGTCATAGTCAGGGAGTAATACAATCAAAGCGTTGTCTGGAATTTTACCCTCTATTTCAGGATGTTCAAGAAGATATAGTTCAAATTCTGTAGAAAGCTGTTGGTTTTTTCTGAACAATTCCTCTCTTATCATCTTTTTATTTCTGCCCCTTTCTTCATTAATTTTTTCCAAATCTAAAATAAAAATTAAAAAAGTCAATTATGGTGAAGCAGTTACAGGCAAAGATTTTGCAGAAAGAGATATTGGATAGAGAAAATAATACTTATTTCTTCACTGATGTATTTTTCAAAGAATGGATAAGGTGTAAGATTTGAATTATACATTGGATGAACTAATGTATCACCCAACATCTTGTGTTATACACTCTACCCGTTAGGCTTAAGAAAGGGATAAACCCTATCCCACATTATCCAAGCAAAAATATATTGATTTGCCTTGACAGCAGATTCTAAATTATAAACCCTTTGACAAGATAGATTTGATGTATAGTATTATTTTAAGGTTCTATGAAAAAAATAAACATATTTCATGAATTTGTCCTCATCAATTTCTTTACTATTTTAGTCATAGTAGTGGTTTTTTCTTATTCCATCTCCAATCTCCTCATCTCCAACATGTTAAAAAGGGAAGGAAGGATTACCACAGATATTGTAAGGGTTATAACAAGGGTTGATTTAAATGAAGAAAAATTCAAGAAGGCTTTAAGGCTCAAAAAGATAGAAGTATTTCAAGTCTTCTTTGAGAGGCTCAAGAGCATACCAGAATTTATAAGGCTGAAAGTCTATGATGAAGGGGGAACAATTGTCTGGTCGGATGAGGCAAGGGCCATAGGGAAGAATTTTAAAGATAATAAGGAGCTTAAAAGCTCCCTTGCGGGAAATATTGAAGTCAAAATGGGGCTTATAAAAAAAGAGCATATATATGAAATAGAAAAGGTTCCTGAAAGAAGGCTCCTTGAAATCTATGTCCCGCTTCTATCAGAGGATAAAAAAAGAATCTATTCGGTAATGGAGGTTTATAAGTACCCTGTCTCTCTATTTAAAAGCATAGATAGTGCTAAGAGATTTATCTGGCTTCTTGCTGCCTCTGTTGGCCTGGTCCTCTTTTTATCTCTCTCCTGGTTATTCAGGAAAGCTATGAAAAAGGAGATCAAATTAAATGAGGAGCTTTTGGAATCCAAAAAATTCATTGAGGATATAATCGAGAATATGAATACAGGAATATTTGTGATAGACAGGGATCTAAAGATTTTATCCTGGAACAAGGCAATGGAGAATATTACCAAAAAAGAGTTGCCTAAGGAAACGGTTATTGGCAAAAAGTTCCTTGAGGTATTTCCCATATTGGAGACCATAGGATTTGAAAAAAAGTTAAAAGATATTTTTTCTACAAAGAAGCCTCTAATCCTCTATGATCAGGAATATCCAGTATCAGGGGGAAGTGAGGTCTTGAGTTTAAATATCAGGGTAATTCCTTTGCTCGGAAGCAATGTGGAGGTATCTAATCTAATTATTACCTTTACGGATTTATCAGAAATGAAGAAGCTAAGGGAACAGTTGATCCAGACTGAGAAACTAAGCACCATGGGCTCTATGTATGCTGGGCTTACCCATGAGATAAATAACCCTCTAGGAATCATAGTATCAAAGGTGAGGATGATATTATCTCATAATAAGGTAAAAAAATTATCAGAGGATGTGATTGATGATTTAGAGATAATAAAAAAACATTCTATGAGGATTACAGAAATTATCAGAAACCTTTTGGCCTTTGCAAGAAGGTCGTCCTTTAAATCTATCCCTCTTGATATAAATGAGGTCTTGCTTGATGCTATCCAGTTAGCGGAAAAGCCTTTTGCTAAGATGAATATAAAAATAGAGAAGGAATTAAAAAGGGATTTGCCCTCTATCTTTGCTGATTCAAACCAGCTTCAGCAGGTATTTTTAAATCTCTTTACCAATGCGAGAGATGCTATGTTAGAGGGAGGTATAATAAAGGTCAAAACCTGTCTGAAAGAAAATGACGCCTCATTAGTAGTAGTTCTTATTTCAGACACCGGAGCAGGTATTTCTCAAGAAAATATTAAGAAAATCTGGGAGCCCTTTTTTACCACTAAAGATACTGGTAAAGGAACAGGCTTAGGCCTTTCTGTGAGCTATGGGATCATAAAGGGATTTGGTGGAGATATAGAAGTGGAAAGCAAGCTCGGGCAAGGGACTACATTTAAGATTGTTCTTCCCTCAAACCAAGACGGTTCAACGGCTTAAGCCTCAAGGATAATTTAAGATTTATGCTAAAAAAAATTAAATCATCTTTTAGTGAAGTTGACATATTTTTTCTTCACTTGAGGCTTATTACTATTCTGGGCGGGGCTATATGGATTGCGGTTGTTTCCCTTGATGCTGGAAAAAGCCAGCTCATAAAGCAGATATTTATAGCCTTTGTCCTCTACAGCGCAATCCTATATTCTTTTATCATAGAATTTCCCTCCCTTATCAGGAAATTTTATATTATAGCCATTACGCTGGATATGTTCTTTATCTATGGTTTAGTGAGATATATTGGAGAACTAAAGGGGAATTACTTTCTTGCCTTCTATCTCTTAGTTGCTATTGCCTCTTTTTATTTTGGTTTAAAAACAGGATTGCTATTTACCTTTATCTCTTCATCTCTTTATATTTATTGCTATATTATCTTCCAAGGACATTTATTTTTATCTTGGCAGGATTTAGGATTGAGACTCATTTTTCTTCTTTTAATTGCCGTATCAATGGGACTTTTATCAGAAAACGAGAAGAAGGATAAGGAAAATATTAAAAGACTAAACAAGGAGCTATCAGACAAAAATTCTGTGCTTGAGCAGATCTACTCTTATTTATCCATAGGAAAATTGGCGTCAGGAGTGGCGCACAGCATTAACAATCCTTTAGGAATAATTGCTGGCAAATCAGAAAACCTCCTCAAGGAGGCAAAAAAGGATCAGCTATTAGAAAAATTTATAAAGGATCTTGATGCCATAAATAAAAATACCTATCAGATTTCAGAAGTTACAAAAAGCCTCCTCTCTCTTTCAGCACAAGATAACTTAGAGCTTAAACCCGTTAACCTAAACGATATTATCGAAAGCACCCTTATCCTTTTTGAAAATCAATTTGAGCAAAAAGGGATAAAGCTTAAAAAAAACTTATCAAAAAATCTAAAAGATATAATGGGATATAGCCAAGGGATAAAAGAGCTCTTGATAAACCTCTTAAATAATGCGATAGACGCCACTATAGCAGGAGGGAATATAGAGGTATCAACGGATATTAGAGATGGTTTCCATGTTATTTTAAAAGTAGCTGATGACGGAGCAGGCATACCAAAAGAAAATATAGAGAGAATTTATGATCCCTTTTTCACTACAAAAAGAAATGAACGTGGAATAGGACTTGGGCTTACCACCTGTCTCAGGCTTATCAAAAGGCATAACGGCTTAATTGAGGTAAACAGCAAAGAAGGAGAGGGAACCACTTTTACGGTCTCTTTTCCAATTTATTAGGCTTTCTAAAAATTATTATGCAGGATAACAAATTAAAAGTCTTAATTGTCGAGGATGAGCCTGATATGGCTCAAATATATGCCTCTGTTTTAAAAGAAGGAGGCTATGAGGCTATCATCTCAACAGATAGCAAATCCTCCTTGGAGATTTTTCATAAAGAAAGGCCTGCTGTGGTGCTTACTGACCTTAAAATGCCTGATATAGATGGGATGGAGATTTTAAAGAGGATAAGGGCAATTGATATAAACGTTCCTGTAATAATGATAACAGGCTTTGCAACGATTGAATCTGCTGTAGAGGCAATGAAGATTGGAGCTAATGATTTTCTTGCCAAACCCTTCCCTCATGATGAGCTTATCTTAAAAATTAAGAAGGCCATAGATCTAACCAAAATTTTAGAGGAAAATATATATCTTCGCCAAAGAATAGCAAGTGAGCACAGGTTTGATAGGATAATTGGGCAAAGCAATGCAATAAAAGAGGTTTTAAATATCCTTACAAAGGTCTATGAATCCGACAGCAGGGTTTTAATAACAGGGGAAAGCGGCACAGGTAAAGAGGTGGTGGCAAGGTCCATTCATTACAACGGCCTGAGGAGAAATAATTATTTTTTCCCAGTAAACTGCGCGGCCCTTTCTGAAAATCTTTTAGAGAGCGAACTCTTTGGCCATGAGAAGGGAGCCTTCACAGGTGCAATTTCCACAAAGAAAGGGCTTTTTGAGATCACTGAAGGTGGAACTCTATTTTTAGATGAGATTGGAGATACAACCTTTTCTTTTCAGGCAAAGCTTCTAAGGGTTATTCAGGAAAATGAATTTAAAAGGGTTGGTGGAGACAGGATTTTAAAGAGCGATGTCAGGGTCATTGCCTCTTCTAATAAGGATTTGAAAAAAACTATGCTTGATGGAAGATTTAGAGAAGACCTCTTCTACCGTTTAAATGTTATTCATATTCATCTTCTCCCGCTAAGGGAGAGGAAGGAGGATATCCCCCTTTTAGTTGAACATCTTTTAGAAAAACATTGTTTCAAAATGAACAAAAAGAAAAAAAATATTACTGATGAAGCAATGGAGTTTTTAAAGAAGTATGACTGGCCTGGAAATATAAGAGAGCTTGAAAATGTCTTAGAGAGGGCATTGATTATGACCTCTGAAGATTCTATAACCATAAGGGAGCTTGCAGGTATTTCTGAAAGGGATGCAAAGGAAAAGATTAAAAAACCCGGCTCCCTGGAAGCCCTTGAAAAAGAATTAATAGAGAAAACCCTCCTTGAATGCAATTTTAATAAAACCCTTACAGCAGAGCGCCTTGGCATTGGAAGAAGAACGCTCTATGAAAAGGCAGCTCGCTTTGGAATTTCCTTAGACAGTAAGTGATAAATATATAAAATTTTTCCTTCCATCAATTCAAATTCTCGTGCAGATTCTGCACAGTGATCATTTTTAGCACATCCAAAAACGACACCATAAAAACAACCTGCTGTTTTATTTAATTTTTATTTCTGGCATAAAAATTGCATTCAAAATGAGGTGACAAGATTTTATTTCTGCATAAGGAGGTGATGAAAAAAGAGTTAGTAAAATAGTTAAGTATAGCTTTTTAATTATCTTGCTGCCGTTCTAACTACTAGTAATAAAAAGGTTGAGCGGCACTAAATCCTATAGAAAGGAGGTTCTTTTTATGAAAAAGAGGAATGTCTTGATCTTTGTGTTCACAATGGGGTTCTTCATTGCCTCTGTTTATACTTATCTCCACGGTGCCCAACAAGGTGCTGCGCCGCAACCTATTATTAAGCAAGTTGTTCCTATTGAAGTTCCCCAGGGAGCTGAGATGGATATAATTATAAGAGGGAGCAAGTTTGCTGATGGAGCAACAGTCAGTTTTTCTGGTGGAATCATAGTTAATTCAACTACTTTCGACTCCGCTAAAAAATTAATTGTTAATATCTCTGTTCCCTCTGCAGAATCGCTTGGAAAGAAAAAGGTTACAGTTACTAATCCCACAGGAAAACCAGGCATCAAACCTAATGCCCTTGGAGTTGTAGAAGGAGTACCTACAACTCCGCCAGCATTTAAAGCTGGAGATACTATCCCTGGTTATACGTTAAAAGCGCCATGGGGGAGCAGGGCTGAAATAAAGGCTTCAGGAAGCTATTCCTCAGGTCAATGGACAGTTTTTATGACAAGGGCTTTGAAAACTTCTGCAACAAGTGAGGATGTGCAATTTGACGGAATAGGAAGCGGAAGCGAATATTATTTCTCAGTGGGAGTTTTAAATAACGCGAAAGGAACCGTTACTACGATGGCTGTTCTTGATGGCTCCCGCTACATCCTGGGAAACGAAAGCAGCACCACAGCAAACCTTAAGGCAAAGAATGAAACCCCAACAAGTGCATCAACATTTACGGGAACAGAATTTATAACAACTGGCAATAGTGCTGAAGGGGTTCCTCCTGTAACCTTAAAGGCTGCCTATGATAGTAAAAATCTATATATATTGACCACTTGGTCAGATAGCACAGAGGATCTCAAAAAAGACCAGTGGAGCTTTGATGGAACCACATGGACAAGGCAGTCAATGGATACAGGATATGATGAGGATAGGATTGCTATCTGGTGGGATGTAGCAGATTCCACCCATACTATGGCACAGGGCTGTGCAAATCTCTGCCATCTGACCGGAGGTTCAACGGGACAGGGAAGGATGGGAACAAAAAACTCAGGAGAAATTGCCGACCTCTGGCACTGGAAGGCAGCCCGCTGGAACCCTTTGAATTTTGCTGATGACCAATATGGAATATATGCTGACCCTACTAACACTTCAGTGGATACAAGGAAGAGTGATACAGGAGGGGGAATTGATAGCAGCAATAGCACAGGAACTCCTGCTCAGCCTGCCTTCATGGCTGAGGATGATCCTGGAGCAAATGCAAACTTTTTAATGGGCATTCCATCAGGGGCTAAAAGGGCTATTACCTTTACCCCTTAAAAATTTTTCCAGGCTCGGAGATTTTGTTGCTCCGAGCCTGAGTTTTCTTTTCTTCCATGGAGATTTACAAAAGAGGGATGTGGTTACTTGCAATAATTCTCTTACTTATCCATCTCGGTTGTTTTAAAGGTGGAGGGAGTAGTTCTAAAAAATCCATAACTCCTCCAGAAACTTCTCCAGGAAAAAAGACCTTTAAATCCGGTGATGGTGTGCCAGGGTATGTTTTGTCTTTTCCTTCTGGTAGTCGTGCTGATGTGAGGGTAGAGGGGTCTTTTCTGGATGGGGTTTGGACAGTGATGTTTAGCAGGGCATTGAAGGCCCCTTCTGTTTTAGAGGATGCTGATTTTTCCGGGCTTGATTCTGGAGGGCTTTATTATTTTGCAATTGCCAATTTAGAGAATGCAGGTGGCTCTGTTTTGACCATGACTCCTCAGGATACTACTGAATGGAGTTTAGGCAAGGAGGGAACCTCTGCTAAGCTTATAGCGTTAAAAGCTACTCCATCTTTTCCCTCTGATTTTGTTGGCAATTCTATTGTTACCACTCCTTTAGCTAATGCCTTTGGGGTCTCCTCTGTGACTTTAAAGGCCCTTTATGATGATGAGAATCTTTATATCCTGGCAACCTGGACAGATGGAAAGGGAACAAAGAGCGTGAATAAAGGGAGATGGAGCTTTGATGGAAAGACTTGGACTCAGTCCCCAGAGGATGAGG
>Ga0156233_112_pt1 | contig 51502 bp, 50 predicted proteins | sample RifCSPlowO2_12_FD_107880 | JGI IMG/M metagenome (GOLD analysis project Ga0156233, IMG submission 107880) | Candidatus Schekmanbacteria bacterium RIFCSPLOWO2_12_FULL_38_15
GGTCAGGCGCTATGATACCAAGGTCAGATGAGATGTTAAGAATAACCCCTTTCCCTCTTCGTGCCATTTCAGCACCAAAAACCTGACTGCATAGAAATGCACCTTTTAGTCCAACTGCCAGTTCTTTTTCCCAATTCTCTTCTGAATAATTTTCAAATCTTGACCATTGCTTCTCAGCCAGATTATTGTTAATTTTAGGATCTATGGCAGCATTATTAATCAGAAAATCTACACCAGAAAATTTTTTAAGAAGTTCATCTCGTGCTGATAAAACACTCTGCTTAGAAGTTACATCCAAATGAATACCAACAGCTTCTTTCTTATATTTATTAGATAGTTCCATAGCTACTTTCTTTGCCAAATCCTCATTGCAGTCAGAAATAATAGGAATGCCATTTGCTTCAATTATAGCCTCTGCATGCTTCCTGCCCAATATACCAGCTCCACCTGTAATAATCCCAACCTTATTGGTTAAGCTAAATTTTTCAATAACCATCAAAGAATCCTCTTTGTCTGTCCGCCATCAATTATAAGATTTGTTCCTGTAATAAATGATGCTCTGTCAGAAACCAAAAAACATACGGCATCAGCTATCTCTTCAACTTGCCCTAACCTCTGCATTGGAACAGATTCGTTTATATATCTATCCACTGAATCTTTATCTTCTCTCATCTTTATATCCCAAATGCCCCTATCAAAATATATATTCCCTGGAGAAACAGCATTTAGTCTTATCCCAAAAGGTGCGACTAAATTAGAGGTGTTTTTAACATAACTCAGCAATGAAGATTTCGCAGAAGAATACTCAACAGGTGCAGAAATTGCCTCACAGCCTGCAATGGATGATATGAAGATAATACTTCCTCTTTTTTGATCAATCATTACCCTGATGACTTCTCTTGAAAGTTTAACTGCTGAAAAAAAATTAATATCAAAACTTTTTATCCACAGCTCATCTTCTATATCCCATCCGGTTTTAAACCTTCCAGAACCTATATTGGCTACTACTATATCAAGTCTTTCATGTACATTTATAATTATCTTTATAAGATCTTTTATTGTTTCCGTACTCGTTAAGTCGCCGGTAAATTTAAAAACCTTATCTGGGAATTGGGCATTGAAATCCTTATGTACAGAGTCAAGCATTTCTTTATTTCTGCCATTAAGATACACTACAGCCCCTTCTTTTAACAAGCCATAAGCTATAGCTTTACCAATACCTCTGCTTGAACCGCTTACAAGAGCCACTTTGCCTTTTAAATATAGATCCATATTACCTGCCTAATTCAGATATTTTTTAATGAAATTCATATATTCTTTTATGGTTTCTTTTTCTTTTCCCATATCCCTTCTCGCTGTCTGCAGAATGAAAATACCTGAAAAATTTATCTTTTTAAGTTTGTTAAATACTGTATTAAAATCTGCATTCCCATAACTAAGAGGTACAGTGCCTCCTTTATAAACTCTATCTTTTATATGAACATCTGTAATCCATTTGCCATAGGTTTCAATTTCTTTTTCCGGATTATAGCCATTCGAAGCGCTATTCCCAATATCATAGTTTACTTTTATGTAAGGAGAATTGAATCTCGTGAGCAAGTCTGAAAAATCTTCAGGAGACAAATCTGTCTCAAGGGTAAGATTTATACCATATTTCTCTGTTGATGGGATACACTTGTCTAATGATGTTTTAAAATTTGATATTTCCAAAGGGCTTGATAGCTTTGAATTGTCAACACATGGGATTATTATATCTTTTACATCCAACACAGCAGCGTTTGCAATCAACTGCCTTAGAACAGAAATACTTTTTTCAAGGCAATTAACTTTATGTAATGGGAAATCCATAAAATAATCTGCGCATACAGATAGGACTTTAATACCTGTTTGACTTTCAATTTGTCTGATTTGATTAATGCCGTCAGCATTCATAAGAGGATGCTTTTCATAATCTTCACCTTCAAAGATAAACTCAATACAATCAAGCCCTAACTCTTTGGCAATTGCAAATTCCTCATTCCATCTATCCGTTGGAAAAGCCTGTATCCTGCTATTTATAGGAGGCAGCAATCTTCCCTGCATTATGCCTATTAAGTTTTTTGCTTTCATCTTTTATGACACAATTATCCAGACAAGGATAATTTTCCTTTTGTTAAATGCTTCTTTTGATAAAATACCATTATTTTCAGTTAAATAATTTATTTTCTATAAACTCACACAGCATATGGCCTATCAGGATATGCGCTTCCTGAATTCTCGGCGTTAAATCTGAGGGAACGCAAATGCAATAATCAGACAATTTACAGATCAGACTATCTTTATTATTCCCTGTTAAACCTATCGTAATTATATCCATGCTTTTTGCAACCCTGATTGCCTCGATTATATTCTTTGCATTACCGCTTGTTGAAATACCAAGAAGAATGTCTCCGGCTTTCCCTTTTGCTTCAACTTGCCTTGAAAAGACTTTTTCAAAACAATAGTCATTCCCAATAGCAGTAATTGATGATGTATTTACAGTCAAAGCCTCTGCATCCAGAGCCTTTCTCTCTTTAAGAAATCTGCTTACAAGTTCAGTTGCAATATGCTGGGAATCTGCAGCGCTTCCGCCATTGCCGCAGATAAGAAGCTTACCGCCGGATATGTATGAACTTATGATAACTTCAGAAATATTATTTAGAACACGTAAAATTGATTCGTTTTCTGATAATGACTTTATCATATTTATATGCTGGACCATTCTATCGCGCCAAAAGTCAGGCATCTTTTCCATCCTTGATCCCAGTTCCTAATACCATAAGTTCAACAGACCACCTGAAAAATTTTATACCAGTCAATTTAGTCAATTTTCTTGCGTTTGGGGTTGAAATTAAAAGTTGAAGTAAAAAACTGAAAACTTTTAATACTGGGAATTCCCATAGGATTGGTAATTGATAGAATAATCCTGTTTGTATTTCAGAAAATCCACTAATCCGTAATAGATCACCCACCGCTGTAGTATCATATGGCCTGCAATGTGTAAAATCTTCATAAAAAATCTTCATCTGGCTTATCCAGTCAGGAGTCAATATGATAACTCTTCCATCTGGTTTAAGCACACGATAGGTTTCTTTCATTAAATGCTCTGGAGAGTAAAAATGCTCTAATAGTGATTTGTGGTAAATAATATCTATAGAATTATCATCAAATGGGAGGGTATCTTTAGAAATATCAACTTTTTTTACTCCTAAATGGCAGAGTGTTTTAACACTTGAATCACATAAGTCTACTCCATAAACATCAACACCAAAATGTCTGAATGCCTCTAAAAAATCTCCTCTGCCGCATCCAATCTCAAGAAGTTTGTCTTCTTTTCTAAGGTTAAATTTATTAATAAGATGAAGTGCTAATTTGAAGGGATAATCAGTTTTGGGAATTTTTTCTTTATCATACACTATAGAAATATAGTCTTTTTTCATTTGTCTTTTAGAATCTCGACAAGTTCTATGAAATTTCCATCAGGGTCTTTACAAAACGTAACTTTTGCAAACCTATCCGGAGAAAATTGTGGAGGAGCATTAAAGGTTATTCCGGCTTTTGTCAGTCTGTCATATTCCTTGTCCAAATCATCTACTGTAAAAGCCATGTGAGATAATCCCGGCTCAAAAATTTCTTTTTGTCCTTTGTTTATCCCTCGATGCGAATGGTAATATAGAAGCTCAATCAAATTTCCGTCCGGTGCAGCTAATTTTATTGTAGTTACCTTTACATCTTTTAACGACAACATATTATTGATGTAATTACCCGATTCTATCATTTTCTTGACAACCTTAAAACCCAGTAACTCAGTATAAAAAAATAACGAATCTTTTAATTCATTCACAACTATTCCGGTATGACGGATATTCGTTATCATTAGCTATCCTTAGCAACCTCTATAATTGATTCCTCTAATACTTCTAATCCTTCTAACAAGGCGTCATCAGGGATTGTCAATGGCGGTCCCATTTTTATTGACTCTCTTCCGGTATGTACAAGTATTACTCCCTTCTGCATAGCTTTCTCGCAGACTTTAGTCGGAAACAATGCATCAGCCTCGCCTGTCACAGGATTTTTAAAAATAATTCCTGCAATAAGACCAGTACCAAAAATATATGAAATTCTATCTGAATATTTATTTTTCAACTTAGTTAAACAACCATGCAGCAACTTTCCTTTTCTCTCAGATTCTTTTATAAGTTTTCCTTCTTCAATAGCTTCTATATTTGCAAGTCCAGCAGCGCAACAAAGAGGGTTTGCTGAATGTGTGCTGCTCATAGAACCAATATCGGGCAAATCCATTATACTCACTCTTCCAATAACAGCAGACAAAGGCAGGGAACCACTTAATCCCTTGCCCAAACACAACAGATCAGGTTCAACGCCATAATGTTGATAAGCAAAGAGTTTGCCTGTTCTTCCAAATCCAGATTGAATTTCATCAAAGGCAACCAGTATATTATATTTTTTTGCAAAGTCTGCCAAACCCTGAATATATTCAACAGGGAAAAACATTGCTGACCATCCAATATATGATTCAATCATAAAACCTGCTATATTACTAAAATCCAGTCCCTTTTTTTTCAGAACCTCCATATCATTGCAAAAGTGCTCTTTCCATGATAAATCATCTCTATTCTTTATTTTTGTGGTCCATGGATAAGGTATTGGCAGATGGTGTATATTGGGGTCCATATATCCAATCCATGCTATTCCCTTAGGGTCTCCCTTGAGCATCTCAGCACCCATAGTGCGGCCATGCATGCCGCCTTGAAACGAAATAATACCAATCTTAGATGGCTTTATACTTTGTCCATGCATCCTAATTAATTTTATGGCGCACTCTGTCGCCTCAGTGCCAGAAGATAGCAAAAAGGCTTTTTCAAATTGTACGGGTGATATCTCTATCAGCTTTTTTAAAAATTCTATGCGGCTTTCATTGGCAAATGTGTAGGTATGAAGCAATTTTTGATCAAGCATTTTTTGTAATGCTGAAATGATTTTAGGATTTGCATGACCTGAATTAGCCAAGAAAATAGTAGATGTGAAATCAATCCACGAATTACCATATGGGTCAAAAACCTGAAAATTCTCAGCCCTGTCCCATACAACCGGCAATTGACCATGCATTGACCTGGATTCTAACTTTCCAAGCAAATCAAATATAGCCAAAGACTCAGGGACAGGTATCATGGTCTTTATTTTCCTATATTTAGAATCTACAGGTGGTACTTTTTGAGGAATAAGCGAAAAGCTATGCCCTGACATTATCTATTCCTCCGCTGAAAAATTCATTTTCAAATAATCAAACAAGACATTGCCCCGTTTATTGATTTCATATTCCAAAAAATGAAAATCATCCACTGTGTCAACTTCAGTAGTCTTAGGAGTAACAAACCCGATCATTTTATGTCCATGAAGCCTGTTATTTTTTAAAACGTAATGTGGTTTGATTATATCAACATAGCCGTTAGGATAGTAGGCTGGAGGGAAAGCTTGTCGTGGTAAATTGTAATATTCAGGTCTAGGATCATCCGGAAAAAGTCCAGTAAGATGCCCTCTTTTATTAATTCTAAAATATTTTTCAGGAGCTTCACCAAGCTCCTGAACTGACCTCAAGGAAGTTGATTCCGGGTCATTTTCAATGGCTGAGATGGCATTATTAATTAATTCGGGGGTGCGGAAAGGAGTTGGCGGACGAAGATGCACTAAGTATTCAGGGATTATATTCTCCTTATCTTGAAACCAGTTTAAAGCATGTAATACAAATTCAATATCAGGAGAAGTATCACTTGCAAACTCTTTTGGACGAAGAAACGGAACTTCTGCTCCATACCTTAAAGCAATATCTGCTATGATTTTAGAATCAGTAGATACAATTATCCTCTTTATTCTATTTGTTAGTTTGGCAGCTGTGATTGAATAAGCTATTAAGGGATATCCACCTAATAGTTTTATGTTTTTACCGGGAACACCTTTAGAACCACCCCTTGCAGGAATTATACTATAAATCAAACTATTACTTTTCATAAAACACTTAGTAACTTCTGTATATTATCATTCTTCATGCCATCGAAAACCATCTTCACGAAAATATCTTAATTTATAAGCCACTTTCTCTTCTTCTGGAATAATAATTTTTTTCCCTGAACCTAAAATTTGCTTAACTCTTCTCGTATCTCGCATTACAAGTTCCAAGCCATGTTTTTCAAGAGATGATGATTGGTCAGAGCCATACATAGTTCTGTCTATGGTTATGTGTCTTTCTATTGCAACCGCTCCTAACGTAGTTGCAAGAACAGATGGCAATACCCCTGCCTCGTGACCACTATATCCTACAGGACATTTATATTTATCCTTCAATGTCTTAATCATTTCTACATTACACCACTCGTCCGGACAAGGATAAACAGAAATACAATGCATAAGAGTATAAGGACATCTTTTCTTTTCAAATATACTTACAACCCTATCTATCTGCTCAAAATTACTCATACCAGTTGAGATAAATGTATGCTTTCCTTCTTCAACCACCATATCCACAAGTATTTTGTGTGTAAGCATGGTTGAGGCAATTTTGTTAAAGAGTAAATCATACTGCCTTAGGAACTCTTGACTTTTCTCATCCCATGCAGAAGCAAACCAGTAAATCTCTTTCTCTCTACAATAGGAATGAATTTCATCATATTCCTTTTTTCCCAATTCAAGTCCTTCTTTCTGCGCCCTCTGAGTCATTCCCCAAGGACTCTGCCTCGGTGAATCAAGCAATTCCTTAGTGTAAACAATGTCAATTGTCCTCTTTTGAAATTTAACAGCATCTGCCCCACATTCTTTTGCCATATCAATAAGCTTTTTCGCGATCTCAACATCACCATTATGATTAATGCCAATCTCTGCAATCATAAATGGCAATTTTTCCTGATTTGCATATGGATTTAAATGCATTTCAATTTCTCCTTATTATCAGGTTCAATATAATTTAAAAAATCTCTAACTACTCCTTCACCTCCTTTAACCTCAAGAATAATCTTTGATATCCTTTTTATTTCTTCATAAGCATCTAAAGGACATACTGGATAACCAACAATACTCATTACTTCAAAATCATTAATATCATTACCAATATAAACTACATTGCTAAGTTGTATATTATTTTCATTACAGTAGGAAACAAGGGTCTCTTTTTTATTGACCACGCCTTTAATGACTGGAATATTAAGCTTATTTGCCCGTGCTTCTACTACCTTATTTGTTTCCATTGTTAATATAATCTGTTTTATCCCTCTATCATTGATTATTCCTATTGCTAAACCATCAGAACGATTTACAACAACACTTTCTATTCCATCTTCTCTTAAAATAACTTTATTGTCTGTAAGAACACCATCAAAATCATAAACTATAAGTTGAATATTTTTTAAAAATAAAACTTTAGTTTGCTTTTTTAAATCCTTCTTTGTCATAAAATATTTACAAACTTCTATCATCTTCAATGAAATCTATTTCATAATCTTTCCACAAAGGCATCTGATAATATTTCAGGAAGGAATAAATAGCGTTAAACCCTTAAATTCTGACAATAAGTTCAAGTTTAAATAAATAAATTTACTTCCTTCTTTTTAACCCAAGGTTAATTTATTGCTTGTCCAACTAATAGCCTTTTTCTTCAATATTTTTTTCCCCTCTCCTTGTGAGTTAAGGCCGATTAATTCCATATCTGCATCAACCATTATCTTTACAAGTTCCTTGAAATTAATCTTAGGAACCCAATTAAGTTTCTTTCTTGCCTTGCTGCTATCTGCCAACAAAAAGTCCACTTCATATGGTCTAAAATATCTGGAGTCTATCTCTACATAATCTTTCCAATCTAATTTCACATAACCAAATGCTTCTTCCAAAAACTCTTTTATCGAGTGACTCTCGCCTGTGCCAATAACATAATTATCCGGTTCGTCCTGTTGTAGCATAAGCCACATCGCTTCTACATATTCGGGCGCATAGCCCCAGTCTCTTTTTGCTTCGAGGTTGCCAAGGTAAAGTTTATTTTGTTTTCTTGCTAAAATATTGGCAATACCACGCGTTATTTTTCTTGTAACAAAGGTTTCCCCACGGCGCGGGGATTCATGATTGAAAAGGATACCATTACAAGCAAAGATTTTGTATCCTTCACGATAATTTACGGTCATCCAGTAGGCATAAAGTTTTGCCGCTGCATAAGGGCTTCTTGGACAAAAAGGAGTTCTCTCATTCTGTGGTGGAGGAACTGACCCGAACATTTCTGACGACGAAGCCTGGTAAAATTTTGTCTTTATATTGCTCCTCCTTATAGCCTCCAAAACCCTTGTCACTCCTAACGCTGTTATATCACCTGTGTATTCAGGCATATCAAAACTTACTTTTACATAACTCTGTGCTCCAAGATGATAAATCTCATCTGGTTTTATGTCATAGATAAGGCTTGTAAGTAGGCTTGAGTCTGCTAAATCACCATAGTGAAGAAATAGTCGTGCATTTGAAATATGCGGATCAATATAGATATGGTCTATTCTCCCTGTATTAAATGTACTTGACCGCCGGATAAGTCCATGAACCTCATAACCTTTGCTTAATAAAAACTCTGCAAGATAAGAACCATCCTGACCAGTGATACCAGTAATAAGAGCACGTTTCATAAGGTATTCTCCTTGCACAGTTTTATCTTTTCTCTCCTCTATACCATTCAATAGTCTTTTCCAATCCCTTTTCAAAATTTGTTTTTGCCTTGAAACCAAATTCCCTTTCCGCTCTTGTCGTATCAAGACATCTTCTTGGTTGACCATCCGGTTTTGTTTTATCCCAAATAATTTTCCCTTTAAAACCTGAAAGTTCAGCAATCAATTCAACCAAGTTTTTTATAGAAATCTCAAAACCTGCACCAAGATTCACTGGTTCCGGTTTATTGTACCTCTCTGCAGCAAGACAAATCCCTTCTGCCGCATCCTCTGCATAAAGGAATTCTCTTGTGGCCTTTCCTGTCCCCCAAACAGTTATTTGCGAATCCTTATTCTTTATTGCATCAACACATTTTTTTATTAAGGCTGGTATAACATGAGAAGACTCGGGGTCAAAATTGTCTTTTGGACCATAAAGATTTACCGGTAGAAGATAGATAGAATTAAACCCATATTGCTGGCGATAGGCTTGTGATTGAACCAAAAGCATCTTCTTTGCAAGTCCGTAAGGGGCATTAGTCTCTTCGGGATAACCGTTCCATAGTTCTTCCTCTTTAAAGGGAACAGGTGTGAATTTTGGATAACAACATATCGTTCCCATAGCAACGAATTTTTCTATTCGGTTCAGTCTTCCCTGCTCTATCATCTGAACACCCATCATGATATTACCATAGAAAAACTTACCAGGATTTACACGGTTTGCCCCTATACCTCCAACTCTCCCTGCAAGATGAATAACAATATCAGGTTTGGCATTATTGTAAAGCCTACGGACAGCTTCCATATCAACAAGATCGTATTCCTTACTCCGCGGAACGAAAATATCTTTACATCCAAGCTCTTTGAGCTTTTGTACAACAAAAGAACCGAGGAAACCAGCTCCACCCGTAATTAAGACGCATTTACTTGACCAATCCATAGATTGATTTAGATTATTATTCATGGTTTTCTTCTCTTTGCAAAACTCTAAATTGGTTACTGAATTATAAACTGATGATTAAGATACTTAAAATCATCAGGTTTTTTTATTAACCCATCTGAAATTGCTTTAATTACTTCTTTTATCCCCTCTTCAATTGTAATAGTTGCTTTGAAACCCAGAATCTTTTCTATTTTATTAAAGCTAACTTTTACATCACGCATATCTTGCCCAAATGATAAATCCTTATATTCAACTTCAACAGCAGGGATATTCTTTTGTATCATTTTGATAATATCCTCTTTAGAGCAGTTGCCGGAATCAGAACCTACATTAAAAATCTGATTTCGTATTTTATCTTCTTCTGCCTCCATCATTAAATAAATAGCATTGATTACATCACGAATGTGAACAAAAGATCTGTTATAATTTTTTTGGTAAATGATTAATTTTCTTTTAGTCATTGCTTCTAAAACAAATTGGTTAACAATCAAGTCGAACCTCGTTCGAGGAGAAATACCAAATAGTGTAGCAAACCTTGGTATCACAGGAGCACAATAACTGTTTATACCTTTGCTCAATAAATATTTTTCAGCTTTGATTTTACTTTCTGCGTATATAGATTGTGGATAGAGAGGTGATTCTTCAGTTACAGCTTTCCCATCATCTGAAATTCCATAATTACTATATGTAGATGCAAGGATAAATCTCTTTATCCCTTTTGATTCTGCAACATCAAAAACTTTTTTTGTGGCTTCATGATTAAATTTAAAAGCAGTCTCTTTTCCTACTTGCTGACAGGCAGGGAAACCAACTATTGCAGCAAAGTGAACAACTACTTCCACATCTGCAAACAATTCCTCATATTTATGAATTTCACATACATTACCTTTTATAAAGATAAAATTGTTATTTATGAAATATGGCATTATTGACTCTCCTCCAAACCATAGTTCATCAATAACCTTAACCTTATAGCCTTTATTTAGCAAAAATCCTGTGAGAAGTGAGCCTATATATCCAGCCCCACCAGTAATTAATACAGTTTTCATTTATCTCTCCAATGATAGTAGAAATTTTTAGATTAAATTTTTATTTACTATAAAAGTATTTTTTTAGCTTCTCAAAAACCTCAGCTCAAAAATTCTTTAAATTATTTAATTAGCTTTTTCTACATAATAAAACTTTTTCGCTTATGATAAATTAATTCTCCTGTCTGAGATTAAAGCTCCTCACAACAAACTTGTTAGGAATGCGCTCGCTATACATTTTTAACAAAAGACAAGCTACCGCCATAAACTCACTATTTGTTATTTGCCAATAGCCAGTTTACAGGAAATTTAAATTTTACTCACAAGTTCTGATGGAATAGAAATCTTCACACTGTTATGAATGATATTAAGAAGTATTAATATTCTATCTCTTCCATTCAAACTCTCTAAAAATAAGCCCTGATAGCCTGAAAAAGGACCATCCCCAATCTCAACTCTATCTCCGGTTTTGAGCTTTGAGGCTAAAGTTTCTATCCTTACATATCCATCCTTATCTAAACGCAGTTTGATATCATTTATAAACCTTTCAGGAACAGAAGAGGGAAATCCATCAGGACGAAAACTCACAAGCCTTATCACGCCTCTACAATTCCTTATTGACCACCTGGGATCTTTTTCAAGATCAAAATTAACAAAAAGATAACGGGGGAAAAGAGGAAGCGCCATTTTGCTTCCCTTTTTTGTTTTCAGGCAAATGGGAAGAAAGGTCTCATATCCCATATTTATAAGGTTCCATCTCGCATATTCCTCTTTCATAGGCTTAGTATATACTGCAAACCATGACTTCATCGTTATTAAAGCTAACCAGCTTGCAAGCTTGATAACTTGCCAGCTGTTAAATTACTCACTCTTCCTGACATTCTCCCAGTACTCAAGGAAGAATGCTAAAAATATCCCTATGAATATAGAGGTTATTCCTGCAAGCATGACATTCGAAGTCCTATTTGGCTTTATCCTTTTTTCTGGTGGCACAGCTTTATCTATTACTACAAAATCTATTGAATCTTTTGCCTCTTCAATTCTTGCAAGCTCATATTGTTGTGATAGCAGTTCATAAACCTTTTCCTGCACTATTGCCTCTCTTTTTAACCTTACGAAATTCAATCCTACATTAGAAGTTTCTTTAAAAGGCAGAAAAACTCTGTCTCCGTCTTCCAGGGAGCTACCATCATTTTCCCCAACATCTATCATTTCTACCTGTCTGGTAAGCTCATCTATTTCATCTTTTAATCTAATTACATCAGGGTTTGCATCAGTAGAGAATTTCTTGATGACCCCAAGCTCAACCTTTTTTGCTACCAATTTTGCCTTAATATCTGCCGAGGTTTTTATAACTGATTCTGTTTGCTTATCAAGTTCAACAATCTGCTTATTCTGCTGGAAATTCAACAAAAGTTCTTCTGCTTTAACCAAGTCCTTTCTTGTTTCCTCCAATTGTTTTTCAAGATTAAGCCTGTTTTTCTTTGCGAGTGTCATAGTATTTTCATTTAAAAACTTTTGGAGAGCAGATAAAAACTCATTTGCTATTTTTGCTGCAAGAGCTGGGTCTTTATAATCTACAGAAACAGAAACTAATCCCTTCTTGCTGTCTGATGATATATTAACTATTCCTTTATACAATGTTTCTATAGATCTCTGCATTGAAGGAGGAGAATTATTTTTCCATCTTTTTTTTTCATCATCCCAATTATCTTTAAAAAATATTCTATCTAAATTTAGAGATATCACAACATGTTCAGCCACTATTTTACTTTCAAGCAAAGTAGATAATTTTGCTAAAGAACCCCCGCCAAAGCGCGACCCCAAACCTGAAAGGAAAGGCAATGACTCAGCAGCGGATGTAAGAGGAGAAGATGAAAGACCTCTGCCCGCATCAATTGGCATCAATGTGGCTTCTGCCCTGTAAATTTTTGTCATAAAAAGACTTACAATGGCTGTAATGACTACAGAGGCTAAGAAAAGATTGAAGATCATTTTTCTTCTTTTCTTTAAAATCCTTAAATAATCAATCAGGTTAATTTCTTCCTCAAAATCTTGTATTTCTTTATCCATAAATTTTAATCTTCATGGGGTGCTATCAAGCACACCAAATATAACTGCCACTGTTGCAGCTATGTTAGCAATTGTCCTTGACGCCTGGTCAGCATATTTTAAATAGTCAAGAATTATCACTCTCTTTGGAACAAGGATTGTATCGCCGGGCTCTGCCTTTATGTTCATAAAGCTTGGAGTAAACCATCCTGTCCCCTCAGTAGTCCAAGACATTCCCTGTAATCTGCTTATAGTTGAGCCGTCTGCCCTTATTAAATATATCTCGCTTTCATTGGCATTTTTTGTAGGACCCCCGACCATATTCACGTAATCTGCTATTGTTGCCCCTTTGGTATGTAACAGTGAAATCGGGTTATATACCTCTCCTAATATTGTAACTGATGTAGGAATTGGAGGAATAAAAAGTGTGTCATCTTTCTCAAGAACTATATCATATCTCGAGTCCTTGAATTTATCCGGTGAATCAAGCTTTACAACTATTCTTCCCTCAATCTTTGCGTTTACTAATTTCTTTATAAGCTCGGTTTTTAAATTTAAAAACTCCTTGCGTGCAACAGATTCATCCTGAGATATAGTTGCAAGAACCGGAGGAGCAGATTCCTGAAGAACATCCTGTTCAAGTTTTGACACAAAATCATCAACTCTTGCTTTAACCTTGAGCCTCTCTGATTCCCTTGTAAAATATGCGCCTTTAATATAAGCCTTGTCAGTAAATCCACCTGCTCTTTCAATAACCGAGCTTAGATGTTCGCCTTTAGCAATTGTGTAGGTGCCTGGAAATTTTACTTCACCTTTCAGTATAACAGTATTATTCAGAACCCATTCAGGAATGCTTCTGATTGAGAGATGGTCATCAGGCTCAAGAATTATATTATGTTCCGGATTATCCCTTAAAGCCTCTCTGAGATTAATTTGAATCTGTTTTGTAACAGTCTTATCTTCCAATTTTTCAATCCTTGTGAGCTCTGCACTTGGTAGATATGCATTTCTCAGGAGATTTCCTGCTTTAAATATTAAGCCATTCACATGCATATTTTTCAAAAACTCGTAATCGCCAGGATTACCAACCTCACCTGTTATTTTGACTGTAGATATTCCCTTCATCTCTTCTTTGGAATAAATTCTTACCTTATCCCTGGATTTAAGCTCTAAATTTTGTGACTCATCTCCTTCAAGCAATAGCTTCCCGAGGTTAAATGAGATAGTTTCAAGATGCCTATCGGGTGGAACTTCACGAGTAATTGAGGCATGCTGGAGATAAGGCTCTGGTAGCAGGTCTTCTAATGATTTAATAAGGTCTTTGACCCTCATACCATCCTTTAGCTCATATCCACCTGGCCTTTCAACATTGCCTTCAAGATAAACAATCTTTTCAGTCAAAGAAAGAATAGGAAAGACCTTTACAAAATCCCCGTCCTGAAGCTCTTCTTGAAACCTTAAGTCTTTTTCAAATCCTTCTCCCCCAGCCAAATTAAAATCCTGGACAATCCTCTTTTCATGGGCAACAATTCTCTCAACCTGGATTCTTTGTAAATATCCTGTAGGAGTTATACCACCAGCCATCTCAAGAAATTCTCCCAAAGTAACCCTATCCTTATATTCATAAATTGCTGGCCTTTTTATATTTCCGGCAATTCCAATCACTGGACCAATAATAGAAATAAATAAGGTGTCACCGGATTGGAGGCGTTCGTCCTGGCTTTTATCTCCTTTGAGAAGAAAATTATATAGGTCAATTTCTCTAACAATCTCACCATTTCTCATAAGCTTAATTTTTCTCATCGTCCCCCTTTTTGTAGGACCACCTGCTGCAAAAAGGGAATTATAGGCTGTAGCCAAAGAAGAAAGTGAAAAACTTCCAGGAGTATCAACCTCTCCCACAACAAAAACCTGAATTGTTCTTATTTTATCCATAGTAACATTCATTTGAAAATTCTTGTAATAGTTTGAGAATTTTGCCTGGAGAAAGTCTCTCAATTGAGAAAAAGTAAGACCCCAAACTTTTAATGTCCCTATTTTTGGAATAATAATCTCTCCATTCTGATTAACCTCAACCCTGTAGCTCTCTTCAACTCTTCCCCAGATATCAATTGTAAATCTATCTCCAGCACCTATTACATAGTCAGGTCCAACAGGAACATCGGTTAGAGGAGCAAAGGTAGAGACAGTGGTTTTAAATATATCATATCCAAATTGAACTACCTCTCTGGAAATTATCTGAGGGATTTTCTCTTCTCTAAAGCCCTTCTCAATATCTGAAAGAAGGTCCTTTGCTTCCTTTGGAGTTGCGGTTACCTCTTCAGATAAATTGCTATATGACTTTTTCTTTTTATAAGTTTTTATAGTAAAGAAATTTGTATAAGCCCTTACAGCAAAGAAATAGGTCGTATAATTTTTTAAATTTCTTACTCTGTAACTTGTAATATTTCCGGCATCAATGGTTTTTGTATACTCTTCTGATTTTTCTCCATAATTTATTTCATATCCGGCTATTTCAAACCTCTCTTCCTCTAATACTTCCTTTGGGGTGCCAATTTCTATTACCTCCTCTTTCTCTTTTTCTGTTAGGGCACCAGTTTCCATTAATCTCTTTTTGTTTCTTTCCATCTTTTCAATATCTTTTAAAGGGAAGGTATATGGTTCCCATTTTAATTCAACGTAGGTATCACCTGGAATAGCAGTTAATTTTGTCTTAAATTCGAAAGAAACTGTCCTTTCTTTTAATCCTCCAGGTAATCCTTCAGCAGTCTTTTCTGCTCCTGGCTTGAGAAGCTCAGCTCGGGATGGAATATTTAAATCCGCACCCTCTTCCTGTGCAAAGACTAAAGAAAATGTAAGAAGAAAAACGATTAAAAAAATAGTCTTGATTAAAGGAAAAATTTTTAACATTCTGTGAACTCCCTGATTATTTTTTTTAAAATATTATTAAATAGAAAAACAGAGCGATGAAAATTCAATCTTTCTCAGAATATTTTTCATTTATCACCTTTTTAAAATAATTGAATTATTTTCAAAGGTTTCTATATATCTAAATACAATCTTATTGTCAATAAACATAAATCTATTGGAAAGGTCTTATTTTTATTTATGCAAATTGGAAATGTGGCAATAAATCAGTGAGGTAGTTCAGAACGCTCTTTTCATATCATCTTTTGGGTTTGCTGGGGTTCTTTTTATCCAGTAAGAATCTCTTGTTGTTCTATGAGAAAATTTCTTTGAATTTGAGCTGAATATCCTATACGCAAACCCAAAAGGAGTTACTACTAAATAAAAAATTAAAGACAGAATCAGGAAGGTGTTAACTCTTCCAAGAACTTTGCCAACCTTCATCCATCCGGCATAAACCGGAGACAAAAGATTCGGAGCAATTATACCAAGGAGGATTATGACTGCGCCAGCAACCACCACATAAAGGTTTAATTCCCTTCCTTTAATCACAGGAATAAACCCAATCATTGCAAGAACAGAACCAATCAGCAACCCGAATTTTCTTAACTCAGGGCTCTTAGTCAAGCCCAAACTCCTTTCTCCAGTCTGTGTCATCCTCAAGCGGTTTCTGTTCCTTTTTATCAAGTATAAAATCTTCAAGAACAAGGTAATCCATTTCTGTCCTCATAAAGCACCTGTAAGCATCCTCAGGGCTGCAGACAATTGGCTCACCCCTTACATTGAATGAAGTATTCATTATCACAGCACAACCTGTTTTTTCTTCAAATTTTTTTATTAACCTGTAATATCTCGGATTTGTATGTTCATGGACTGTCTGTATTCTTGCAGAATAATCAATATGCGTTACTGCAGGCATGTCTGAACGGGGAACATTTAGAAGGTCTATTCCCCAGAGGCTCTTTCTTTCACTGGATATATCGTAGCATCTCTCTTTTTTTACAGGCGCAACAAGAAGCATATAAGGGCTGTCATAATCAAGCTCAAAATATTCTGACATCTTCTCTCTCAGCACAGAAGGGGCAAAGGGCCTGAAGGATTCGCGGTATTTTATCTTTAAATTCATAATTGACTGCATCTTAGGGCTTCGCGCATCTCCTATTATGCTCCTTGCGCCAAGCGCTCTTGGACCAAACTCCATTCTTCCCTGCAACCATCCAATCACTTTACCTTCAGCAAGCAAATTAGCTAATATATCAAGGAGTTCAGGTTCATTGAAATTTTTATACGGAATATTGTTTTTATTAAGAAATTCCTCTATGTATCTGTTTGAGTAAGATGGCCCAAGATAGGCTCCCTTCATTGAGTCTGTTTTTTTTGGCTCCCTTTTGTTTCCCAGATACTGGTGCCATACAGCAAGTGCGGCTCCAAGTGCACCCCCTGCATCACCGGCACTTGGCTGAATCCATATATCTCTGAAAATCTCTTCCATTAGTATTTTTCCATTTGCAACACAATTCAATGCAACACCTCCGGCAAGACATAAGGTATTCTCTCCTGTCTCTTTTTTCAGAAATTTAACCATTCTGCGCACAACCTCTTCAGTAACATCCTGCACAGACCTTGCCAGGTCCATTTCCCTCTGGGCAAGTTTTGTTTCTGGCTTGCGCGGAGGACCTCCAAAAATCCTATCAAATTTGCCATTTGTCATTGTAAGCCCTGTGCAGTAGTTAAAATACTCCATATTAAGAGTAAACGAACCGTCTTCCTTCAGGTCTATGAGGTTGTCATAGATGAGCTGCGTATACTTTGGCTCTCCGTACGGAGCAAGACCCATCACCTTGTATTCTCCGGAATTTACTTTAAAACCTGTATAGTAAGTAAATGCTGAATATAGGAGTCCGAGTGAGTGAGGGAAATGAATTTCATAAAATAGTTCTAATCCATTATCATTTCCCAATCCTGCAGATGTGGTAGCCCATTCCCCGACACCGTCTATTGTCAGAACCGCAGCGCTTTTAAATGGAGAAGGGAAAAAAGCTGAAGCAGCGTGTGACTGATGGTGTTCGGGAAAAAGCAATTTCCTTCTCCAATTGATTCTGTTTTCTTCTGTAAACCCTGCAGCATTGTTCAGTTCTTCATTTAAGAGTCTTGTTAAAAACAGCTTTTCTTTCATCCATACAGGCATGGACATTGAAAAGGATTTTATTCCTGTTGGAGCATAATTAATATATGTTTCAAGAATTCTTTCAAATTTGAGGATTGGTTTGTCATAGAAAGCTACATAGTCTATTTTTTCTCCATCGATTCCACCTTGCTTGATGCAGAACCTGACTGCATTTACAGGAAATCTCGGGTCATGCTTTTTTCTGGTAAAACGTTCTTCCTGAGCAGCAGCAATAATTTCTCCATCCTTTACAAGGCAGGCTGCACTATCATGATAATAAGCTGATATACCTAAGATATTCATAGTAACTTAATTCTTGTTTTTTCCCAAACGCTTTATATCACCTTCAACCATAATCTTTACCAAATCATTAAAGCGGGTTTTTGGCTTCCAGCCAAATTTCTGGTTTGCCTTTAAAAAGTCACCGATTAAAAGGTCAACCTCGGCAGGCCTGAAAAACTCCTGAGAGAGTTCAATAACTGTTTTCCCTGTTTTTTTATCCTTTCCCTTTTCATTAACCCCGCTGCCATTCCACTCAATATCTGTGCCAATATAACTAAAAGCAGACTCAATAAACTCCCTTACTGAATGGGATTCTCCTGTTGCAATAACAAAATCATCAGGCTTATCCTGCTGGAGCATAAACCACATTGCCTCAACATATTCTGGCGCATATCCCCAGTCTCTTTTTGCATCAAGATTGCCAAGAACAATCTTATCCTGGAGACCGCATTTAATCCCGGCAATACCGTGACTTATTTTTCTTGTTACAAATTCAAATCCTCTGAGAGGTGATTCGTGGTTAAAAAGTATTCCTGAACTGGCAAAAAGATTATAAGACTCGCGGTAATTTACGGTTATGTGATGGCCAAAAACCTTTGCAACAGCATAGGGGCTTCGCGGATAGAAGGGCGTTTTTTCATTTTGCGGAACTGCCTGGACTCTTCCGAACATTTCGCTTGATGATGCTTGGTAGAATTTTATTTTCGGGTTTATTGCTCTTATTGCTTCAAGAACACGCATTACCCCTATTGCTGTCACATCAGCCGTAAATATAGGTTCTTCAAACGATAAGGCCACAAAGCTCTGTGCTCCGAGATTATAAATTTCATCAGGCTGTATTTTATCTATCGTTCTGTAAATGTTGGTAAACTCGAGAAGCTCGAAAGGCACGTATTTTATATGTTTGTCTATGCCAAGAAATTTTAGCCTCTCCAGATGAAGATCAGACGTCCTCCTGAATGCACCATAAACTTCATAGCCTTTTTCCAGCAAAAGTTTTGACAAGTATGCACCATCCTGTCCGGTGATTCCTATTATAAGCGCTTTCTTGCCCATTTTCTATTCCTTTTTTGAAAAACATCTTTTAAAAAAGAGGCTTAAAACATTTTCATTAATTTAATACTATTAATTCTATAGTTTAATATATCAAAAACTTTACCATAGCAGGTTTTATTTTGATACTTTCTTCTGAAACACTTAAATTAAAAATCAGTTTTCTTTTCTTGAAAGCCTTTCTGCAAGCTCAATATCTTTACGGGAATCAATATCTATGCATTTATCCAACAAAGCCAAAATAATCTATCTTACAGCAATTCTAGTGGAGCCATGCGCTGTAATCATAGCTGAAAGTTACCACAGCACCAATATATCCGTAGGCATTGTTAAATTGTTCTGAGGTCAATCTGTTATATAAAAAAGGAACCTCTCCAAGAAGGTTATTGCTGTAAAACTTCCCCTGCAGAGTAACAGAGACATATTTGTTTATTATTTGGTTAAGTTTCACATCTACTATATTATTTTTTGTAAAGTCACTCCCTATATCATTGTCTATGTCTCTATCAACTGTTACAAACTTGTAATTAATATTGAGTATGAGAGTTGGTTTGATGCGGTAGTGAAACCCAACCCCGACAGAAAAATTATTCTGGTCATACTCCAAGCCCTTAAGAAGATTCTGAATCTGAGGTATATTAAGGCTTGTATTGAATTCTGACTCAACGCGGGTTCTCCCAACTTCAATAAAGCCATGGGCAACAAGGTCTTCAAAGAGGAGTTTGCTGACATAAAAAGAAACAGAGTAAGTATTGTCCTTAACTCCTCCTATTTCTATTGTAGCAGGTTTTGGCAAAATTATAGTACTAAACCCAGGGAAAGTAATCTCAGATATCCTTCTGCTTATATTTTCTCCTCTGTCATATTTGTAGTTTATTCCCAAAGATACGGCAGGCGCAAATGATTTTTCTTTAAATACATTCCACTTTAGTGATGATGCTATTTTTGTTATTTTAAGCTTGTCTATCCCGTAATCTATCTTTGGAAATTCAGCTTTAAGCGTGGCAGTAATACTTTCTGTCAAACCAAAATTAATCATCCCTCCATAGCTCTCGTAGTCTCCCAAATTCCCCAAAGTCCTGTTATTATCTTTTCTGAAATTAAATATATCAACTTTTGAATCAAGATGCTCATACAAGAACGAAGCCTCAAGTCTTCCCCTGTCAAGAACATATGCCATTGGAGAATCAAGGATTAAGCTGAAATGGTTGCTGGGTGGTTCAAGGCTAGAGCAGATATCCGGAATAGAAACCGCGAAGATAAAAAAAAAGACTAAAAATAATTTTTTGATTTTTTCTGTTTTCAACAAAGTTATCCTAATAATGCCAAAAAATAAAAGCAAACCTGAATGAATATTAAAATAGAATTTTTTATTTTTATCTTGAAGATTTTCAGCAAGCCTGTGCCTCAAAAATGGTATTTGCTATCAAAAGTAATATCAATAGTCAAGAATATTAATTTTTTCGTTTTATTTAATTAAACCTGATTTATCCCGTTTAACTATATCCCTGTAAGAAGAAATAAGTGCTTTTGTTATTATATCAGGTTTCCCGTTCCCTACAAGCAAAGAGCTCACCATCCTGACAGGCATTATTTCCATTAATGAATTTGTCAGGAAACAGCCATTACAATTGAATAACCGCTCAGTCTTGAATTTCCCTTCCCTGACTTTAATTCCAAGCTCTTTTGCCAGTCCAATAACAGTCTGTCTTGTAATTCCTGAAAGAATATCATTCTGGACTGATGGAGTTAGAAGCATACTATCTTTTACAAAAAATATATTGCTCACTGCACCTTCACAGATATACCCATTCTCATCCAACAGAATTCCTTCAAAAGCCCCTTTTTTCCTTGCCTCAATCCTTGCCAGAATATTTGGCAAGAGGTTATGTGTTTTGAGTTTTGAATTAAAAGATGATGATGGTATTTTTCTGATTGAGACAATTGCTGCCTTAACCCCCTTATTATACCATGATTCAGGGTAAGGCTTAAAAGGTCTTGCAATAATATAAAATGTAGGCTTTATTTTTTTAACAATTTCAAACCCTCCGCCAGATGCTCCCCTTGTAACTCCAGCCCGTATATAGGCATCTTTAAGTTTATTCTGTTTTAAAATTGTGTTCATTTGGAAAGAAATATTTGTTAGCAGAGATGGTGGTTTAATCCCTAATGCTTTCAATGTATAAAAAAGTCTTTTAATATGCTCATCAAGTTTAAAAACTTTACTGCTGTAAGCACGCATTGTTTCAAAGGCGCCATCTCCGAATAAAAAACCACGGTCAAAAATTGAAACCATTGCTTTATTTTCCTGAACAAACTTGCCATTGATGTAGATCATTAATTTATTTTTCATATGAAGTTTATCAGAAGCAGAGCAAGGCTCTGCAGCTACAGCCAAAACTTCCCATCCCACCCAACTGCCTCCAACACTGGCATTGCCTTCTGCCAAGTCTCTTCATATTCCTTCTCAGGCTCAGAATCAGCAACTATTGCTCCTCCAACCTGAAGATATAATTTTTCTTTTGCTGCAATCAGGGTTCTTATTATGATGTTAAGGTCAGCCTCTCCTGAGAATGATAAATATCCAAGTGAACCTGAATATATCCCTCTTTTAACCGTCTCAAGCTCCTCAATAATTTCCATTGCCCTTATCTTTGGAGCGCCTGTCATTGACCCTCCGGGAAAACATGCCTTTATGCAATCAAACATATCTTTATCTTCAGATATCTCTCCCTCAATAGTTGATACCATCTGAAAAACTCCTGAATAAGCCTCTACTGCCATCAGTTCTTTTACCCCTACAGTCCCAAATCTGCATACTCTGCCAAAATCATTTCTCACAAGGTCAACAATCATCAGATTTTCAGCCTTTTCTTTTTCACTTGAAATAAGGTCATTTTTAAGATTCTCATCTTCCTGTGGAGTTTCACCTCTCCTCCTTGTCCCTTTTATTGGCCTGCTCTCAAGTTTCGAATCTTCTATTTTCAAAAACCTCTCCGGAGAAGCAGATATGATTTTAAGGTCCCCGAACTGTAAATATGCTGCAAAAGGAGTTGGATTAACTGAATTTATCCTCCTGTAAATTTGCCAAGGTTCAATGCCTGACTCTATCTCCATCCTATGTGAAAGGTTAACCTCATACACATCCCCAATCCTGATATATTCCTTGGCTTTTTCTATCATATCAATATATTTTCTTTTTGAAACGACATTTGTAACTCTTCCCCTTATATCAGAGTTCAGCAAATCTTTCTCAGAACATTTATTTTTCTCTTTATCTCTGACTTTTTTTTCAATAACAGCCACAAAATCAGAAGCAGTTTTTTCAGACCATTCCGGATATTGAAAAGATAAATCAATGGAAAAGATATATTTTTTTTTTGACCACTGGTCATAAATTATTCCTGCATTTACAAACATAAAATATGAATCAGGAAGATTAAGGTCATCAGTGCTTATAGCAGGTAGGGTTTCTAAAAATCCCGCAAGGTCATAACCAAAGTAACCGACAGCTCCTCCGGCAAAAGGAATCTCTGCCATATTCTTTTCTTTTACCCTGAATCTGTTAAAAACAGATTTCAATTCTTCAAAGGGATTCCCTCTTTTTCTTACAATGCCTCCTTTGTCTCTTATTTCAATATCCTCTCCCTTGCTTTTAAATGTAAGGAATGGCGCTCCCCCTATAATTGAATACCTTGCAAGCTTTTTTATGTCTCCTCCGCTTTCAAGGAGAAAACAGTGCTCATATTCAAGAAAGATTTCAAAAATTTCATGGAGAGATAGATATGTATTTAGTTCCTTTAGAATCATAATTAATCTTATTAAAGCTTTCAGAAGCAAAGCTATGCTTTGCAGCTACTTGTTATTATTCACTGTTTACTATACATTATACATCAACTTGGAACTCTGCTTGACAATGTCTGTTTTAGGACTAATTTTTAGAATATGCAAAACAGAGAAAATTCACAATCAAAAAAGATAGCATTTTTTGCTGATGTAATGCTCGGAAGTCTTGCAAAATGGCTCAGGATACTTGGTTATGATACTTCCTATGAACAGACTATAACATCAGAAAAATTAGTCAGTGCTTCCAGGGATGAAAAAAGAGTGATTCTTACAAGAAATAAAAGCCTTGCAAAAACTCTTGATAAAACTGAATACCTATTTATTGAAAATAATTCCATTGTCAGCCAGCTTAAACAGGTAATAGATAATTTCAGCCTTGTTGTTACAGAAAAGTTCCTCACCCGCTGCACAGAATGCAATTCTGAAAAAATACCAGCAAATAAAGAAGAATTAAGAAATGAAGTGCCTGATTTTGTTTTCAGAACACAAAATGAATTTTCAAAATGCCCTGTGTGTGGCAAAATTTTCTGGAAGGGAACACATTTAAAAAGAATGGAAGAAATCTTAGAAAATCTGAAAAAACCTGATTCCTGATTTTAATACTTGTTCTGCCTGAGAAGCTCCGCAATTTCAGGTTTAACCCTTGAAAAGGCGTCCCTTCTCATACAAAACTCGTTATCTATAATAAAACCGTCAATCAAGCCCTTTTCTTTATAAAGAAGCTCTCTCAGTGTGTATTTTGTCACATTCAACTCCCTGGCTGCTTCACCAAGGTTGATGAATTCATTTTTTTTTACAGAATCAACCATTTTAAAAAATCTAAAGTTCAAAATCCAAATATTAAAAGTTTTAGTCATTTGAGTTTTGGATTTTATTTGAGCTTTGACATTTGGATTTAACTCATTTATTTCTGTCTTGCTGCCTCAAATCCTGCTTCAAGGGCTGTTTTGTTGAGTTCAAGAAATGCCTTTGGAACCCTTGCAAGGACCGCTTTTTCAATTGCCTGTTTTGAAACTATCTTTGTTATTTCAACAAGAGCTCCAAGCGCTACTATATTTGCAGTAATTATTTTTCCAACTTTTCTTTTTGCAATATCAACTATTGGCAGCTTGATTACCTTGTAATTTCCTGCTGGAATATTTTTCACCATATCAGAATCAATGATTAAAGTTCCGCCGTCCTTCAAATCCTTAACATATTTATTACATGCCTCTTGAGTAAGAGAAAGCAGTGTGTCAATGGTTGTTGCCTTTGGATAATCAATTTCTTCATTGCTTATTATGACATCTGATTTGCTGGCGCCGCCTCTTGCTTCAGGCCCGTATGACTGGCTCTGAACAGCATTCTTTCCGTCATAGATTGTCGCTGCCTCAGCAAGAATAACCCCTCCAAGAATCAGACCCTGTCCGCCTGACCCGCTTAAACGTACTTCATATTGTGATGATGACATCTCTAACCTCCAAATCTTATAAAAAATTCTAAACCCTAATATCGTGTTTAGAATTTAGAGCTTTTTAATTACTTTTCCCTCCCTGAACCCTTTCAATAAGCCTTGCATACTGTTCAGTATACTCAGGTTTTTCTACATCGTGGAGAACTCCTGTAACAAGTTTTCCCTGCAGTTCTTCAGGGCTCATTGTTTTAGCCTTGCTGGAAGGAACTGTGTTATCCTTATACCAGTTCATCATATCAACAGGTGTCGCCTGCTTATTTCTTCTCCCATATGCGGTTGGGCATTGGGAAAAGATTTCAACTATTGAAAATCCTTTTTTTCTTATTGCCTGTTCAATCAGCTTATCAAGAGCAACAGCATGGTAAACTGTTCCCCTTGCTGCAAATGAAGCTCCGGCTGTAATTGCAAGACCACAGATATCAAAAGAGGGTTCAATATTTCCATATGGAGCAGTAGTTGCCAGGTGGCCCAGAGGTGTAGTTGGAGAATACTGACCGCCTGTCATGCCATAAATAAAGTTGTTATAAATGAGCATTGTAATATCTATGTTTCTTCTTGCGCTATGGATAAAATGGTTGCCTCCGATTGCAGTAGCATCCCCGTCTCCTGATACAACTATTACAGTCATTTCAGGCTTTGCCATTTTAACCCCTGTTGCAAAGGGAAGGGCTCTGCCGTGAGTTGTGTGCAGCGTATTGAAATCAAGATAGCCCGGAGTACGGCTTGAGCATCCAATGCCTGATACCATTGCAATTTTATCTTTTTCAAGCCCGATTCTGTCAATTGCTCTGATTATAGCCTTCATTGCTGTCCCGTCTCCGCATCCCGAACACCAGATGTGCGGGAATTTTTCCACTCTCATATATTTTTCATAGACGCTCATTTTATGCAACCTCCTTTACTCTGCTCAGAATCTGGTCTGGGTTTATCGGTTCACCATCAACGCGATGCACTCCAAAAACCTTGCAACTATTCTTGGATGCCCTTTCAACTTCAAGCCTCATCATTCCCATATTCATTTCTGGAACAATTATTGTTTTAACTTTTTTAGACAATTCAAAAATTTTTTCTTCCGGAAATGGCCAGAGAGTTATACCGCGAAACATTCCAACTTTTATTCCCTGAGCTCTGGCAAGCTTAATTGTTTTTTTTGCTGCCCTGGCAGATGAACCATAAGCAAATATTGCTATTTCAGCATCTTTAAGCTCAATTTCTTCATAAGTAATAATATCATCTTTATTCTTTTCAATTTTTCTCATAAGCCTTTCCTCATCCATCTGCACAAGTTCGGGATTGCCTGTAGGAAATCCTGTTTTATCGTGGTTCAATCCTGTTACATGGAACCTGTAGCCCTCGCCAAAAGCCGGCAGAGGGTTTACATCATTGGCAGGGTCATAAGGAAAATAATCTTTAGGACTGCAATCAGGTTTTTTCCTGTTCACAATCTCTATCTGGCTTCTGTCAGGAATCTCAATTGGTTCTCTCATATGCCCTACTATTTCATCAAGGAGAAGAATAACAGGAGTTCTGTACTTTTCCGAAAGGTTGAAGGACCTTACAGTAAGGTCAAATGACTCTCTCACTGACCATGGAGCAATTGCAATTACAGGATGGTCTCCGTGTGTTCCCCATTTCGCCTGCATAACATCAGACTGAGAAGGAGACGTTGGAAGCCCTGTGCTCGGACCACCACGCATAACATTTACTAAAACAAGAGGAACTTCAGTCAACATCGCATATCCGAGATTTTCCTGTTTCAGGGAAAAACCCGGTCCGCTTGTTGCTGTCAGAGACTTTACTCCTGCAAGAGATGCCCCTATAATAGTACCCATTGCAGCAATTTCATCCTCCATCTGGATAAACTTTCCGCCAATCTGCGGAAGCCTCCTTGCAAGAACCTCTCCAATCTCAGATGATGGCGTTATGGGATAACCTGCAAAAAACCTGCAACCTGCTGCAATAGCACCTTCTGCACAGGCTTCGTTTCCCTGTAAGAATCTTATTCTCTTTTCCACTTTTCTTAAAACCTCCTGAAAATCCGTGATACCGCTTTCCTTATGGAAGATAAGCGGCAGGATATCTTTTTATGTTTTAATCTTATTATTTTCTTACACTATTACTTCAATACAGAAATCAGGACACCTGATTTCGCATTGTTTACAAGCTATGCAGGCATCCAAATCTCTCACTGAAGAAACAAAACCTTTTATTTCAAGAACCTTGGTTGGACAGAATGCCACGCATATTTCACACCCTTTGCACCACTTTGGATTTATATTTATCTCTTTTGCCTTTGGCTTGGTCATAATGATTAATTCCTTTTACCCTTATTTTAGCTGTAAGCTATAAGCTTTAAGTCATAAGCTTTTTTGAAATTTAGAACTTTAATTTTTAGACTTTCATACTTCGATATTTTTATTCCTTACAGCTTATAGCCTACAGCTTACAGCTATTTTTTTAAACCTCTCAATACCTTCTCAACTGTTTCTCCAATAACTGCGGGGCTTTCACAAACAGCAATTCCCGCATCTTTCAAAGCCTTCATTTTTTCATCAGCAGTACCCTTGCCCCCTGAAATTATTGCTCCTGCATGCCCCATTCTTCTTCCAGGAGGAGCTGTCCTTCCGGCAATAAACGAAACAACAGGTTTTGAAAAATTTTTCTTTATGTAAGAAGCTGCTTCTTCCTCTGCTGTACCTCCTATTTCACCTATCATTACCACTGCCTCTGTTTCAGGGTCAGCTTCAAACAGAGGAAGAAGGTCAATGAATCTTGAGCCTATTATTGGGTCTCCGCCAATTCCAATACATGTTGACTGGCCTATTCCTCTTGTACTTAGCTGTGAAACAGCCTCATAGGTTAATGTTCCGCTCCTTGAGATAACTCCGACTCTTCCCTCTTTATGAATAAACCCCGGCATAATCCCTATTTTGCATTTGCCAGGGGATATTATTCCAGGACAGTTAGGTCCTATAAGCCTTGTCTTTTTACCTTTGAGATATTCATAAACCTTTACCATATCAATTGTTGGAATCCCCTCTGTAATACACACGACAAGGGCAATCCCTGCATCAGCAGCCTCCATAATTGCATCTGATGCAAAGGGAGGAGGAACAAAAATCCCGGAAGCATTGGCACCCGTATTTTTTACAGCCTCCTGTACAGTATTAAAGATAGGTATTCCGTCAAGCTTTTCCCCGCCTTTCCCTGGTGTAACACCTGCTACTACCTTTGTTCCGTATTCAATTGCCTGTCTTGTATGGAAAGTCCCCTCACTCCCTGTAATTCCCTGAACAACCACTTTTGTGTTTTTGTCAACAAGCACACTCATCAGTTTTCTCCATAATATATAAATTCTAAATCCTAAACAAATTAGGATGACCAAAATTCTGAATTCCAAACTTAAAAAACTATCAGGTTTTGAACATTCGATATCTGAATTTTGATATTGTTTAGAATTTAGTGCTTCGAATTTAGAGTTTATTAAAAATTTAGTTTTTACAACAAAGGACTATTCACTTCTTTATTGCTGCCACAACCTTTTCTGCAGCGTCTTTTAATCCTTTTGCAACTATGAAATTAAGCTTTGAGCTGTCCATAAGCTCTCCAGCCTCTTTCGCATTTGTTCCTTCAAGCCTTACAACAACAGGAACGTTAACTTTAACCTGCTTCAGTGCCTCAATCACTCCCTGAGCAACTCTGTCGCAGCGAACAATCCCTCCAAAAATGTTTATCAGCACTGCCTTTACATTCTTGTCAGCCATTAAAATCTTAAAGGCATTTGCCACTCTTTCAACGCTTGCTCCGCCTCCAACATCAAGAAAGTTTGCAGGCTCGCCGCCGGCAAGCTTTATTATGTCCATTGTTGCCATTGCAAGCCCTGCACCATTGACCATGCAACCAACATTGCCGTCAAGTTTAATGTAGTTTAAATCATATTTGGAGGCTTCAATCTCAAGCGGTTCCTCTTCATTGAAGTCCCTTAGTTCCCCAATCTCTTTGTGTCTGAACATAGCATTGTCATCAAAATTTATTTTAGCATCAAGCGCAAGGATATCTCCGCTTTTTGTAATCACAAGCGGATTGATTTCCACAAGTGAGCTGTCAGTTGCTTCAAAAGCCCTATAAAGCGCGAGGATTAATTTTGTTGCCTTTCCGATTAAGTCCTTGCCAATGCCAAGTCCAAAGGCAAGCTTTCTTGCCTGAAATGGTTGGAGCCCCACTGCAGGGTCAACAACCTCTTTTAAAATCTTTTCAGGGGTCTCTGCAGCAACCTTTTCTATTTCCATCCCCCCTGCTTCACTTGCCATTATAACAGGCTTTGACTGAACTCTGTCTATTACGATTCCAAGATAAAACTCCTTTTGAATATCCATTCCTTCTTCGATTAGAAGCCTTTTAACTTCTTTTCCCTCAGGTCCTGTTTGGTGTGTAACAAGCATCATTCCAAGTATCTGTTTTGCAATCTCTTCAGCCTGCTCCGGATTCTTTGCAAGCTTCACGCCTCCTCCCTTTCCTCTTCCTCCTGCGTGAATCTGCGCCTTTACAACAACAGTGCCTCCAAGTTCCTTTGCTATGTCCTTTGCCTCAGAAGGGGTATAGGCTACCTTTCCTCTTGGTACCGCAACACCGAATTTTCTCAAAATTTCCTTTGCCTGATATTCATGAATTTTCATTTTAAGCTCTTCTCATCAAATTCCGCAATTTTAATTTTTGAATTTTGACTTTCTATTTTGACCTTTATCTTTTGCTCTTTATCTTTTGTTCTTCAATTTTTAAATTTTCACTTTTTATTTTTAAATTTATTTTATCCTATCTGATACTGCTTTCTACCCTGCTCATAAAGGTCATTTCCGTAAACATCATTCACTACTACCACAGGGAAATCCTCAACCTCAATGAGGCATATTGCCTCAGCGCCAAGCTCTTCATATGCAACAACCTTGGAGCTTTTTATCCTCTGTGCAATCAAAGCCGCTGCCCCTCCTATTGCTGCAAGGTAAACACACTTATATTTTTTCATTGCCTCAATTACATCCTTTGAGCGGGAGCCTTTACCTATCATCCCTTTAAGCCCCAGTTCAATCAGTCTTGGTGCATAAGCGTCCATTCTTCCGCTTGTTGTCGGACCTGCTGAACCTATGACTTTCCCGGGTTTTGCAGGAGTAGGACCAACATAGTAAATCATCTGCCCTTTGACATCTATTGGAAGCGGTTTGCCTGTATCAAGAAGCTCAACAAGTCTTTTGTGAGCAGCATCTCTTCCTGTATAAATAGTTCCGGTTATCAAAACCTGGTCTCCGGCTTTAAGTTTCTCAATAACCTTGTCGTCTTTTACTGGTGTGATTATTTTAATTGGCTCTCCCATTGTTTTATCCTTTATAAAATAACTTCTTTATGCCTATGGGCATGACAGTTTATATTAACCGCTACAGGAAGGCTTGCAATGTGGCACGGATGTTTCTCTATATTGACTGCAAGGGCTGTAATCCTGCCGCCAAATCCCTGAGGTCCGATTCCAAGATTATTCACTTTCTCAAGTAATTCTTTTTCAAGCTCAGCAGTGTCAGGGTCGGGGTGATGTTTGCCAAGTTCTCTGAGAAGAGCTTTTTTTGCAAGCATTGCAGCTACTTCAAAAGTCCCTCCGATTCCAACACCCACAACAATAGGAGGACACGGATTTGAACCTGCCTGGCTCACCCTCTCAATTACAAAATCCTTTACGCCTTTAACCCCGTCAGCAGGCTTTAACATCTTAAGTCCGCTCATATTTTCACTTCCACCGCCTTTTGGTGCAATTGTAATCTTCAGATTCTCACCCGGAACAAGTTCAATATGAACTACAGCAGGAGTGTTATCCTTTGTATTAACTCTTTTAAGTGGGTCAGAGACAATTGATTTTCTCAAAAACCCCTCTGTGTATCCCTGACGCACTCCTTCGTTTATGGCATCTTTAAGAGTGCCTCCTGTAATATGAGCATCCTGCCCAAGCTCCACAAAGAACACTGCAAAGCCTGTATCCTGACACATTGGGACCTGTTCATTCTTTGCAATGTTTGCATTCTCAATAAGCTGTTCCATCACAGAGACCCCTGCAGGAGACTTTTCTTCCTTCAAAGCCTTATTGAAAGCCCTGAGCACATCTTCGCCCAAATAATAATTAGCCTCCATGCACATCAGCTTAACAGCCTTTGTAATATCATTAGCGTTTATGTTTTTCATCTTCTTATCCTCTCAAGGAATGAAAAGAAGGGATTTAATTTTAATCAAATCCCTTCTTTTGCTTCATTTCCCTATAATTTTAATCTTTAATTTTTTTTAAATTTTCAGTAATGCAACCTGCTTTCTTATTCCATCAACAGATTTCTGCAGTGCTGACATTTCATCGTCTGTGAGTTTCAGTTCAATTATCTTCTCTACGCCATTGGCGCCCAATTTTGCAGGAACCCCGACAAACATTCCATCTTTAACTCCGTATTCACCTTCAAGACATGCTGCGCATGGAAGTATTCTCTTCTTGTCTTTTAATATTGCCTCAGCCATCTGGATTACAGAAGCAGATGGTGAATAATAGGCACTGCCTGTCTTTAAGAGTGCAACTATCTCTCCTCCTGCACCCCTTGTTCTTTTTACGATTTTTTCTATCTGTTCGTTTGACAAGAAGTGGGTGATTGGAATTCCGGAAATTGTAGCATATCTTGGAAGCGGTACCATTTCATCTCCATGACCACCAAGGACACAAGCCTGGATATCTTCTATTGATACTCCAAGTTCCATCCCTATAAATGATCTGAATCTTGCACTATCAAGAACACCTGCCATTCCCATAACCCTGTTTTTTGGAAATTTGCTTACCTTCCATGCAAGGTAGGTCATAATATCAAGCGGGTTTGATACTACTATGATTATGCAGTTTGGAGAATACTTTGCCACTTGTTCAGTACAGGCTTTTACGATTTCTGCATTCTTAGCCTGCAGGTCTTCTCTTGACATTCCGGGCTTTCTTGCAAGCCCTGCTGTTATTATAGCTATGTCAGAATTTTTTGTCTCCTCGTAACCGTTTGTTCCAACAATATTCACATCAAACCCTTCAACCGGCGCTGTTTCCATCAGGTCAAGTCCTTTGCCCTGAGGAACGCCCTCAACAACATCAACCAGTACAATGTCGCCCAGTTCCTTTGCTGCAGCCCAGTGTGCAGCAGTTGCTCCAACATTCCCCGCTCCAACTATTGTAATTTTGTTTCTTCTCATCTCTCTCCCCTCCATACAAACAATTAACTAAAAAACTAATAACCCAAAACTAACTTAAAACTAAAAAACTAATCTTATGCTTCCATATTTTTGATTATCTCAGTTCCAAACTCAGAACACTTCAGCAATCTGGCACCATCCATCTGCCTTTCAAGGTCATAGGTGACAGTTTTATTTTTTATGGTTTTCTCAAGTGCCCTGATAATCATATCTCCTGCCTTGTCCCAGCCCATATGCTCAAGCATCATAACCCCGGACAGAATAACAGAACCCGGATTTATCTTGTCCTGTCCTGCATATTTTGGTGCTGTTCCGTGGGTAGCTTCAAAGAAAGCAGCATTGTCTCCGATATTTGCGCCAGGTGCAAGCCCAAGTCCTCCGACCTGCGCAGCACAGGCGTCCGAAAGATAATCGCCGTTAAGATTGGGTGTGCAAATTATTTCATACTCATCAGGCCTGAGTAAAACCTGCTGGAAAATTGAATCTGCAATACGGTCTTTAATCAAAATCTTTCCTTCAGGCATTTTACCGTTGTATTTGTCATACAAATCCGCTTCGCTGACTATTTCTTTGCCGAATTCTTCTTTAGCAAGCTCATATCCCCAATCCCTGAAAGCCCCTTCAGTAAACTTCATGATATTGCCTTTATGCATCAGAGTTATGCTCTTTTTGCCTTTTTTTATTGCATAATTAATAGCCCGTCTCACAAGTCTCTTTGTAGCCATAATGCTTATTGGTTTTATACCAATACCCGAATCCATTCTGATTGTCTTCCCAAGTTCATTCTTAATAAAGTTTATTATCTTCTCTGCTTCCTTTGTTCCCTGTTGCCATTCAATACCAGCATAAACATCTTCAGTATTCTCCCTGAATATTACAACATTTAATTTTTGTGGTTCCTTTACAGGACTTGGAACCCCCGAAAAATATCTTACAGGTCTTACGCATGCATAAAGGTCAAGGATCTGGCGGAAGGTTACATTAAGACTTCTGATTCCGCCACCAACTGGGGTTGTAAGAGGACCTTTTATTGCAACCTTATATTCTTGAATCGCCTTTAGTGAATCTTCAGGCAGCCAGTTATTGAAAAGTTTATTTGCTTTTTCACCGGCATAAATTTCAAACCAGTGAATCTTTTTCTTCCCGTTGAACACCTTTTCAACTGCAGCATCAAAAACTCTGACAGATGCAGCCCATAAATCAGGGCCTATTCCATCCCCTTCAACAAATGGAATTATGGGGTCATCAGGAACTATTAATTCGCCATTTTTTATTTCTATTTTTGAACCACTTTTGGGTGGTTTTAAATCTTTAAAACTAACCACTCTAAAAGCCTTCCCCTTCTAAAAATAAAAAAAATTTGATAATATATATTGATAATATAATTTCAGAATCAATTCATTGAAAATCCTGAGTTCTAATCTTGATTCTGAAAAATAGAAAAAAAGAAATTCCTTTTTTTTAACTCTTTAAAATTTTTAGAACTCAGGATTTTTCTTGTATTACCCATTCAACTTTTCTTAATTAAAACCACAAAGTCTCTGCCATCAAATCATATCACATTTTATTGCAATTAAGCTCTCTTGAAAATCTTCTATACTTCTTCTTTTCTAATCTGGCTTTGCTGCTTTATTGCTTTCAAGAGGCTCTTTCTTCTGCGCTGTGTAGGCTTTTCGTAATACATGTTTCTCTTCATGTCCTTTACAAGCCCTTCTTTTTCCATCTTTTTTTTCAATTGCCTCAGCGCTTTGTCAAGATTGCCCTGAACTTCAACCTTAGCGTTTATTGGCGTCATTTTTCATAACTCACCCCTTTTATTTTAATAATTTAAAAGTGTTTAAGTTTTAATAGGTTACCCAACTTTTGTGGCGCAATCTATTAAAACTCTACTCTTTTGTCAAGCTTTAATAGGAATTAAGTTACAAAAAACAGGTTTCCTCTATTAATCTCTTTTCAAATCTGCGTAATCACCCCTCAAGCTTTCATTACAGTCTTTTTTATCCACTCGGTTGTAACTGATTTTGGGCGTACAAGGGGTGACCCGGTTGCCCTGCTTATAATCGCCTGAGCAGAAACTCCAAGAGCCCTTGAAACACTGAAAAGCACGGTATAGTAATCAAACTCAGTCATTCCAAAGTGATAGAGAAGCGAACCTGAGCTTGCGTCAACATTGGGCCATGGGTCTTTTGCTTTTCCCTGCTCAACAAGAACCTTTGGAACAATGTCATAAACTTTGGCAACAATCTGGAAAACAGGGTCCTTTGAGCAGTACTTCTTGCCAAAATCAAGAAATGCTGCAAACCTCGGGTCTGTAATCCTGAGCACTGCGTGACCATAGCCCGGAATGACTTTCCCTGAATTAAGCGTATCCCATGCAAATTTTCTGAGGTCATCATCTGATGGAACTCCGTTAAATTTATCTTTAACCATCAGTATCCATCCAAGGCATTCCTGGTTTGCCAGACCGTGAAGAGGTCCTGCAAGACCATTAAGTCCTGCAGAAAGAGCATAATATATATCTGAAAGTGCAGAGGCTACTGTATGTGTTGTTGCGGCGCTCACATTCCCGCTCTCGTGGTCGCTGTGAAGAGTTAAATAGAGTCTCATTAGGTTTGCAAAGTTTCCGCTGGGGTCAGCAATACCCATCATATGGACATAGTTTGCGCCCATGTCAAGCTCTGGTTTTGGGGCAATGCGTTTGCCCTTGTTAAATCTCATCCTGTATATTCCTGCAGCGATTTCAGGAAGCTTTGCAATCAGATTAAGACAGTCTTCAAGCATCGCCTCCCAGTAAACATCCTTCTTCATTCCCTCATTATATCTTTTCTTAAATACTGATTCTCCCTCCATTACAAGGATTGCAGTATTTAGCATTGTCATTGGATGGGAATTTGCTGGCATCGCCTTTAAAACATTCCACACGTATTCCGGTGTTCCTGAACGTTTTTTCAGATCATCCTGCAAAGACTTAAGTGACTCTTTGTCAGGGAGTTCTCCTGTGCACAGGAGATAAAAAACCTCTTCAGGAAGTTTATCAGTAAGCTGTCCAACCGGAATACTTCTTATTATTAAACCCTTATCAGGCGGCACCTCTGATGTATCGCACACAAGTCCTTTAACACCACGCATTCCGCCATACGCCTGACCAACTGTAACCTCGCCAATGACCTTGTCTCCATACTCTTTGTTCAGTTTCTGGATTTCTTCTCTCCATGCAGGTATTTTCTGCACAAGTTTTTCTTTTAATGTAGCCATTTCAACCCTCCTTTACCTTTCAATATGTTAAAACTTAATAATTATAGAACTGCTATTTTCCCAAACCATCTTAAAAGAAAATTGAGATTACTCTATCTCAACAATGAAGAAAAAATGCAACAAAAAAACTTAAAACACTAATCCTTTGAAAATCAATGCATTTTTTATGCCAATCAATACAAGAATTTGAAAAACAAGATTTATTTGTTTGAATTTATTAATAAATTTAATATCAGCGAAAAAACAAAAAGATGGTAAAAAATTAGAAATTGTGTCCCAAATTTGACAACTTGTCTTTTATGACTCACATTGGGTTTCTGTTTGATGAATTGTAATGGTCTGTAGGGAAACAGAAACTCCTTGAAAATCAGACGGAGGAATAATAGATAAAGGCGAGAAAAGATACTAAAACCAAACTAGTGGCGATATACAAAAAAACAGATACCTTTTGCTTTGTTACTATCCGCCATTTCTTTGTGACTTCCTCAAGATGCAGGCTTGAAATTTTATCTTCTGGAGCTAACCTCAAAGCCTCTGTAAAATGGACTTTAGCCTTTATCAAATCTCCTGACTCCTCTAACACAAGCCCGAAATCCCTCTGGAACAGAGGAGAATTAATATCAATTGATAATGCCTTCTCAAATGCCGTAACCGCCATTTTAAAAAGTTTCTGTCTGGCGTAAGTGAGGCCAAGATAATCATAAAATCTTCCATCCTCAGGATAAAATCTTATTGCATTTTTAAATTGCATTACAGCATTTTTGTATTCTCCATTATCAAAGAAATCTTTTCCCTTCTCAAAATATTCAAGGGCTGTTGTTCTCCCCTCTCCGTGGTCAACAGTTTCACCATCTCTGTTCTCGAGGGTTTCCTTTTCTTTTTTTCCGGAAGGCACTGCACTGCCTTGAATTTCACCATGTGTTTTATCACTTAAGATAATGTGGTAAGCTGAAGTAATCTTCTTAAATCTTTCTTCATCTATCAACCTCTCTTTGTCTGATTGATATCTCTTTGAATAGTGCTCCTTTGCAAGACTTCTGTAAAGAGCTTTAATCTCTTCAACAGATGAATCAGGAGAAATCCCCAAAAGACTGTACAATTCATAACTCATAATTTGCAACCTGAACCCTGCTATCTGAAACTCAGAAATCTCCCGGCGCCCACAAATACATGAATTTAGGTGTAAGATAAGAAGATATCTCTTTTCTGCTGCCAAGATTTAATAAATTTAAGCTGACTGGCTGCTGAATAAAAAGCTTTGAGTAGATGTTGTTGGCATAAACTCCGGGTCTTTTATACATTACTACTTTTGCTTCAGCAATCCCTGATTCTTCCTTTGCAATCTCTATGGCATCATCAAGGTAACCTATTTTATCTATTAGTTTTTCTTCTAAAGCCTGCTTCGCGGAATAAACCCTTCCATCGGCAAGTCTTTTGATATCTTCTCTGTCAAGTTCTTTTCTTCCTTCATCAACAACATCAATAAACCGGCTATATAAACTGTAATTAATCTCCTGAAGTATCTTCCTTTCTTCTTCAGTAATTGCCCTGAACGGAGAACCAATGTCTTTTTTATCTCCTGATTTTATTGATGTTTCTTTTATGCCAAGCTTGCTGAACAACCCTTCCACATTAAAATTTTCAAAAATTACCCCAATGCTTCCTGTCAGGGTTGTAGGGTGGGCAATCACCTTGTCAGATGCCATTGCAATAAAATATGCGCCTGAAGCACCAACATCCATCATACAGGAAACAACCTTGATTTTCTTTCCTTCTTTAAATTTCTTTATTTCATTATGAATAATATCACTTGCGGTTACTGTTCCTCCCGGGCTGTTGATTCTCATGATAATAGCTTTTATCCTGCTATCCTCCTTTGTTTTTTCAAGCTGTTCCTTTATTGATGCAACCATATCTTCCTCTGAAAAAACCCCGGAAACTCCAGAACCGCCAGCCTCAGAAATAATTCCAGAAATATCAATCATCAAAATCTTATCCTTTCCTTTACCTGAAACAAATACCTCCTTCAACGGCTCTTTCTCTCTCAAAAAAGGGTTAACCTTTGCAGAAATAAAGATGCAGGATGAGACAGAAATCAAAAGTAATATTAGACTAAGGAATATGCAAATGAGAAAATGTTGTGAAATTGTTGGATTTTTATCCATTAGTTTATCCTCCTTTAAAAGCCCGTAGAAACAGGTCCCTGCCTGCCGCAGGCAGGTCCAGACCTGTTAATAACACACCTGAAGGTGTGTTTCTACATTCTTTTTATTTTTATTCCCAGAAGCATAACTGATGCCACCATTGCAATTCCTGCTCCGGTCATAAAGGCATACTCCATTCCTGCTTTCTGCCATATGACGCCGAAAAGCAGGCTTGCAGGCAGGGCAGAGATTCCAATGGCGAAATTATAGAGTCCAAAAGCTGTTCCCCTTAGATGCTGCGGAACCAAATCTGCAACAAATGCCTTTTCAACTCCCTCTGTCATTCCAAAATAAATACCGTAAATTATAAAGAGAATCCAGATATGCAAATGAGAGGAAGCATAGGCAAAGCCAAGATAGACAAGCCCGTAAACCAGCCAGCCGGCAATTATTATCCTTTTTCTCCCTACCCTGTCAGACATAACGCCTCCGGGAGTTGAGCTTAAGGTTTTTACTATGTGCAACACTGCCCATATTGCAGGAATCAGGTGTGCAGGGACTCCGGCTTCCTTTGCCCTTAAAAGCAGAAAGGCATCACTTGAATTGCCAAGGGTAAAAACTATTACTGAGGCAAGCAACATCTTGAATCCTGAATCAAAATTTTTAAGGCTGAATGTTAAAGGTTGCGATGAACCCTTTCTGTCAATTCTTGTTTCTTTTACAAAAAAGAGAATCACAAGAAGGGAAAGGATTCCGGGTATTGCAGCAAGAAGGAAGAGGCTTCTGTAATCTGAGGTTATATATGCAAGTATAAGAGTAGCAAGAATTGGTCCTGCTACTGCACCTGCATGGTCCATTGAGCGATGAAAACCATACGCCTTCCCGTAATTTGCAGCATCAACTGAATCTGCAATCAGCGCATCCCTTGGAGAGCTTCTTATCCCTTTTCCGACCCTGTCTGAAAACCTTATTACAAGAACCTGCCACCATGCTCCTGCAAGGGCAATAAGCGGTCTTGCGAGGGTTGAGAGGGAATAGCCTGAAAGTATTATTGGTCTTCTTTTTCTGACTCTGTCTGAGAAATAGCCTGAAAAAAATTTTAGAAGGCTTGCAGTGCTCTCTGCAATCCCCTCTATTATCCCAATCAATGCAGGACCTGCCCCAAGGGTTACTGTGAGGAAAAGGGGCAGTATAGGATAAATCATTTCACTTGATGCGTCAGTTAAAAAACTCACAGCACCAAGGGCAATAATATTGCCTGGAAGACCAAGAAAGAATTTCTTTTCTGTTTCCTTTTTCATGGGGACTTTATGGTTTCTTCATAACATTGAACTTTATATTTTGGCAAGTTTAATTCTTTTAAAAAATTAAAAAAATAGTAATATAAAATAAATAACCCACATTTATTGTCTTTCCAAAAATTCCTTCTTGTCATAAAATTTAAAGGTAACAATTTCTAGGGGTATTGCATCTATTAGGTATGCGAGTCTTATTACTTTAGGCGAGATAAAAAATGAAGATAGACGAAAGTGAATTAATAATAAATACTCTAAACGGTAACTTAAAAGATTTCTCGATATTAGTAAAAAGGTATCAAGAAGTAGTAAATGGATTAGCATTTACTATTGTAAAAGATCCATTTGCAGCAAAGGATATTAGCCAGGAAACCTTTCTTGCAGTATTTAAGAACTTAAGCAAACTAAAAGATTATACACGTTTCCCTGCATGGCTTAAGAAAATTACAATTAATATATCGAGAATGTGGTTAAGAAAGCAGAAAAAAGAGAAGGATTTATTCAGTGAAGAAATTTGTTCAGAGAGAAAAGGTGAAGTACCAGAATTAGAATCTATTGATTTGAAAATTGAAAACCAAGATTTCTATAAACGTGTAAATAGTATATTAAATTCCTTAAGTAATAAGACTCGCATACCTATTACACTATGCTTTATAGATGATATGTCCTACAGAGAAGCAGCAAGGTTTCTCGGCATTAGAGAAAGTACCCTGAGAAAGAGGTTGCATGATGCGAAAAAGAAACTGCAGAGAGAGATTGTAAAGATGGCTGAAAATATGCTTGAGGAATATAGACTGCCAAAGAATTTTGCAGAAAAATGTATTTGCGGGTGTAAAAGAAGTAAATTAATGAGGAAGGAGGTGGTAAAAGATATGAAGAAAAAGGATTGCGGATGTGGATGTGGAGGTATTCCATTGAAAAATAAAGGGGCTAAAAAAGAATCAAAAGAAGAAACCAAGAAAGGGAAATAGCTGTGTCGCAATGACAAAGGAGGGTTATGACACTGTTCTGGCGGGACATTCCTGTCCCGCCTATCATATTTCTTCTCTCTTCTTGACGCAGACTAAAGTCTGCGGCTACATCTGCTTCCTGACTCCTAACTTCTCCTCACGTATCCCGTATCATGTGTCACGAGCAACGGTTCACGGCTCACTTCTCCGGTGGTGGTGCAAAAGGGTTTGTCTCAGGCAACGGATAACCGGGATTTGAAGTCATCCTCGGGTCAAGGAGTTTCTTAAGCCCTAATACAAGTTCGTGATAGTTGCACATTGCAGGGCCTGTGATATAGTTCATTGCCCCAAGAGGCCATGAGGGATGCATTTTTTTGGCAAGCGCATCAGTGATTGTCTTTATATAACCAAGAAGAAATGCTTCACCGGCTTTAAGGTCATGTTCAAAATAAACTATTGGCTCAACCTCTGAAAAATGCCCCATCTGATAGGAATTAATCCAGTCACTCTTTGTTGTGTCTTCTACAAAAAGCCCTCTCTTGTAAGCATCCTCGATAATAGGCCAGAAGATTTCACTTGATTTGATAGCGTGGTCAAGGGAATCAAAGCCAAAGCCGCCCATTACAAAGAAGTCTCCTGCAGGTCTGTAAAGCCTGTTTGAAAGCCCTGTCCTGAATGCTTCGCCCATTGCATTGTAGCCTACCTTATATAGCTCTTCATCAACGAGTTTTCCACCGTGCTCCTTTATTATCTCCATCAGGACCTTTTCTTCGTACTCAACCTGTCTTGCTGAGGAAAAGCCTGCAATGGTTACAGCAAGGATATTTTTCCACTTCTTCTGAAAATCAGGCCATCTCTTCCAGAACTCCTCAACTGAAGCGCAGTCTGCCGCAAGTATCCAGTTTGCGCCTTCAGCGTGGACTGCCGCGCCTATCTCGCATTGGCCTATGTCATACATGGCATCGCCAACTTTTTTCTTTGATGGGAAATCTATTAAAAATATCTTAAATCTGTCTTCAGGAAATTTTGCAACAAAGTTAGGATTTGCTCCTTCACAGGGAAAGACTCTCGGTCCCGGATATGAGAAAAGCTTTACAGCCATTGTTGTGACCATTCCAAGGCCTCCGCAGTGTCCGGTATCTGCCCTTACCAGTCCCTTTAAATTTAGCCCTGCGCAATCTCCCCAGAACCATCCGCCGTTTGGGACCCCTCTTGAACCGATTTTTAAAAGGTCGCCGTTCGGGAGCACCCAGTCAACGCCCAGTATTCCGCGGTTATAGCCAAACTTGTGAGCCATTCCTCCCATTCCCTGAAACATATTGTTTGCCACAACTGAAACCTGCGAACCTGCCTCAGGTGTTGTGATTGTAAGGCCTACTTTGTGTGTTTCAGCCTGAAGCTGTGCATAGGAGACATAAGGCTCAACTACTGCATACATGTTCTTTTCATCAATATCCAGAATCCTGTTCATCCTTTTTGGGTCTATGATTACTGTATCAGGGCGTACAGGAATTGTTGGAGGAAGAAGATTGCTTCCTACAGGAATGTAGTTGAATCCATACCTGTTGGCAATCCTGATTATTGCCTGAACTTCCTCTGTTGAAGAAGGAAGAACAACTGCTGCAGGCCTGTATTTCCCGCTCTGGGCATGGGTAATGTAGAGCAGCCACATGTAGCTGTAGGCTGTTGTTATGGCAGGATCATCGCTTATATTTTCTGGACCAAGCACATCTTCAAGTGCCTGATAAGCTCCCTTTGGTAAACTCATATTTTTTTCCTCCCCTTATTTTCTTATTTCTGAGTAATCACTTTAGCTTATTCACCTAAAGCTTCAGTTACTATGTTAATAAGGCTGATCATTTTGATTTTGTTTCCATCAGCCTTAATCCCTTCATCAAAATTCAGCTCACACCAGGGACATGCAGTTACAAGCGCATCAGCCCCTGTTGATTTTGCCTCTTCAACTCTTTCCCTTGATGACCAGAGAGCAAACTCAGGAAAAGCAGATTTCACGCCTCCACCTGCGCCGCAGCACCACGAATATTCTCTTATCCTTTCCATCTCAACAAACTTGAGTCCCGGAATCGCCTTTAAAATATTTCTCGGAGGGTCATAGACCCCTTTGTTTCCGAAGTTTCTTGTCCTCGGAGGGTCTGACAGACCCCATTTAGTCCTTGTCCCGTCCCATATATTCTGCGGTTCTCCACCTCTTCCCATATGGCATGGGTCGTGCCATGTTACAGTCAGCGGAACCTTTTTCTTAAAATCAAGCTTCCCTTCAATAAGCATCTTTTCTATAAGCTGTACACCCTGAACCACCTCAAAATTCATCTTCCCGATTTCAGGATAGTGGTTTGTAAAAATTCCAAAGCATCCCGCGCAGGAGGTTATTACTTTTTCAACCCCGAGTGAATTAAAGGTTTCTATATTCTTCTTAGCAAAGTCGTGGTAAACATCTTCTGCTCCAACCTTAAGCGCAGGGCTCGCGCAGCATATTTCCTTGTTACCAAGAATTCCTATGTCAAGTCCTGCTTTCAAGAGGAGTGAGAGTGTATTCTGTGCTACTATCTGTACATCAGGATTATAGGAATAAGTACAGCCTGCATAGTAAAGGATTTTTGCTTTTTCTTTTGTAATATCCTTAACCTTAACTTTTCTTGCCCAGTTGGAGCGTCTTGTTCTTGGCTGTTGCCAGGGGTTGTCATAGTTTTTAATGCTCTCAAGCCCTGCCTTGTGTGCAGGAAGAGGTCCTTTGCCCGCCTTTACAAGTTCAATCCTTATCTGGTGCAGGATTTCAAGCGGCTCCATATCCCTTGAGAACTTGCAGGTCACATCACATCCGCCGCAAAGGGTGCAGGCATAAAGTACTTCTAACACCTTGTCTGTAACCTCGATTTCTCCCTCAAGGAGTCCTCTTATGACATCAAATCTTCCCTGCGCAGAATAAGCGTCAAACAAATACTTTGAAACCGATGGACATACCTTTGCAAACCTGTGACTCTGGGTTCTCCATGGATGAACCCATTTGCACATAGAGCATCGTTCACAGTTCACCAGATCCCATTTGTATTTTTCAAGGCTTTTCATTATCATCACCATCCTCCAATTTTATATATTTTATTTCAGATTTTTGTTTTCAGATTGCAGATTGAAAATCTTAAATCTACAATCTCAAATCAGCAATATGTTCTTTAAAACCCAAGCTTTCCGGGATTCATTATATTATTCGGGTCTAAAAAGTCCTTCACTGTTTTTGCTGTTTTGCTGGAAATCGCATTCCTGTTATTGACCATATAAGCCCATCTTCCATAAGCCCTTGTGAAAACACCGCCAAGGTCAATAAGCCTTTCGCTTGCAGCAAGGTGGAGTTTATTTACCATCTCTTTTTCTGCACTGTTGTTCGGGTCGTAGGGAAGATTGAACTCAAGATGTGTTGCTCTTCCGTTTTCAATGGGCTGGATGTAAACTCCTATGTCAGATACAGGGTATTCAAAACATTCAGCAGCTTCATTCATTGCTTTTATAAATTCAGGAACCCTGTTCAGCGTTGTCAGGAAAAAGATATCTGCGCTTGCCCCTCTTGGAACATCCTTCCAGTAAAGCTCTTTTTGCCAGGGCTTTCTCATATTCTCATCAAAAAACTTTCTGGAGTGCGGCACTTCAGGAATTGTTGCCTGAGGATAAACCCCCTGAGCCTGTGCCTCTTCAAACATATCCTGTTCCTGCCATGCAACTTTTTCCTCAGGAAGCCTTTTTGTTCCTGCAATGCAGTGGATTAATGTGAATGATGGAAGCTTCTTTTTAAGCTCTGCATAGCCCGCAGCGCCATCTTCAGCAAGAATGGCTGCCAGATTGGCTTTGTTCAGAATAAAGCATTCATATCCAAGCCACCTGCGCTGTATCCCATATGTAAAGTTTATAAGAGTATTTAAGTCTCTTGAGGGTGTAAAGAATATCTTCTGGACTGTTGGCAATGGTTCTGCCATCAGATTTGCCCATGTAATTATTCCAAGAGTCCCCTGAGACCGTGTGTAAAGGCGGTTCCAGTCAAAACCCGGTCCCCATGGCCCAACAAGGTCTGAGAGGGAAACTTCAGGTGGCGCAGACGCAGCAGAGCCTGTCCTGAAAATATCTCCCCTTGGAAGAACTATTTCACATGTGTAAAGCGGTTCGCTGTAGTTGAATTCTGTAACCATCATCGGCTCACCCTCAAGATGAGCAGAAACTACTGATTTTTCCCTGTGCGGAAGAAGCGGCATTAAAGCCCTTAACCCGTTTTTCTCAAGCTCAGGCTGAAGCTCGCCGTAGGTAACACCCGGCTGGATTCTTACAGCCCTGTTCCTGCTATCAATCTTAAATATCTTCTTCCACCTGCTCAAATCTATGACAATTCCGCTCTCAAGCGGGATTGTTGCACCGTAGAAGTGAACGCCTGAACTTGCAGGAATTAACGGAACCCTTTCTTCATTGGCAAGTTTTACTATTTTCTGAATCTCTTCTGTATTGTTTGGAAAGACTACAAAGGTAGGTTTTCTTGGGGCTTCAAGGCTTTTGTCCTTTGAATACTTTGCTAATGTTTCAGCATCATCAATAACATTGCCTGCTCCGGCAATATCTGATAATTTTTTCCTGAGCCTTTCCTTGTATTCTTTCTTTTCTTTTAACACCTGGGAATAAGGCTTATCCTCAAGGGGTTTAATGTAATCAATCTTGGCAGGAATTTTCTCTGGCATAAAATTCTCCTCTGCTAATTCTTATTTATAAAGTCAAGTTTCAGCAGGTCTTAAAACCAAGAAACCCCTGTTTAAGAGACTTCTTTACCTGACCATTTAAATAATGTTTAAAAACCCAAATGTTTTTCTCATTTCTAATAAAAAAAAAGAATTGTCAAGGCAATTTTTAGGCCTGTGAAAAATTCTTTTTCACAGCCACTTATAGCTGATGGTTAAAAGCTAATTTCTGATTGCTTTGAAATAACCTTTACAAATATTTTACTTTTTTTCTGTTGACCCGATATTATATTTTCTTATATTCTAACTATAAATCAAAGTTAAGGAGGTAGCTTATGGCAGCGTTAAGAATCTATGATTATTTTGAGAGAATGGATGAAATGATGAAAAAATCCTTCAACCCGGTTCCTAATTCTCTTAAAGATGAGTTCCTGCACAAGGAAGTTGAATTTGAAGGAAGGCTGGTTGAAAACACTGCAAGAACCTACCATGCAGAAAAGTTAAAGCATATTTCAGTATCAAAGTTTGTTTCCCATGGAGTCCTGCAGTCACACAATATGACTATTTTTCCTGATGGAAACTATGATGTCCCTCTTTTTGGAACAGATATAGTCATATTTGAAAAGATGCTGGTTGTATACTGTGATCTGACACCCTATGTAAAAAATGAGGAAATTGTAAAAAAGTATTTGGATTCAATGAAACCACTGCACGAAAAATATAAAAACCTTCCTGACGAGATGCCGAGGGGAAGGGAGTGGCTTGAAAAAATATCTTCAGGGTTAGGCATTACAGTTACCGGCACAAATGTGGACTGTGTTGAGGATGCTTTTAAAGGGGTTACGGAGTATTTTAATCTTTTTGCTTCCTATATCAATAAGGCAACTCCGGTAAATGAAAAGAGAAAAGCAGAAATAGCAGAGGGAAGAAAAAAAGTTATTGCGCTCTTTACTGAATATGACCCCGGCTATGGTCCGATGAAAAAATATTTTGGCAAGGAATGGACTGACTACTACTTCCACAATGTGCTCTTTGCGGGAAATTAGGGACAAAGCATACCCTGCCCAATTCGGTATCCGGCGTTCGGCAAGATATACGAAACCGGTTTCCTTACCCTTACCAAATAATCTTACCTTTCAAATTTTAATCTTTCTATTACTCTTCCAACCTCCTCTTTCCGGTCAAGATGTAGAAACACACCTTTTAGTGGCAATCTCTAAGCAATTGATTTACATAAAACTGAGATTGCGGAGTTTATCCTGAGCGAGATTGCTTCAGGGCTAAAGCCCTTCGCAATGACAGACACGGAATTCTCGGTCAGCCTCTTCAGGTCTGTTGGTTTTTATATGGTCAACATATCTAAAAACCTGTTTTTACATTATTGAACCGTGGCTATGCCCTGAGCCTTCCTCTGCAGGTGCCTCTTCTTTCTTATCTTTTTCAGCATATCTTGTTGGGTCAGATTTTACAAACTGCTCTGACGCAACTCCCTTTTCAAAAGCTTCCTTTATCCATTTTACCATGTTGGGATGTTCAACCATTCCCTTGCTTGTATAGACAAAATCATAGTCCTCTAAAAGTTTAACCCATTTGCCACCGGGCTGGATACTTCTTATATCCTGCACCATGGGCCATACTATCAGCACCTTGCTGTCTTTTGATGCTTCTGCAAGCTGAGCCTTTATTTCATTTAATTGTTTTTCCTTGATGTCTTTTGCAGCATCATCTCTGAAGTAATTCATTATGACTCTTTTGTATGGCGATTTTTTCTTTACCTGCTCAACAAGGGCTTTTATTGCCTTGTCATAGTATGGCATTTCCCATTCATAGGTTGCGCCGTGGTCTATGATAAAGAGGGTTCCCTCTTTTGGGTTTTTTGAGAGCTCTTTTGCTCTGCCAAGAAGGATGTCTGCGATTAATGGGCTGTCAAGCCATCCATCTGAAAAATAGAATGATGCATTTGCCTTTGCAAAGACAATTGGCTCACCCATCATTTCCCTGTCAGCAGGTTTCTGAGGTTTTGGTCCCAAGCCAAGGACGTATGCTGCCCTTGAAAGAAGCGCAGCATTCTCTTTGTTGTTAAAACAGGGAATGGCCACTATCTTGTTTACTCCCTGTGCTTCAAGTTTATTAACTGCATACTGCATTGACCCTGAAACTCCCCACGTAACACAGCAGACATAGCCAAGTTCTACAGGAACTCCTGTTGACGCCCTCACAGCATCGCGGAGTTTCTCAGCACCCTCGTTGTACGCCTGATTCCCTCCGTGCTCAAGGAGCAGAATTCCGGTCTTCTCAGCACAAAATCCTTTTGGGATAAAAGCAACAACAAAGGCAAGGCTTAAAAACAGAATCAAAAATTTTTTCATAAAAAGATCCTCCTTTTTTTGATTTATTTGAAATTAGATAAAAAAAATTATTGTCAAGGAATTTAAATTTTATATGACATATACATAATTTATATATATTATAGTTATGTATAAAATTTGTATATAAATTTAGGAGTAATAAAATGGCACTTAAAGCCAAGAGAATAATTTTTTTACTGGAAGAGAAACTAAGCAAAGAGTTTGATTCTTTAGTCCCCCGCGGGCAAAGAAGCAAAATAGTTAATGAAGCTTTGAGAAAAGAGCTTCTAAAACTCAAGAGGGAAAAAGCAACTGAAAAGTTGATAAAAATCCGCTCTGAAAGCCATAAGGTTTCAATCGAAGAGATTACAGAAGTTTTAAGAAAAGACAGACATAGGCATCAAAAATGAAACTGATAGTTCCTGATGCTTCTATTATAATAAAATGGTCTTTTAAAGAACCAGACCAGGATATTGCTTTATCAATACTAAATGGATGGCTTGAAGGTAAATTTGAAATTATCCTACCTCATCTTTGGATATTTGAAGTTGGCAATATTATAGGAATGAAAATTCCTGATTTAGCTAATGATGTAATGAATATTTTAATAGATTATGAATTTAAAGAATGTGAAATGACAAAAAATTTATGCCAAAAGATTTTTGGTTTAATGAGAGAAATCAATGTTACCTTTTATGATGCAGCTTACCATTAGTTTAGCAATCCAGGGAAATGGAACCTTTATAACTGCTGACAAAATATATTTTGATAAGGCTAAAAAAAAGGCATATTGGATTTTTAAGTCAGTGGGTTCGAGGTTTTTAACGCAGGCTGAAGCCTGCGGCTACCTAATATTTTTTTTGTTTCACAACAAAAACTGCAATCAGTGCAAAGGTTGCCCATCCAAAGAAGTAAAAGGGGACTTTTATATCTGATAAGTCTGAGATAATTCCTCCCGTAGAAGGACCAATCAGATAACCGATGGAAAAAGATAAATTCCACAATCCGTAAGCCATCCCCTGCTCTCCCTGTACTGCGCCTTTTGAAATCAGAAACATCGATGTGGTGACAAGCATTCCCATTGCTATTCCCAATAAAATGAAGACAGGAATCCATGAATTAAATGATGACAGATTTACCATCATTGAAAGAGAAACAGCAGTTATCAGAGAGCCCGAAAAGATAACAGGATTTGTTCCAAACCTGCTTATTGCAATCCCGATTAATGGCTGTGCAATAGTAAGAGAAACAGAGAGAATGCCAAAGAGAAATCCAATATCGCTTTTAAGGAATGACAGTGAGTCCATATATAAAGGGAAAAGGACTTCTGCCATCCCAATGCAGCAGTAAATCGAGAAAATGGAGAGGCATCCAATAAAAATACCGCTGTTTTTCAATAAAAACATAATCCCTTTTCTGCTATATGAGACAGCATCAACCTTTCCCTGTTCACGAAGTCCGACAAAAGAAGTTACAGAAAAGCACATCGCAAGAACAAAACAGATTATAAATGGGGTTTTAAAATCTCCGACTCCGCCAATCAGAGGACCTGCTATCAAACCAAGTCCAAAGGCTGTGCTGATAAGGCTTATCTCAAGTCCTTTTCTTTTTGACCCTTCTGTTGCCCTGCTTGCCAGAGGCTGTGCAGCAACCCAGGCAATTGCCGAGGCTACACCCTGAAATGCCCTTGCTGTGACTAATATCCAGATAGAGGTTGTGAATATGAGTGTCAGAGAGGAAACTGCAAGGCAGAGCATCCCGAGACCTATTACAAGCCCATTCCTTCCGACCTTGTCAACAAAATACCCGAAAGGGAGAATGACAAGGATGAAAGCTACAGAGTAGGCTGAAAGCGCCAATCCTATTTGCGCATCAGATGCCTTTAAAAGTTTTGCAAAGATTGGAACACTCGGCGTTATTACCCCATAGCCAACCATATCAGTAAAAATTACACCACAGCAGATAAGGAGAGTGAAGATGCGAGAAAATCTGTTTGGATTATTGGAATTTTGGATTTGGATTTTTCCATTTGACATTTTTTTGTTTTACGCCTGCTGTTTTCTTGCATCCCTTACCATTTTCCCAAGAATTATTACTGAAAACAAACAGACTGCTCCGCAAAGACCTACAGTCATTTGTGTTCCAACAAGGTGGGCAACTATTCCTGCAATAAAATTTCCAAGGGGTGCAACTCCCATGAGCATGAAAGTAAAGACACTCATCACCCTGCCTCTTAAAGCGTCAGGAACAACCTCCTGAATGAATGTGTTTGTCATTCCTATCTGGGTAATCATCCCCCATCCGATAAAAAAGAGAAAGATAAGTGATGGGAAAAACCATTTTGAAAAAGAGAATAATATGATAAAAAAAGAGCATACCATGCCGCCTAAAATGACAATGTTGAGTTTTGTCTTGTTGTTTCCTGATGCTATTCTTAATGCCCCGAAAACCGAGCCAAGCCCTGACATCCCCATCAAAAACCCCATCCCGCGTGAACCAACCTTAAGAATATCGCGCGCAAATACCGGCATGAGGATTACATAGGGCATTCCAAATATGCTAATTACTCCAACCATCATAAGAAGAAAAAGAACTACCCTGTTTTCCCTGATATATCTGAACCCTTCTCCAAGGCTTTTTGAGAGGTTATTCTCTGAAACAGCCTGAGGTTTGCTTTCTATATTTACAAGATAAAGTCCTATTATTACTGCAATGTAGCTAACCGCATTTATATAAAAGCAAAAAGCCTCGCCAAACAGGGAGATTAGAATTCCTCCTATTGCAGGTCCTATTATTCTTGCTGCATTAAAAATTGAAGAGTTCAAGCCAATTGCATTTTTTAAATCCTCCTTGCCTACAAGCTCTACAACAAAGGACTGCCTTGTCGGAGCATCAAAGGATGTGATTGTTCCAAAAAGGGATGCAATTATAATAATATGCCAGATTTTTATAAGATCTGTATAGGTAAGAAATCCAAGCAGAAAGGCTAAAACCATGGAGCTTATCTGCGTTGCAATGAGAATCTTTCTTTTGTCCAGCTTATCAGCAACTGCCCCTGCAACAAAAGAAAGTAAAAGCACGGGAATAAAGCTTATAGAGCTTACAATTCCGAGCATGAATGGGGAATTTGTGAGGCGGAATACAAGCCAACTCTGTGCTACAATCTGCATCCACGAGCCAATGAGGGAGATAAACTGCCCTGTCCAGAAAAGTCTGAAATTTCTGTGCGAAAGAGCCCTGAAGGTCTGACGCATCACATCTGTTTTCATAGCTAAGGAGTCATCTCTCTACCCTCGAAACTTGTTTGTTATTGGTATCCTTCTTCCTGAACCAAAGGCTTTTGGGGTTATCCTGATTCCTGGCGCAGCCTGCTGTCGCTTATACTCATTTCTGTCAACACGGATAACAACATCCTTTACTATTTTTTCTTCATATCCAAGGGCAACTATTTCCTCAATGCTCTTGTCAAGCTCAACACATAGGTGCAGTATCCCGTCAAGTATGTTGTAGTCAGGCAGGGAATCAGTATCCTTCTGGTTTGACCGCAGTTCAGCAGAAGGCTCTTTTGTAAGGCATCTTTCAGGTATTTGTGGTTTTTTAGACATTGAATTGCGATATTTTGATAGTTCATATACGAGGGTTTTGGGAACATCAGAAATTACCGCAAATCCTCCAGCCATATCACCATAAAGAGTTGTATACCCCATGCTGAGTTCCGATTTGTTGCCTGTTGTCAGCAGAAGGTAGCCGAATTTATTTGAAAAAGCCATCAGGATATTGCCCCTGATGCGTGCCTGCAGGTTTTCTTCTGTTATGCCAGGCTTTGTTCCTTTAAAAACCGGAAAGAGAGTCCCAATGTATGATTTATAAACTTCATATATTGGAATTTTTTCAAGTTTTATTTTTAGATTTTTTGCAAGTTCCTGCGCATCTTCAAGGCTGTGCCTTGAGGATATATGGCTTGGCATTGCAATTCCAACAACGTTTTCAGCTCCCAAAGCATCGACAGCGATGGTAGCTGTAATAGAGGAATCTATGCCTCCGCTCAAGCCTATTACCACTTTTTTAAACCCGTTTTTCCTCACATAATCACCAACCCCAAGGACAAGGGCATCATAGATTTCCTTAAAGGGATCTTTTTCAACAACTCTTTTTTTTACAAGAAATGGATTTTCCCTGACATCAAGCTGTTTAAGTTTTCTATCAGTTGATATCCTGGTTTTTCCTCTGGAGATTACCTTGCTTACATTGAAATTTTCAGGCTTTTGCTGAAACTCTCTTGCCCTCGGGTCTCTTAACCGCGTTCTTTTTACATCTTCAAGGCTAATGTCAGAAAAAACTAAATCCTCCTTGAAAAGTTTTCCCTCAGCAATGGTATTGCCGCTGCAGTCAATTAACAGACCATTGCCGTCAAAGACTAAATCATCCTGCCCTCCTACAAGGTTGTTGAATATGAGATTTACAATATTGTCACTTGCCCTTGTCATGAACATGTTCTTTCTAAAGTCAGGTTTTCCAATGTGGTATGGAGAAGCAGAGATATTGATTATTAATTCTGCGCCTGCGTGGCACTGGTTTTCTGTTGGAAAGCCCGGAACCCATATATCCTCGCATATGCTCACGCCAAAAACCACTGTGTCAGTTTCAAAAACAAAGGTCTCTCTGCCTGCCTTAAAATAGCGCTTCTCATCAAACACCCCGTAATTCGGAAGGTGGATTTTGTGCTGGATTCCTATTATTTTCCTGTCGTGGATTACTGCTGCAGAATTAAAGACATCTCCGTCATCGTGAACAAAGCCAACTATTGCAATGATTCCTTCAGTCTCTTTAACAATATCCTGAAGCCTTTGCTGGTTTTCTTTTATAAATTTAGTCTTGAGCAGAAGGTCTTTTGGAGGGTAACCAGTGATTGCAAGCTCTGGAAAGGTGATAAGGTTTATTTTAAGCCTTTTAGCCTCTTTAATAAACTGGATGATTTTCCTTGTGTTGCCATCAAGGTCACCAACAGTTGTGTTAATCTGGGCTATGCCAGCACGTATGTATTTCATTGGGTAGTTTCTAATAAGCTTCCTCAATCCGTTTTAAGCTGA
>Ga0156233_131_pt3 | contig 48376 bp, 49 predicted proteins | sample RifCSPlowO2_12_FD_107880 | JGI IMG/M metagenome (GOLD analysis project Ga0156233, IMG submission 107880) | Candidatus Schekmanbacteria bacterium RIFCSPLOWO2_12_FULL_38_15
ACTTGTTAACTTTTAGCTCATTTGTTGTTCTGAATTTTGGTGACTGAACTGAGTAATTGCCAAGCCCCACTCCAAACACCGGATATTTCTTTATCATCTCAACAGCGCTCTTCCACATTTCAAGTCGCAAAAGAGCAGTTAAAATCTTATATTCGAATTCCGTATTTTTACCTGCATCAGGGTTTATTGTTTCAATAGATTTTTCTGAGCTTATAAAAATTGTTTTAAAAATATATGACTTTGATGATAAGAGTATTCCTCCAATGACAAGAACGATTATAAAAACTATCGCTATCCTTTTTTCTTTAACAGAAAAAGCTTTTTTCTTTTTTTCTTTTATGTTAAGATTGTATAGTAAAAAGAAAACTACAGATGAAACCAAAAAACCTAACCAACCACCCCTCACAAATGTAAGAATCAGGCAGGAAAAAACAATCAGGAAACCGCCTCCCCAAAAAACTGCTTCTTCTGTTTTAGAGCTTTTTATAAAAAGAGACAGGCACAGAGGGAGTACTGCAATCAGGTATTGTGCTAAAAAGTTGCTGTGTCCAAGCGTAGAGGTTACAGTTGTATTAAGATTAAAACTTATAGCAGTGATATGCTGGTAAATACCTATGCTTGAAATCCCTATTGCCGCGATTGCAGAAAATGACAGAACAATTTCAACCCATTCTTTTTTTATGTTGTTGAGCACAAGGTAATAAAAAGAGAGGAAAAAAATTGTATTTATAATCGAATTTTCAAAAGCGGAGATGTTCAGAGCATTTTTAAAGGAGAGAAAACAGCTAATTAAATATAGTATAATTGGCAAATCCAAGCCACTTTTTCTGAAGATAAATTTCTTTTCTGTAATTATCCTGAATGCCCACAGGTTCAATGCCACAAGCGCGAGGATTTTGAAAACAGTGGCTTTTGGAATTGGATGGCGGTCAATAAGGTCAGGATGAAAAACAAGAGGGACCCCTATTACTGCTAAAACAACACAGATTAAAATTGCTGTCTGGAAAATATTTGCCAACCTATTAGTCATAATTTCTTTTGTTATTGAGAAGAGCTTTTCTTCAGGACTATACTAATTTAAACTTCAACTGTAATCAAGCCTTTTAAGAAGCGCCTTTGGAATTCTTTAAGCGGAAAAAACCGCCTAATCCATTAACCATGCGGAGCAGATCTGCGAGGTATCAACTTCCAAAACTGTTCGGGAACAGGTCTGTCATTCCGCCTGCCTGCGGTAGGCAGGCACTTGATGCGGAATCAGTGTTTCCAGTAAAAATGGAAATCCAGTTCATTTTAATAGTTCCCCGTTTTTGTTGGGACGACGTCTGGATTCCAGCTTCCGCCTGCCTGCCTGCCGGCAGGCGGGAATGACAGCCATTAATGTTATTTTTACCACAAGGCTACATGAAATGTAGCCAGTCTGTTGGTTTTTATATCACTTCCGCTGGAATATGCTTATGCAGCAATATGTTCTTAAGAGGCAGAGGTATTCTTTTGTTCGGCAGGAAGACAAATTGTAAAGACTGTTCCTTTGTTATGCTCACTTTCAACCTTAATATCCCCATGATGTTCTTTAACAATACCATAACTGATGGAAAGGCCCAATCCTGTACCCTCGCCTATTTTTCTTGTGGTGAAAAACGGGTCAAATATTTTCCCGAGATGTTCAGGAGCAATACCGCAACCAGTATCAGAGAATTCTATCTTTACCATATCTACCCCGGAGCCATTCCCGTTAATATATTTTGAAGAGATAGAAAGTGTGCCACCTTCTGACATAGCTTTCTTGGCATTTATTATCATATTTGTAAAAACCTGCTGCAGTTGTGCGCTATTTCCATAAATCTCAGGCACACCTTCATCAAGGTTTTTAATCAGCTTAACATTGCAAAGTTGAAGCTGATGCTCTGTAAAAGTAACTGCTTCATCCAGCACTGTATTGATGTCAACAAACCCAAACTCCACTTTTGATTTTCTTGAAAATTTTAAAAGGTTTTGCACTATTGTTTTGCAGCGGATTGATTCCTTCTCAATACATTTATGGTAATCTACTATTTTCATAATATCCTCTTTTGCTATATTTTCTATACCCTTTTTTTCTATTTTCTGGTTTATAAGCTGTGAATACCCGAGTATTCCTGCAAGAGGGTTATTAAGCTCATGTGCAACTCCTGCTGCAAGCTCACCGATTGCTGCGAGCTTGTTTGTCTGAAGAATTTGTGATTCAAGCTCTTTTCTCTGCCTGATATCCCTCATCATACATACAGAACCAATTACCTCTCCGTTTTTATCATATAAAAGGCTGTAACTTCCTTCTACAGGAATATAGTTCCCGCTTTTAGTTTTAAGCTTACACTCGTAATTTGATATATATCCAGTCTTATATAATTGCTCAATAAGACTTTCTTGGTTTCCTTCAGGATTTAATATGCCAATATGTTCCCCTATTAATTCTCCATCCTCGCGTTCTACAAGTTTTTTAATGGCTTTATTTACATTTATAATTATTCCGCCTTTATGAGTTATTACTATTCCATCTGCTGAAGTTTCTATAACCTTTTCCAAAAATTCCTTCTTTTCTACTATCTCTTTTTCCATACGTTTTCTTTTTGTAATATCCTTTGCAATAATTAATGAACCGCAGTATTCATTGTTATCATTCAGCACCCTTGTTTTTGAAACATTAACAGCCTTTGTATTTTCCGAACCTGAACTCCCTGACACAGAAGAAGGATTGGTAATTATATAATCAAACTCTGTCTCTTCTGCTTTAATCCCCTCGCTTAATCCCTGGTAACAACTAAAAAAATCAAATATATCTTTATTTAAGACATCTTTCGTGAAGCCAAAAATATTTTGTGAAGCCTGATTAAATTTCAGTATTCTCCCAGACTTATCAAGAACAATCAAGCCGTCTCTCATATTCCTTATTGCCTGTCCAAGCCCGGCTTCAATTGGAGAGAACATCCTGTGTTTTATTATGAAATAGGTGAAGCATAATGTCAAAGTCAAGGTTGCAGAATCCACAAAAATTCTTCTCATCAATTGGTTTGAAATACTATGTGTAACACTAAGTGTCATAAAAGTAATAAGATATGCAATGGAAATCATTACAATCTGCTTCCTTTTTGATGCACTGCCATTTTTAAACCCCATTGAAAGCAAGAATATCATTAAAATCATGCTGACAGCATGAAAGGTAAGGATTACAAAACGATATTCACCTATTATTATAACATAAGCAGAATCCTCTACAGCAACGCCTTTTGTTATAAGGTTAGTTCCTGCACAATAATCTATTAAAGGTAAAAGGGGAAAAACAATGGCAAATACCATGAAAGGAACAACATATTTTGGTGTGCTGATAAAACGCGGATAATAGATAGAACTTACCAGCAGTATTAAAACAGATGTAAAAATAAAAGCAAATCCAAGTATTGCAGGGTTAGCCATTGCAGCAGTTTCAGCGGTTTTTGCAGTTCCCTGACAAAAGGTGCTTATGCCTACAAGCACAGTAGCTAACATCCAGAGGCCAAAAATCTTATTCGGAAGAGCCTTCCTATCCTTAAAATAGACAAAGGTTCCAAGAAAAACATGCAAAATTATAGAGATAAATAATATTAGAGTCATCTTTTTTCCTTATATTATTCTTTCGCCTAATATTTTAAGCAATTGTCATGCCATAATAAAAGGTTTTTAAATAAAAAAAATAACAATCCAATATTTCAAATACTTATTATAATTCTTTCAGATAGTTTAAATAAAAGGGATAAAGATTTGTTTGTTTTATAACAGAATTCGTCAAAACAATAACGCAGCAGAAAAGATTATCATTACATTCCTCGCTCTATTTCTATTCTTAATTGCCGGAGGGGGGAATCGAACCCCCATGGAGCTAAGCCCCGCGGGATTTTGAGTCCCGTGCGTCTACCAATTTCACCACTCCGGCATAAAGTTTTTTCAGGGAATTAATTATATTAAAACAGAGTTCAAGTCAAACTATTTTAAATTACTCTAAATATCCCCTTTACAAAAAATATCTAATATGATTAAGAAGACCTTTCTATAGAAAAATAGATTCCATCTGGAGTTTACCCTCACAGAAATAGTGGCTGGAATCATCATGAGCCAAAGGCTCACAAAGAGGAATGAAAATAATCAGGCGTCCCGCCTGTCCGAGGATATTCTCGGGTCAATGAGAGTAGTAAATCATAGCAAAATACATGAAGGAAATTAAAATTTAATTTTTTTAGGAGAAGAAATGGTAGTAGGAGACATTGTAAGAAACAACGCGAGAAATTACCCAAATAAAACCGGTATCATATCAGGCGGAAAGAAATTTACCTGGAGCGAGACAGACAGAAGGACAAATAGTCTCGCAAATGCATTGCTGAAACTTGGAATGAAAAAGCAGGAAGGTGTTGGTCTTTTAGCCCCTAACTGTTCTCAATGGCTTGAAACTGCTTTTGGAGTTGCAAAAGCAGGACTTCGTCTTGTACCTCTTAACATGGCTTTTGTTGGAAGAGAACTTGCCTATATCATAAATAATGCAAAAATCAAAACGCTCTTTGTAGATGCCAGCAAGGCGACTTTGATAAATGACATACGCTTTGAATTAAAGGAAGTTGAGCACATAATAGGCATAGGAGAGAAGCACGGATTTTTCCTTGACCATGAGGAGATGGTAAAATCAAATTCCTCAAAAGACCCTGAAGTTCCGGTAAGCCCGGATGATATATTTCTTCTTCCGTACACAAGCGGAACAACAGGACAATCAAAAGGCGCAATGCTCACCCACGCAAATAATATCGCAGAAGCCCTGTGCGCAGGATGGGAGTTCAGGCTTCAGCCGGATTATGTTGCCCTCACAGCCCTTCCGCTTTACTTCATAGGAGGCTGGGGAGGCTCTGCCATTCCGGCTCTGATAAGGGGATGCACACATATCTTTATAAATTTTGATCCTGAGCTGTTGCTTAAAACCATTCAAAGTGAAAAAGTTAATTATACCCTTCTTGTCCCAACAATGATTAACCTGATATCCAATCACCCTGATGCCGGCAAATATGACTATTCAAGTCTTAAAGTAATACCTTTTGCTGGTTCTCCTCTTCCGGTGCAATTATGGAGAAAGGCTGCCAAAATTTTTGGTAATGTATTTCAGTCTATCTATGGGTTGACTGAGGTATGCGCTACCATAACAGTTCTCCAGCCTGAAGAAGTCCATGTTGACGGAGATGAAAAACAGCAGAGAAGACTCGCATCAATCGGAAAGGCAATGACAGGGTCAAGCGCAAGAGTGGTTGATGAAAACATGAATGATGTCAAACCCGGAAGCGATGATGTAGGTGAAATCGTTCTAAGGGGAAACACTGTGATGAAGGGTTACTGGAAAGACCCTGATACAACAAAGGAATCCTTTCGAGGCGGATGGTTTCACACAGGAGACCTTGCAAGGGTTGATGATGAAGGAAACATATATATCACTGACAGACAAAAGGATATGATTATAAGCGGAGGCAAAAATGTCTATCCAAGAGAAATTGAGGAGGTCCTCTATACCCATCCGTCAATTCTTGATGCCTGTGTCATAGGAATCCCTGATGATAAATGGGGTGAAACCGTAAAAGCTGTTATTGTTTTAAAAGAAGGCAAGACAGCAACCCATGAAGAAATAATCGAGTTCTGCAAACAGAATCTTGCCTCATATAAAAAGCCGACTTCTGTGGACTTTGTTGCTGCGCTACCAAGGACTTCAACCGGAAAGATCCTGAAACGCGCTTTGAGAGAGCAATACTGGGAAGGAAGAGAGTCGAAGCTGGTATAGGTTGTCACAGACAGATAAGTTACAAGTTCAAATGACAAAATCCAAATGTCAATTGAATGTCAAAATCCAAATATCAAAGGTTTCAGGCATTTGGGTTTTGAATTTCATTTGAACTTTGAGCTTTGACATTTGAGCTTCTTCCCTCAACTTAATCCTTTACTAACTTTAGGAATTTTTTAAATAATGGAGTGCCTGCATTTTCCATCAACTCATACATTATTGCTTCAGTTGTGGATATAACAGCGCCTTCTGTTTTCATTCTTTCTATTGCGATATCGTGGTCAACACTGTTTCTTGAGCTTACACCATCTGCCATCACAAAAACCTTGAACCCGTTCTCAAGCAAATCAAAAACTGTTTGGGCTACACATATATGAGTTTCAATACCGCAGACAATTATCTCTTTTTTCCCTATTGATTTCATGGAAAATCCAAAATCACCTGAACCGCAGCAACTGAATGTTACCTTTTCAATTATTGGGATTTCCTTAATAACATTTGCAATCTCATCTATAGTTTTCCCGAGCCCTTTAGGATAATGTTCTGTTATAACCACAGGGATAGAGAATAGTTTTGCTGTCTTTAAGAGTTTAATAATTTTATTTTTAATCTCATCCTTATTTTCCACATACGGATAAAACTTCTCCTGTACATCTACAATAACAAGAGCGGTATCATTTTTGTTTATAATCCGACTGCTGCGTTTCATAGTCTGCCAAACTCCTTAACCAAGAAATTTTTGGATAATCTTTCCGTCAAACAACCCCTTTGCTAAAAACATAATACCAATTCCTATGATAATATATAAAAAATTCTGAAAACTTCTTTCCCTGTGAGTCTGAGGGATGAGGTCTGAAGCTGCAATGTAGGTAAAAAATCCTGATGAAAATGCCAGAAGCGCTCCAACAGTTTCAATGGATACGTTCTTTACCCAAAGAATCGTAAACAATGTTGCAATGGGTGTTATTAAAGAGATAAGAATGCTATAGTTAATCACTGTTTTTCTAAGCTCCTTTGCAAAGAAAAGAATGCTTGCAATTGCAATCCCGTCAGGTATTTTATGGGCAAGAACACCAAAAGTAGCAAGATAACCCAATCCATCGCTCACTTCAAAACCAACTCCGATTGAAAGCCCGTCAAAGGCTGAATGGAGAGAAAGGCCAATAACAGCCAAAGTGCCGAAGCTATGGTGTCTCTTCCCTGTTTCCTCCTCATCAGTATGTGAATGGACCAGCATAACTGACTCAAGGAGATAAAAAAGCAAAAATCCTCCTAGCGTAAACCACAGGGCATTATGATTCAGAGCAATTGCCTCCGGAAGAAAATGCAGGAAAATCAAGCCAAGGAAAATGCCTACTGACAGAGAGATTAGTTTGATTGAATTCTTTCTTGCCCATTTCTCGCTGATTATGAGAATGGACATTCCAATTATCCCGCCAATCCCTGCAAGCAGGCTATAGAAAAAGATGGTGAGCTTCATATCCAAACTCTATCCTGTTAAAGTTTGATAAAAACTTAAAACTCTATTAAAATCCAGGCATCCCCGAAAACCACTTCTCTTATTAAGGCGCCCCGGGGTGTATGCCACGGCTCTTTGTGGAAATTGAACAATTTAATTCCTTCCTAAAGATTTAAAAAATTAAATAGCTGAGCTTAGTCCAAGAAGCAATGAAAAAAATCTTAACCTTTTTTATAGAAGCAAGGCATTTCAGTGGATAACTATGTTGATACTTTAAAAAAAGAGTGGCAGTTTTTTTAAGTTTTCAGAATAGGACTAACGTTCGTGTTCAGCCGCGTTGTGCAGCGCAGCAACGTCAACTGCAACACGATGTTAGGCGCGCCACTAATGTCATTTTTCCGTATACTTCCCATACTGCTTGACATCTACAGGCAATTCTATTGCGAATTGCCTAAGGTTTTGTATCAACTCATCGCTTACTGACGGATCAACAGCATACAGCGAAACGGTAACACCACTAGCAACTACATTATTAGAATTGCAAGTGTACCGAATAACAAGTTAAGGATTAGTGGCGATCTCTCGTTTACTCCAAACGCCAGATATGTGATGGCAAGTAGGAACGTCCAAAGTGGTGATGAAGTAGAAGATGTAAACTCATATCTTGTCACCCCAAAAACATGGTGAAGGACGACGTTCTTTGCTATAGACATATGGATATATGTATCATCAAGAGGGTAAATCAGGTGACCTTCATTCAAATTGGTTGAAAGGATTACCAGCACTATCACCGTTACCCAGTACACACCCATGATGCTAAACAGTGGCCAATGTTTTCTAGTCAATGCATTCATTTGATTTCCCAATAGGTTAATGCGCCAAACATATATTAGACTGCCTAAATATTTTTACAAACACTGCAATTTCTGCAATCTAAGCCTATTTTTACGAAACAGACTTACTGGTACAAATCGTTCAGAACCTATCAACTGGACTAATGACACCTTTACCCCCTCGGTTCAACACGTGGGTGTATAACATCGTTGTCTTTACATCACTGTGCCCAAGAAGCCCCTGGACAGTTCTGATATCGTAACCATCTTCTAACAAATGGGTTGCAAATGAGTGCCGAAATTTATGACAACTGGCAAATTTTGTTATGTTGGATAAGTTCAAAGAATATCTTTGAACTCTTTTCTAATTTCAATCTTATTTCAATCCCAAAACCTTTTTAGAAACAATTACTCCTTTGTGCTGGATTAAAACCTTAAATATCTCACCCATCCCGTCTGGTAAAAGCAAATTCTTGATTGCTTCAAGCTCAGAAAAATATCCGGCAGTAAAAGCCTCTTTCCCCACTGCAAACTTTGAAACGTAATCAAGAATCCCGCCTCTTAGGAGAAAATCCCTCTGTGTAATAAAATCTGCAGGCCGAAATCCGTTGATGGAACCATGATAATCAAGATCAGAAAAATTCACATGCGAAGTTATGTCCTTCATACCAATATCCTCATAGGGATTGTTGTCAACCTTATGCTTCCTGTAACAGCGCAGTGTCCCGTCAGGAAAAATCCCTGAGTAGAGTTTATCAGCTAAATCTCCATAGTCAATGGTTATAAGAAATCCTCTTTTTAGAATATTTGAAACTTCCTTTAACCAGTCAGATATCTTTAAATTAATTTCTGCCTGACAACCTTCCCTGAGCTCTATCCCGTAGCGTTTGATATATTCTTTAATCTCCTCTTTTGAGATTTCTCCGGACCCCTCTATAAATTTAGTTCCGTCTCATGAAACATATATTTCCTTCAATTCTCCTTTTTCTTTTCTTATCCTGTGGACAGGAAAGCTGTCAATCAGTTCATTTGAAATTACGCACCCTTCAATCCCATTACCCTCAAGCTTCTTTAAACCTGAAGCAAGCATAACCTTTTCGCCATGCTCAGCCAAAGCATTCCCAACATCAATAAGCAACCTTTCATTTCTCTCAATCACAATAAATTCAAGTCTGCTGTATAAATCTTCATTCTCCATTTTTAAATGCTTCAATATATCCTTCGCAAGTATGCCTTTCCCAGAGCCTATTTCTAAAACTGTAAATTTTCTGTTTTTAATAAAATCAGCAGTCCTGCTAATCTGGTTCGCCATCGCCTGCCCGAAAACCGGGTGAAGCTCACAGCTTGTGTAATAATCAGGTATTGCGGCAGGTTCTCTTTTTTTCGTGTAGTATCCAAGTTCGGGATAATAGAGAGCCATCTCCATAAAGTCAGCAAATGTAATGGCTCCCTCTGTCTCTATTTTTTTAATTATAAGGTCTTTGAGAGATGAATTTTTCAATTACTAATCCTCTTATGCATAATAGGACAGCAGAAAGAAGCTGTATCGTGATGTCATTGCGGGGAGCAAAGCGACTGAAGCCTGCCTACCGGACAGGCAGGCAATCCTGGAGTCTGTCCTCTGTTTCTTATTTAACTTTTATTTTTAGAGAAAAATGAAAAGGGCAGGAATTTCCCACCCTTTCCCCTGAGGTTTGGGTTAATTTCTGGACGGTAGCCAAGCTCTCCTTTCTCAAGAGAGGGACGGTTCATCAAAAATTCTTTTTTATAAACTGAATCAGATATTGAATAGAATGAACATTCATATTCCTTGCTCATTATTATTGCCTCTTCAGGGCAGGCATCAACACACAACCCGCAAAACACACATCTGAGCATATCGATTTCAAACCTTACAGGGTATTTCTCAATTGACTTGTCAGAAGACTCACCTGCCTCAATAGTAATACACTCTGCAGGACAAACAGTGGCGCACATATAACAGGCAACACATTTTGGACTTCCATCCTCCCTTTTGTTTAATATATGCACACCCCTGAGGCGTTCTGAATATTGTCTTTTTTCTTCAGGATACTGAATGGTCGGTTTATCACCGAGAAAAATATTTCTGAGAAGCGATGTGATGGTCAGAATCAACCCTTTAAGAATTGCTGTCACATGGGCTTTTTCTTCTGAAATTCTTTTTTCCATAAAATTCTATCCTTAAAACTCCTGACTTTTTAATACCATCCCTGAATCACCTATGTTGCCGTAAGTCATGCCTTTAAACGAAAAAACTTCCTCTGATAACATACAAAAAACATCCTCTGATTTTAAAGTTTTTAAAGGATAATCCATTCTTTTCATAAGCTCTGCTATTATCTCCCAGTCACCTTTTGAATCAGCGGAAGGGTTTAAGGCTTTGTTGAGCTTCTGAACTGTTCCTGAATAATTTGTAAATGTCCCTTCCCTCTCGGCAAATGTTGATACCGGAAGGATGAGGTTAAAATATTTCAATCCCTCTTCCATGTGGGTTGCATGGGTTACTGCAAACTCAACTTTTTTCAAAGCCTCCTTTATTCTTTCATTCCCGTTCCTTCCTGCTATTATTCCTGAATTCATAAGATACAGGGCTTTTATTTTCCCCTGATTTATAATATCCAGCAACTTTTCTGAATCTGCAATCTCCCGGACCCCGATTTCGATTGCACCCCTTGTATTTGGATTCTTGTCTTTTCTCCTTAAAAGACTATCCTCCATCTGTAAAGCGCTTTCCCTGCCAGATGTCTCGCCAAGCAGAATGTTTGGGGTCTTTATCACTTCCTTGAAATACTTTCTGAATAAGAATATGTCTTCATTTGTCCTCTGCGGAGAGGCAACAGCAACTATGCTTTCAGGACCATATTTCTCTTTGATGCTCTTCAGATTCCCGTGGAGCATCGTGAGTGATTCGCCATATTCAAGTGTTTGCAAATCATCCCCTGCCTTCCTCAAGGCATTCCCCAACCTGTTAGAGGCATTTATGGATTTATATGAAAATCTCCCTTCATCGCATAGCCAGCTTCTGTTTACTGAAGGATTGTAGCGCGATAAAAACCTGTGAACAATCTGGTCATCAACTCCTCCTGCAGGATAGGAACCCATACTCTTGTTAGTACTGCATATAAAAATATTGCAGCCTGTACTGCATACAGGACAGACCGATTCTATCTTTTTTAAAAACCATACCCTGCATTTGAACCTGAAATTCCTGCTTGTTAGAGCACCAACAGGGCATATTTCAAAAAGATTTCCTGAATATGGATTATCTATAGGTTTGTCAAAAAAAGTGGTAATTTCTGTTTTGCTTCCTCTTTTTACAAACTGCAGTTCCCTTGTCCCGGTTACCTCCTCGCAAAAACGGATGCACCTTGAACAAAGAACACATCTCTCTGTATCAAGAACAATATTATTGCCAAGGTCAATCTTCTTTCTTTTTTTTAGCTTGTCATTTATTTCAATCCTGCTGTCGTGGAGCGCAAAGCTCATGTAATAATCCTGAAGGAAACATTCACCTGCCTGGTCGCATATAGGGCAGTCAATCGGATGGTTAAGAAGAAGAAACTCCATAACACCCCTGATAGCCTTCTTCACCTTTTCACTCTTTGTGTGGACTACCATCCCTTCAGCAGCAACGGTCGCACAGGAGATTACAAGCTTTGGAGCCTTCTCAACCTCTACCTGACACATCCTGCAGTTTCCAGCCCAGCTTAAATCCTTATGGTAACAGAAATGAGGAATAAATATTCCCAGCCTCTCAGCAACCTGAAGAATACTTGTCCCCTGCTCTACTTCTATCTCTCTTCCGTCTATTGTTAGTTTTGGCATAGTTATAATCTTTACAAAAATCCAAATTCCAAATGTCAAATGAATGTCAAAATCTAAATACCAAAAGTTTTAGTGATTTGAGTTTTGGATTTCATTTGACCTTTGGGCTTTGACATTTGCCATTAGCTTAAATTACACCTTTTCTCTCTTATATGGTATTCAAACTCATTCCTGAATCTTTTTACAAAACTTTCAACAGGCATTGCGGCAGCATCACCAAGAGGACAGACTGTCTTGCCCATAATATTGTCACAGATATCAAGAAGCATATCCACATCAGATTTTTTCCCTTTCCCATCAAGAATCCTATGTATTATCCTTGCCATCCATGCAGTACCTTCCCTGCAGGGACTGCACTGTCCGCAGGACTCATGGGCATAAAAATCTGCAAGAACAGAAATGCTTTTTACCATGCAGTCTGTCTCGTCAAAAACAATTATAGCGCCTGAACCCAGCATTGACCCTGCCTTTGCAACAGCCTCATAATCAAGATTCAATCCTTCAATATCAGAAGCTTTTAAAACAGGAGTCGAAGAACCTCCGGGTATTACTGCTTTTAATTTTCTTCCTTCCTTAATCCCTCCTGCATATTCATCTATAAATTTTTCCAGCGGGAAACCAAGGTCAACCTCGTAAACACCGGGTCTGTTCACCTTTCCGCTTATGCTGAAAAGCTTTGTTCCCTTGCTCTTCTCAGTGCCAATCTTTGCATAAGCCTCACCACCATTGAGAACTATCCATGGAACTGCTGAAATCGTTTCAACATTGTTGATTATTGTGGGCGACTGAAATGCTCCAACCAGCGCAGGAAAGGGGGGCTTCAGTCTTGGATAACCCCTTTTCCCTTCAAGTGATTCAAGAAGAGATGTTTCTTCTCCGCAGACATAAGCGCCTGCTCCTCTGTGTACTGTAATCTCAAGGTCATAACCGCTTCCAAGAATATTTTTGCCAAGGTAGCCAGCCTTTATAGCCTCTTCTATAGCCTTTTCAAGCCTTGTTGTGCTTAAAACAAATTCACCTCTGATATATATGAAAGCCTGTTTAGCCTTGATTGCGAAACTGGAGATTATTATCCCTTCAATAAAAAGATGAGGGTCTTTCTCCATAAGATATCTGTCTTTAAATGTTCCCGGCTCACCCTCATCAGCATTGCAGACAAGATAGATTGGGCTTTTTGTATCCTTTGGCAGGAAACTCCATTTGAGCCCTGTCGGGAACCCTGCGCCCCCCCTTCCGCGAAGCCCTGATTTCTTAACCTCCTCAACAAGTTCAAGCGGAGACATCTTAAATGCCTTATGAATAGCCTGGTATCCGCCACTCTTCATGTATGTCTCAAGTTGGTACTGTTCAGGAACTTCTGTGTTTTTTAAAAGTATCTTTTCCATTATTTTACCTTTCCAGTTCTCCTGCAATTATATTCAAGCTCCCGAGGATTGCTATTGCATCTGAAACCATTCCTCCCTTGAGCATATGAGGAAAAGCCTGGTAAAGAGGAAAACAGGGAGGCCTGAGCTTTAATCTGTAAGGGTTTTTACTCCCATCGCTTACTATATAATATCCAAGCTCGCCATTGGCAGCCTCTGTATAGGAATATATTTCTCCTTCCTGAGGAAGGATTCCCTCCATTACCAGCTTGAAATGGTTCATCAGGGCTTCAATGTTTGTATAAACCTGCTCTTTTGCTGGAAGTGAAACCCTCTTATCATCACTCTGAACAGAGCCTTCAGGAAGATTATCAATAGCCTGTCTTATTATCCTCAAGCTCTGGCGCATTTCCTCCATCCTCACCATATACCTGTCAAAAGTATCTCCATTTGCCCCTGTCGGGATATCAAATTCAAACTTGTCATAATCATAATAGGGATAGGCTTTACGCACATCATAGGGAACCCCTGCTGCACGCAGGCACGGTCCTGTAAAACCCCAGGAGATTGCATCCCCTCTTGATATTGCTCCAATACCCCTTGTCCTGTTCTGGAATATTGGATTCTTTGTGTTGAGCCTGTCAACATCATCTATAAACCTTGGCAGTTCATTGAGAAGTTTTTCAACCCTCTCCCTGAAATCAGAAGGAACATCATTTGAAAGCCCTCCGATTCTTGTATAATTTGTGGTAAGCCTTGAGCCGCAGCAGGATTCTATCAGGCTGTAAACCTCTTCTCTTGGTCTGAATAAATACCAGAAATTTGTAAGTGCTCCGATATCAACAAGGTTTGCGCCAATGCAAACCATGTGGTCAATTATCCTTGAAAACTCACTTAAAATTACCCTTATGTACTGAGCCCTTTTTGGCACTTCTATCCCCATGAATCTTTCAACAGCCATTACATATCCAACATTGTTTAAAAAAGACGAGCAGTAATTGAGACGGTCAGTATAGGGAATAACACCTGTATAGGTATGGGTCTCGCACATCTTCTCAAAACATCTGTGAAGGTATCCTATCTCTGCCTCTGCATCTACAATTGTCTCCCCCTCAAGAAGAACCTGTAGCCTTAAAACTCCGTGCATTGTTGGATGGGAGGGACCAATGTTGAGAACAGTTCTCTCTTTGCTCAATTCCCTGAATTCTTCTCTAAGATACTCCCTGACACCAGTACACTTGTGCCTTTTTGCAGGGTCGTAGTCTTTTCTCAACGGATAACCCTGAAACTGGTCATGTGTTAAAAGCCTTGTCAGATTAGGATGACCTTTAAACCTTATTCCAAACATCTCATAGGTTTCCCTTTCAAACCAGTTTGCGCTATTCCACAGACGGCTGACTGTCTCTACCTCAGCCTCCTTTTCACTAAGGGGAACCTTGAGCCTTACCCTCTGTTTTTTATCAATTGAATATAAATGATAGACAACCTCAAAACGTTTTTCCCTTTTTCCTAAATAATCAACACCGCAGACATCAAGAAGGAGATTATAGGCAAGTTCGCTGTTGTCTCTGAGGGTCTGACAAACAGGAATAAGAGAACCTTTTTTTACTGTTACTGACAGGTTACCTAAATAGTCATCAACTTTTATTATTGAATCAGGATTATTTTCCTTTAAAATCCTTACTGTAATCTTATCATCTAACATCTTTCACAGATTCCTTCTCAATCTTTTTCTGAAGCATCATTATGCCGTGAATCAGATTTTCAGGTGTAGGAGGGCATCCGGCAACATATATATCTACAGGAATTATCTCATCTATACCCTGAACAACATGATAAGACCTGTAAAAACCCCCTGAAGTAGCGCATGCACCCATGGCAATTACCCATTTAGGCTCTGGCATCTGGTCATAGATTTTCTTAAGGACCGGTGCTATTTTATCATTAATTGTTCCGGCAACTATTAAAACATCTGCCTGTCTTGGAGAAAATCTCACAACCTCAGCGCCAAAACGGGCAAGGTCGTAATGAGAGGAAACAACAGCCATGAATTCAATTCCACAGCATGCTGTCGCAAACGGAAAAGGCCATAAAGAACTCTTTCTCGCCCAATTGACAAGCAGGTCGAGTTTCGTTGTCAGCCACTGCCCCGGAATTTTACTTTCTATTCCCATGATGGCGCACTCTTAGATTATTGGAAATAATTTTGCAAGAAAAAAATCATCAATTTTAATATTTCTTTAACAATACTTGATACGGGAAAATCCATGGTTTTGTGTGAAAACAGATTAGAGCGGGACAAGAATGTCCCGCCTACCTGCCTGTCGGCAGACAGGTCGATAGGCGGGGTTTTCTAACCCCGCATCCTGAGTCTTGAGCCAGTCGAAAGGTCGAAGGGCTGGATTCCTGCTTCCGCCTGCCTACTATGGCAGGCAAAGCTTCGAGAAATTTTTTGATTGAAACTATTCTGCAGAAAAAATGTGAAACGCCTTTTTATAAGCTTCCAAAAGTTACCAAATTATTGAGATAGTACAACGGTTATCTTTTTTCATCTCTTTTGGAGTCAGCTAACTTTTCTAACCCTGTGTTTTGGTTTTTGCTCTTCGATTAATTTGTCAAACTCTTTGGCTTTTTGATGATAATATTTGATCAACTCATTAGTAGATAAGTTTTTGGCATGGTAATAATCTTTTGTTCTAATTTTTCTTATTGAGCTTAGCATTTTATCTTTCATAATTTTGCTCATTTGATTTTTCAACAACGTCCCTCTTCTTCTCTTTGTTATCTGCTGTTGTGGGCAGGGTATTGTTGTTTCCAAAGCTTTTTAGCCCTTTTAAATATATCCTCTATTGTCTGTCCTTCATAAAGACGTCTGGATATTTCTACATAATCAGTAGGTTCGCGATGAAGAAGGGTAAGAAATCTGAAAGCAGCAGTAGTCCCAAGTGTTTTATTTAATGCTTCTATGCCCTTAAATTTAATTTCCGCGTCATCCATTGTTTTTGTCTTCATTCTTTTTAAACCTCCCTTATGTAATCTACTGGATTCAAAACCTTTATATCAAGATTCAATCTTTTAGCTTTTCTTATCAGTTCGTCATCGCATGTTAGAAAAAAACTGCATTTTGTATTATAGGCACATGCCAAGTGTATAGCATCTTTTGCAGATAATTTTCCTTTATGCTGAAAATCTTTAGCAAGATTGTATATTTCTTTTTCCGGGCATATTCTGATTTTACAGAGTGCCGAAAGGCGATAAACTTCAATCTTTCGTTCAAGAAAAGGACATAGGATATTTTCATCTTCATGCATGAAAGACCACACCAACTCGATTTCTTTCTTTTCGGCTTTTGAAAAAATCTCTTCGCATGCTAAAGCTTCTAGTTGAATCTTGATTTGACGAGGGTCATCAAACCCGCGCTGAAAACAATTGTAATCAAGATAAACCAAATTCCTAATCCTCATACTCCTTGCTTATAAACTATCATATATGTCAATTATAAATGTTCAGTAAGTATAAATAAAAATCTTTTAATGTAAAGGAGAAAAGATGATGGGTTAGAAGGAAGTCGTTTTAAGGAAGTGGAAGAGGGTGAACTCTGATTCCAGAGATTTCTAAATATTCTAGCTTTTTCAGAAATCTCTGAAACACCTTTTGATAAGCTCCAAAAAGTTACCGAATTATTGAGATAGTACGACAACCCCTTTAATTTCATCTAATTTATCAACAATTATTATGTGTTTTTATCTTGACTTGTTTGCTTATAGGTATATTTTAAATTTGCGTATTCTATTTTCTAATCTCGCGCAGGAGACATTTCATGCGTAAAGTAAAATCCGTTCTGGTTCTGTATGTTGGTATCATATTAGTTTTACTTTTTATTAGTAATAGTTTTGCGGCTACATTTAATGTAAAAAACATTTCTGAATTCAGACAGGCTCTTGAAAATGCTGCAGTAAATGGAGAAGATGACACAATTATTTTAGATGCCGGAACTTATAAAACCACAGATGACGGCATAGGAACTTTCAAGTTTTCAGACACTGAAGCGTACAATCTTACTATCAAGGCAAAAGATGGATTAACCTATAATGACGTTATTCTTGATGGAGGGAATATACATCAGGTGCTTAACTATATAAATACAAAAGCTGCTACTTTTACAATCGACAGCATTACTGTTAAAAATGGAAAGGCTTCTGGCTACCGTAGTGGTGGTATTTACAGCGGTGGCTATAGTAGTAGCATAACAGTAACAAACTCCACCATCTCAGGGAATAGTGGCGGCAGCGGTATTTACAGCGGTGGCGATGGTAGTGTAACAGTAACAAACTCAATCATCTCAGAAAATAGTGGCGGCAGCGGTATTTACGGCGGCAACAGCGTAACAATAACAAACTCCACCATCTCAGGAAATACTAATAATGGCGACAAAAGCTACAATGGTAAAGGTGGTGGTATTTACAGCGGTGGCGGCGTAACAGTAACAAACTCAATCATCTCAGAAAATAGAGCTTATAGCAGCTATCCCTTCGATTACGGTTATGGTGGTGGTATTTACAGCGGTGGCGATGGTGGTGTAACAGTAACAAACTCAATCATCTCAGGAAATACTGATAATGGCTACTATAGCTACAATGGTCACGGTGGTGGTATTTATGGTAAAGGTAATTTTATAAATAATATTTTTGCGGATAATTCATCAGATATTTATTTTGGAGGAAATAGTAATGTCTATAACAACTATATTGATTACACGAATCTTTTAAATGAATCGTCTTATGTTATTATCAAAAAGGACAACATTCAGCCCAGTGCAGGGAACCTGAACTTTACAGACTCTGATTTCAGGTTAGGAGCTGGTTCGGTTGCTATTGATAAAGGACTTGACCCTAACTCTGATATATTTAAAGGACTATTTACTACGGATAGCAACTTACTTGCAAAAGTTCTGAATTCATTGCAAAGCGATAAAGATGGGAACCAAAGAATTGCAGGCATTGCTATTGATTTAGGAGCTTATGAATACGGCTCAATACCAACCACCACTACGACAACTACAACAACTTCAACTACGACGACATCAACAGATGCAGGTACAACAACGTCAACATCAACAACTACGACAACATCCTCTACCACCACCACCACAATCCCCTGTTCTAACAAAAGTCCTGAGATTTCAGGAATCAGCCCGACAAAAGGAACTTATGCTGATGAGATAACAATAAGCGGGATTGATTTCTGTGGTGAGGAAGGGATTGTGTATTTTGCAAGACTTGGAACAAAGAAAATGGCAGATGTTGAAAGCTGGAATGATGATGAGATTGTTGTTTCTGTGCCGTGGGGATTAAAGCAGGGAATTTACAAGGTTAAAGTTGCCACAGCTTTGGGGAATGAGAGCAATCAGATACCTTTCAAATTCTTAAAACCTATTCCCCATATTACAGGTTTATCTATTTAGACAGGTGCAATTGGTTCAGAGGTTGTAATCAGCGGAGAGAACTTTGGGAAAGAGGATTATGCCAATGTGGTAATGTTTGGCGATACAGAAGCTGATTATTATGAATGGAACAATGATAGCATAACAGTTGATGTTCCTGATATGTTTGTAGGTAAAAAAGGGAGAACTGTTTCAGTCAGGGTGATGACAAGGTACGGAAGAAGCAATATTAAAAAGTTTAAAGTATTAAGGGCACAGTGAATCGGTGAGTGATAAGTGTAATTTTAAAAATCCTTGATAAAAATTACAATATTTACATCCTTCTGTAAGTCTTCCAAGAATGCATCTATTTTACCGTAGGATACGATATCAATTAGAAAATATTCATTACTGTGCTTCTTGGATAAATCTAAATATGCATAGTTTACTTCTAATTGAAAATTATCATTAATAATAACCGGTTCATCACTAGAGCCTATATCAACTCTGTACAAGTTATTAAAGTCGTTACATATAATGACTGGGTAATCAAGTTTGAATTTAATAGATTCTCTATTTTTAGGAATAATTGATTCGCTTCCTCTGTAGTAAACCATTGAATTGAGACTTTGATTTAGAGCTTTATAAAATATCTCATTTTCTGTTTTTTGCTTTTTTTCATCAGCAAATAGTTTTGCAACGCTATCATCTCTTAGGTAATGATGATCCTTTGTGTATATATTGTTTTTTTGAAGCGGAGTGATTTTTAAAACTAAATGCTCGGCTTTTACTCGATCTTTATCGTGAAACCATAATACAATCTTTTGAGGGATATATTTACACTCAATAAATAATTTAACATTTACAGTGTCAGTACCAATTAACTTCCCATCCGATCTTTTTATATCAAACGCTTTTTCTGCAATTAAATCTATTTCTCTTGGTTTGTCAGAAACGTTATCATTATAATAAGGACTTATTAAGACAGTCCATCCTTTTTCTTTCAGGCGGTCTAAAACCGTACAGTGAAAGTTATTGCCACTGTTGGCTATTATCTCCTTAACTTGTTCAATATCTGTTTTCTTCATTTTCTTAATTGAGTAAACCTAACGATTGAACTCTCAGGTGCGGCGGTAGTTTCTCCACATCCTGCGGAGTGTTTTGTTAAGCTCTCTTTTTCTCTAATAAATATCCTGATACATATTTATGAATGATGCTGGATATCAGCGTCTGGTAAGGAATGCCCTCCTGAGCAGCGATAACCTGTACTTGATTCAAATCCTTTGACGACATTCTAATATTTATTCTCTTGTCTTTTTGCAGTGTATTCCTTGCATATTCCCGCAGCTTCTTAATCTCAGCCTTTGGATTTTTGATGGGTCTCCATTCTCCGCGCTCGTAAGACTCTAAAATATCTTTTTCTTCAGCGCCTAAAACCGTTTTTTTCATTTTTGTTCCCTCGCATATTTGTTTGTGGCTTTTCTGCTGGGGATAATGGTTTTTAAGAATATTTCATCACTTTCTTGAACATAAGGAACGAGGTAGGCATAATCATCAACCTTGACTGTTGCGATCTTTTGACCCAAATACTTATTTTGATTTGGGTGTTCAATTGTTTCAAGAACATCCTCACGTTCCATCAGAATAACGACTTGCTCAAAACTAATTCCTCGGTTTTCCTTTAACCATTCATTCTTCTCATTATCCCATCGAAAAACCTTCACATTATAAATTTACGACATTGTCTGCCTTTTGTCAATGCTTTTCATGGCAGAGTTTGTTAACATGAAGAAAGGGGAAGGTTGATGAATACTATCACTTATCAATTTTGGTTTCCGCGCGTTTTGGATAGCCTTAACAATAAGAATTAAATGGGACGGTTGTCCCCTTTAATTACCAGCCTGTTTATCCCTCTTATTCCAAAACTTAAAAAATATTGCTATTTTTCAGACATTGATGTAATAAAAATTTCTTATGAATTTAACAAAAGCAATTAAATTTTCTTTTCTAATTCTTATAAGTTTCTCCCTTTTTCTTTTTTCCGGTTGTTTTAATAGTGTCAGATACCTAAAGTCCGGAACATTTAAAAAACCTAATATATGGGAAAAGGTTATAATAAAGGAGTCAAAGCTAAGCCCTGACCAGAAAAAAATTTTCTCTGAAAACGGAAATCCTTCCTACATACTGATATTCCCTGAGGCAAGGTCAGATAATGAAAATAAGAAGCCTGTTTATGAGTGGGTGTATGAAAAAGAGGAAAAGTTTTTCTGGTTTGTGGACGGGAGCCTTGTGGACTACATAGCAGTTACACCTCCAAAGGAAAAACTTATTAGACCGCCGGGAATGTAAAAAGAAATTACAATAATCAAATCTGGATTTAAAAAACTTTAAATTTCTCTTCAGAAATTTCTCTGTTTACTATGCTAAAAATTCTGGCAACAGGATTCTTTTTATCAAGAAAAGAAACTATCAGATAAAGTTGCTCATTGTAAAATGCCTTTTCTATATCTTCCATTGATGGATAGGCTTCATTATTGGGGTGTGAATGATAAATAGCAAGCATTTCAATCTGTTCCCTTTCAATCTCTTTGAGCATATTCAATTGTTCAAAAGGGTCAGCCAAATAAGCGGTAGGGCTCTTTTTTGTATTTGTCAACCTGATTAATTTTTCAACCTTATTCCTCTTCCCTGCCAAAACCCCGCATCCCTCAAAGGGAAATTCTGACCTTAGATGTTCAATCATTTCTTCAAAAATCTTTTTTGGAATTTCAAGCATTTTTCAGGAAGGGCTCAGGGTTCAGGGTTTTGACTTTTGATTTTATTCAACAACGTCCCCTTCAATCGGGTCAACTCTGATGTCAAGTTTTTCCAGCCATTCAATTGCTCTTTCTATCTCATCCATCTCACCTGTCAGCTCAAAGTCAATCCATCCGCTCCTCTCCTCAATCAAAGCCCTGCGGATATTTGTTATTACTTTAAATTCGTGACAGAGGCGGTATATGACAGGCTCTTTTATTATATCCCCTGAAAACCTTAATTTGACTTTTAAGTTAGACATCTTATTCCCCTGCTGCCTCCTGCAATTGCCGGAACAATGGATACCTCATCACCGTCTTTAAGCTGGGTATCCTTCCCTTCCATAAAACGGATATCTTCATCATTAAGATATATGTTAATAAATCTTCTGATGTTTCCATCCTCCTCACACAGCCTCTGCTTTATTCCCTTGAAGTTTTTTTCAAGCTCCTCAATCAACTCACCTATGTTTTTCCCATCACATTCAACCAGAGATTTATCTCCTGTAAGTTTTCTTAAAGGAGTTGGAATCCTAACCTTAACACTCATAAATCCTCCTAAAAATTAACTTATAACTTATAACCTATGACCTATGACCTAACTTTCCAGCTTATTCAACTTCTCCTGAAAATCACTCAGATGCGGCTCTATTTTTAAAGGCGATGATAAAGAGTTTACAACCGCTTCCTGTGTCTTAAGACCATTACCTGTTATGTACGCAACTGTCATATCTCTCTTTTTTATCTTCCCCGCCTCTGCAAGTTTTTTAAGGGTTGCAACAGTTACACCTCCTGCTGTTTCTGCAAATATTCCCTCTGTTGCAGCAAGAAGCTTAATTCCCTCAACCGCCTCATCATCAGTTACTGTCTCAAAAACTCCCTTGCTCTCCTTTACCGCCTTAAGCGAATAGTACCCATCCGCAGGGTTGCCGATTGCAATGGATTTTGCAATTGTATTTGGTTTGACAGGTTTTATGAATTCAGTCCCTGCCTTAAATGCTGCAGCAACAGGAGAGCATCCATATGCCTGCGCTCCATTGACTACTGTATGAAGTTCTTTTATTATCCCGAGCATCTGAAATTCCTTGAATCCCTTCCATATCTTTGTAAGAAGAGAACCAGAAGCAACAGGAACAACAACCTGGTCAGGGGCTCTCCAGCCAAGCTGCTCTGCTGTTTCATAGGCAAGTGTTTTTGAGCCTTCAGCATAATATGGTCTTATATTTATATTTACAAATGCCCACCTGTACTCTCCTGCTATCTCACTGCATAACCGGTTTACATCATCATAGTTCCCGTTAACCGCAACAAGAGTTGGATTGTAGACCAAGCTTCCAAGTACTTTTCCTGCTTCCAAATCTCCCGGGATAAAAACATAGCATTTAAGCCCTGCCTCAGCAGCATGCGCAGCGACAGAATTCGCAAGATTTCCGGTTGAAGCGCAGGCAACTGTATCAAAACCAAACTCCTTAGCTTTTGTCAGAGCTATTGCAACCACTCTGTCCTTGAATGAAAGGGTCGGATGGTTTACTGTATCATTCTTTAAATAGAGTTCATCAAGCCCGAGTTTATTCCCAAGGTTTTTTGCCTTTACCATCGGGGTAAATCCGGCGTTGGAACCAACCAGAGCATCTCCCTTGACTGGCAATAGGTCTATGTATCTCCACAGGCTCTTTGGACCCTTTTCAATTTCTTTTCTCGTTAATTTCTTCTTTATATTCTCATAATTATAATTTACCTCTAATGGTCCGAAACAGAATTCGCACACGTGGATTGGGTCTGCAGGATATTCACTGCCGCATTCCCTGCATATCAATCCCTTTACCTTATCCATTTTTACTCCTTCATAAACCAAAAAAAAACCTCTTCAGGGTATGAAGAGGATTTTTAAATAAAAACTCCTCTTATCTTCTCCCGAATTCTTCTCGGGATCGGAATTAGCACCAGCATCCTGTTTTTTTCAGGACCGGTTGCTGTGGCTTCAGCGGGCCGCTCCCTCAGCCACTCTTGATAAGATCTATGCTAAAATCTTAGTCTCTATATTCTATTAAAAAACAAATAATTGTCAATACAAAAATATTGTAAATTCTTCTATATTTCAATTTTCTCCAAACGCTTCATCCCAGCCCTGAGTGGAAAATACGCAGTTATTATGCTCAGAATAACAATACCAAGGTACGAAAAATAAACCCACATACCTCCTACATTTCTGTAAAAAACCTTGTAATTAAAGTATGAATATACAGGACCTGCCTCAAGAACAATTGTCAAACCAACATATACCAGGCTTATTATCATAAACAGGATTCCGCCTGTACTTGCTGAAACCTGTGCAGGGTCTTCAAACCTGAACTTTGGATATATTGCGCTAAAACCAACACCCAATCCAACAATTGCCAGAGTTATGAAAAACATCGTAACTACTGAAAGAAGCATCATGTAACTGTCAACCTCAAGGATAAGGTTGGATATCACAATAAGACTCTCTGATATGAGCAATAAAGGGACAAAAAATATAAAAAATTTCCCCCATATGTAGCTTTTGTAATCAACAGGACCTGAAATAAGTATCCACATTGATTGTCCCTCAAGGCTTATTGCAGGATATACAAAGCGAACAGCAAGGGCAGAAAGCACAAACCCTGCAAGCCCGAGATTCATGAAGGAAACAAGGTTTTTCAAAAAAAATGTATCAAGAGGCAGGTTGTAAATATTAAAAAAATAAATTACTACCAGTCCAAGAAGCATGAAAATCTGAGACCATTTGGTTGGGTCCCTTAAAAACAATTTAATATCTTTTTCAAGAAAGTTCCCCCGTATTGAATTATTTTTTCTGAGAACTTTTTCTTTTATTCCATTCTGTTTTAACCCATCAGGCAACAGCCTGAAGCTGTTTGATTCCCTGGATCTTATCACTCCATGAAAATAGATTTTTGATGCTATGAAAACCACAACAGCAAATGTAATGATACTGGTGGCGTAAAAAAGCCATAGCATTTTATATGTTCCTATATACCTTCCATCAAGAGAGTACCTGATTGCCTCAGTTGCCCATGTGCTTGGAAGAAACCAGTAGTCCGGAACCTCAAGGCTTTTTAAAAACGAAACTATCATGTCATCTGTAACTTTCCTCCCCAAAAGTTTTTCAGGCTCAGAAAATCTTATTAAAAATATAAGCCCTATGGCAAATATCCCCCCAAGAAATGTCATAATCTGGTAAGTCTTCCTGACAGGGAAAAGACGGACGAGAAACATTGTAATCAGAATTCCTGCGTTTGCTGAAAGCATTGCAAACGGGATAAAAAGAAAAAGAAGGATAAAATAAAATTTTAATTCCATTCCATATATTCTTCCAAGCGCAAGAAATATCGGGAAGCCGAACATTGCTATCATCCAAGAACTGTTAAAAAGAGTCTGAATGAACTTAAAAATGAAAGCTGAATAGCTTGGAACCGGCAAGTTCATAAGAAGTTCCAGATCTGATGAAATATATAATGTAGACAGTGAAGCGATAATATTGGAGAAGAAAAGCATTGAGAGAAAAGTAATGAAAATTACTCTCAGCAGTTGTAAGATAAGAATACTTCCTATTGTATCTTCAAGAGAAAAAATATATTTTATAACTCTGTAAAAAAAGAAATAATCAAGTACAAGAAACAGAAATGCAACAATGAGCAGAAAAGAAAATTTAAAAACCCCTTCTTTTGAAAGGGTTTTAAGGTTATTTTTTATTGATAATATCTTAATATATAAGAGAGGGATTAAATTTAAACGAGTCATACAATTTAACTTGTGACAGTGTCTGTAAGCTCCAGAAAAATCTCTTCAAGCCTGCCATCTTTCTGGTTTGATTTTTCCCACAGCTCTTTAATTGTTCCGCCAGCTACCAATTCTCCTTTAGCTATGATTCCTATTCTGTCGCACAGCTTCTCTGCTTCCTCCATTATATGAGTTGACATGAATATGGTTGTTCCATTTCTGCTAAGCCCTCTGAACAATTCCCTGACTATTTTTGCCCCCTGAGGGTCAAGACCAACCATCGGTTCATCAACAACAAGGACCCTTGGTTCGTGGATTAATGCCATGCTTATTGCCAGTTTCTGTTTCATTCCATGGGAATAACTCTCAATAAGCTCATTTCCGTACTGAGACAACCCAAACATCTCAAAAAACCCCTCAGATTTTTTTTCAATATTAACATTATTCATCTTATATATAACTCCGACAAGCCGCAGCATTTCCCTTCCTGTTAATTTTTCATACAGATATGGATTATCAGGAATATATCCAACAATGCTTTTTGTCTTTAATGGTTCTCTGACGACATCAAAACCACCTATTGTAACTCTGCCATCTGATGGCTTTGCAAGCCCTGTTAATATCTTAATTGTTGTTGTTTTGCCTGCACCGTTAGGACCTAAAAACCCTAAAAACTCCCCTTTTGAAATATTAAGGGTGATTTTCTTTAAGGCTTGAAAATTTCCATAATACTTTGTGAGACAGTCAAGGCTAATCAATCCTCTCGCCTTTCACAAACCAATTCATAGTCCTCAAGTGCGGTGATTGTTGGGTTTTCACCGCATACAGGGCAGGATTTATTGGGATGGATTTTAATCTTTCTCAATGTCATTCCAATAGTTTCAACTATCATTATTCCGTCAATTAACTTTCCTATTCCAAGCAACATCTTTATAACCTCAGTAGCCTGAATCATACCCACTAATCCTCCAACAGCGCCGATTACGCCGGCTTCACGGCATGAAGGTATAGAACCGGGTTCAGGCGGTTTCTCAAATACACAGCGGTAGCAGGCAGATTTTCCGGGGACAACGGTGAGAATCTGTCCCATAAAACGCAATATGCCTGCAATGCTCAAAGGTTTTTTTTTCATAACACAGGCATCATTTATCAAAAATTTAGTAGGGAAATTGTCGCTCCCATCAACTACGACATCATACTCATCAATAATATCAATAATATTTTTTGAATCTATTCTGATATTTAAAGGAACTACTTCAATATCAGGATTAATCCCTTTTAAAGTATCCAACGCCGAATCAACTTTCTTTCTGTTAATATTTTCAGTTTTATGTAAAATCTGCCTCTGAAGATTGCTGAGGTCAACAACATCACTGTCTGCAATTCCAATCTTTCCAACGCCTGCTGCTGCAAGATACATTGAAGATGGCGAACCGAGCCCTCCGGCACCTATTATAAGCACCTTCGAATTAAGGAGCTTTTTCTGTCCTTTGCCTCCGATTTCAGGAAGGATAATTTGTCTGCTGTAACGCTCTATCTGTTCTTCACTAAAATCCATAAAATTTCATTTTTTCTTTACTGTAAATACCCTATATCTCCGGGGGGTTTCGTGGGAACTTTAATCTCTCCAAAATTATTTTCATACTTTGTGATATTCTCTTGTAAAGCCATCAGAAACCTCTTTGCATGACCAGGGCTTGTTATAATCCGGGATTGTAATTTTCCAAACGGAGGGTCAGGGTTAATATAAATGAAGTCTATTGTAAATTCATCTTCTGTATGAGCTATCTTCGCAAAGTTTGAATAAACCCCCTGAGAAATATGCTCATCACAGCGAATATTTATCTGGACGGGTCCTCCATCCTTAGTTTTTGAATTCCCCATTTATCAGACTCCTTTTCAGTATAATTATTTTCTTAAGAAGTGGTTAAACCGTGCATTTGAAATAAATTATCAACTCTCTCAAAGCAAAAGTCAATTTAAAAGCTGCAGAATATTTTTGAAATAATCTGGTGATTTTATTTCTGCAAATCTAAAAGATTGTCATTAACTTAATCCATTGTCATTGCGAGCAAAGCGAAGCAATCTAACCTTTTCACAGGTTGCTAAAATTTCTTTTATCTGAATTCAGGGATTTTTAAAAAAGAAAATTGGCAAGAACTATTTTTTTCGGATGGAAACAAGCGCTTTTACTGCTTGAAGCTTTTTCTTAAAAGTTTCTTTTCTGTAAATAATTAGAGCTAAAATCCCCAACGCCATAAGATACAGAGTTGATGGTTCAGGAACAGCCATTGCCTCAGCAACATATTCAGCATCGTGAGATGGAGGAACAAAATCTGAATGGGTTTTAATAGTGGTAGAAGTCTTTTTCCCTGTCGCTACATCATAAAATCCGTAGGCATCAAAATGGACCCAATCAAAACCTGCTACAACTATATCAAATGTTAAAGTTTGTGGAAGAGAAACTAAACCTCCATTGTTAATCTCTTCTAAAGCAAACCATGTAGGAAAAATATCATGAGATGGATATTGTGATGTTCCTACATCGGCTTCATCGAATAGGGGAGTGCCCCAGCTATAAGCTGATGAAGAAATTGTAGTAGCGCCACCATCAACAGAAACAGTACCATTATTCATTGATGATTCGCTTCCAGGTACAGCAATAACCAGATTAAGGCCATAAAGCGCATTTTCATTTGGTCCGGCAGTTAATATTAATTTCAAAGTAAATTCTGAACTACTGGTTACCCACGTCTCTGTTACATTATCATAATACCCGCCTTCTATCTCCAAAGATACAGTTGGGGTAGCAGAAGCCACACTTCCGGCAAGCAAATATACTATTATTGCCAATATTAAATAATTAAATACATTTTTATACACTTTATTCATATACACCATCCCACCAGTATATTATGCAAAATTTGTGCCATTTTATTTATAAAGCTATCCATAATCCGGAGTTCCCTTAAAACTATCTGTTTTTTCGGCAAATAATTACTTCATATTAAATTAAAATAAAATCTGATAGCCTGCTTGTCAACACAATTTGTTCCAATTTGCATAAAAAAATGTCCAAAAAATGAACAAAAGATTACTATTCTTTTTTTAAAGCTCATTTCTATCTTTTTTTCAATAAGTTATACCATATTGCTTCTGTTCAAAAAACCGACATCTTGTTCTCTTCTCTTGACTCAGAAATAAAATTGTTTTATCTGATTTCAAGAAACAGCTTATAAAAATCTTACTATTATATGAAAATATGTATATTATAATAGCTACTAATAATCAAGGGAAAGCAAAAGAAATAAAAAAGTTTTATAAAAATCTTGGAATAAATTTTCTCTCCCTGAAAGACTTTCCGGAAATAAAAAAAATTCCAGAACAATTTAAAACATATAAAGAAAATGCACTCAAGAAAGCCAGAACAATTTCTGAATTGACAGAAACAATTGCTTTGGCTGATGATTCAGGAATTGAGATAGATGCTCTTGATGGAAAACCAGGGGTTCATTCTGCAAGATTTGGTGGCAAAAAAATTTCAGATAAAGAAAGAAATCAGAAAATCCTTAAGCTTTTAAAAAATATTCCTGTAAGTTCAAGAAAAGCAAAATTTATCTGTGTTATTGCAGTAGCAATGCCCGACAGAAAATTTTATATTGTAAAAAGTATTTGCAGAGGAGTTATAACAAAAGAGTTAAAAGGAAAATCCGGCTTTGGCTATGACCCGATATTTCTTATCCCAAAATATAACAAAACCTTTGCAGAAATGGATGTTAACCTAAAAAACAAAATCAGCCACAGGGGAAAGGCATTAAAGAAGGCTGAAAAGATTTTAAGAATGCTGTCTGAAAGATGACAGAAACTTACGCAAGAATTAAAATCAACCTAATCTAATGGTATCTCTTCAACACTCAACTTATCAATAAACCATCCCCTGAATCCGTTATACATACTATCAACAGTATCAAATCTAAAACGCAGCATAACATACTGGCCAACGTATTCTGAAAGATTTGCTTCATAAAAAGTCCATACAGGGGCTTTAAAAAATCCTGCAGAAGTATAGGGTTTATCATTTCTGTTTTCAACCACAGGGTCAGAATAGGGATTCAATTTAATTAATTCAGCAAATGTTTCCCCTCCATCTGTTAAAATTTCAACTGTCATCAAATCAAATCCTGTATCATTGGGATTAGCCCCCTCTATTTCCCACCACGACCAGAACCTCAAAACAGGATTTATTGCACTTGCAAGGTCTATTTCAGGCGATGTCAAAGTACCTGAATGTGGTATAGTTGATGTTCCTCCTGATTTTATTGAATCAGTGTCATCCTGTACACCTAAATAACTCCCAACAATATCCCTTCCAAACCAGTATAAATATTGTCCGCTAAAAGCATTAGGAATCGCTCCATTAGAAGTATCATTAGGAGACAATGTTACGAACTCCGGAATAAGGGTATTTACTATTCCTGAGCCATTTTGCACCCTATGCCAAAAAACTCCTAAATCAGGATAAGCAACCCATCCTGTGTCTTCTTCAAAATCATCTTCAAAGTACGTGGTGAAAGTTGAAGCTGAACTTAAAATAAAATCTACATTAGCTGTATTTTTATTTTCCGCAACAACAGGTAAAATTTCAGAAATTCCATATCCTTTTTTTACTGCCTTCGCAGTATAGCTTGTTATCTGAGCGCCATTTGTATCTTTCAATGGAATTGAGTCGATTGTGTAAGATCCGTCACTGTTTGTAATTGTTGATGCAAAAACTCCGTTTGTCTGTAACCCTCCACTTATCTGAACTGTTGCTCCCTCAATTGGATTTCCGCCACTATCAGTAACTCTGCCTGAGATACTGCCAACAGAGATTGTCAGTGTTGTTGGAGAAATGGCTGCATTAAGCAGAACTGAGTCATTAGAAACAACTACATTATCTGAGGCAAAGGGGTCATATTGCAGTTTCTGGATAATGACATTATAATTTCCTGCAGGGACTGCAATGCTATATCCACCATCTGTATCTGTCAATGTATCTCCGACTCCTTCTACACCTACTGTGGCGTCAGATATTGACTGCTGTGTCTGAACGTCAGTTACTTTTCCATAAATCAAAAAGGTTGCAACTGTTGTAGTCGTTGTGCTTGTCGTTGTAGTTGTAGTAGTCGAAGTTGTTGTGGTAGTAGTCGTGGTCGTTGTGGTAGTCGGAATGGGAATTATAATTATTGAGGCAGTTGCAGATTTAGTCGGGTCTGCATCGCTTGTTGCCTTAATGGTAACAGTTTTTGTTTCTAAGGTGTTTGGTGCCTTATATTTCCCACTGCTGCTGTTAATTATTCCTTTAGAATCATCATCTCCAACAATTGACCATGTTACAGATGTGATAAAAGCCCCTGTAACTGTTGCTGTAAAATCCTTTGACTCCCCTGCGTTCATTTCTGCTGAATCAGGAGTAACAGAAACCTCAACATCCCCTCCGACAACCGTCATATAGATTACCGCTGGTTCAGAATTATCCCCGGGAGCTGTTGCTTTTACATCTTCTTGTACTCCACGATACACCACATTACCCGATGAATCCAACCCCTCAAGGGTTACAGTATAACTTCCTTCAAGCGTGACATTTCCAAACTCCAAGACCCTGTCATTAACATCAACCGTTACAGGACCATAACTCTCATCTGTTAAATTGTTTACTGCCGTCCCTCTAACGTTTCTCACTTCTTCAGGAATCCCGCTTTCGCTCTGAAAAACCCCAATCTTATTTCTATTGACCCATTTTGCTTTAAGAGCAAGTTTCCCTTTCTTAAGCTTTTTATAGACAAATACTGAAGCAAAATCAGCGCTCCCATTTTCTCCTTTAACAGAAACTTTTACAGGATTAACAGAGGGAACTCTTTTTGGAGCATAATAAACACCATTTTTATCAATATTCCCATATGTATCATTCCCGCCTTGAATCCCATTCACGCTCCATGTCAACCCATTTATAGCCCTGACAAACTTTCCATCTTTTTTCTCTTTCACATAAAACTTTTTCTTTTTCCCAACCTTAATTGAAGTCTTATCAGGGTTTATCCGGAATGAAATGTTTTTTGAACTGTCTCTAAGAGATTTGTCCGCATCAGCATATATCTTTGTGCTAAAAATACTCAGCAGTATTCCTGCAACAGCTATAAAAGACAGAAAAGAAGAGAAAGTTTTTTTCATTTTTATTCCTTAAAATTTCTGGTTAAAACTTTATTATAATTTTCCCTTTTGGCTTTTGAACTTCAGGTGGTGTTGATTCCCCTTTGTTTTCTCCTTCAGCAGGAGTACTTATAATTTCCTGTCCCTTGGTATCTCCGGTATCACCTGTTATACCTCCTATATCTCCAGGAGTTCCTCCTCCTGTATCCCCTCCAACAGTACCAGTATCGATAGTTCCAGTAAACTCGTCTGTTCCGCCACCTGTATCACCACCTGTGCCACCGCCACCTGTGTCACCGCCTGTTCCTCCACCACCTGTACCACCTGAAATATTAGTATCCTGAAAAAGTTGTTTAATATCTTCTACAGTTGCAGGTGTTGGCTGGCTTGGAGGAGCACCTGCCTCAACTAAAGTGGAAAAATTTTCTGATACTGTTACTGTCACTCCGGGTATCTGAAGGTTTTCAACCACAACCTCTTTGCCGGGTTCAACATCAACAACAAAAACCTGCGTTGATGTTTCAGATTTAACCCAGACGAAAAACTCTGTGCCTCTGACAGCAGCCAAAGCCGTAGGAGTTTTGACCTCAAACCTCGATTCCTCACCGCTTACTTTTCCAACAAGGACCCTGACTTTACCGCTAAAAACATTGTACAGCGAAACCCTTTTCTTCCCGGGCTCATAATTCTGCTCTGTAATCTCCATCTTTGAGTTTTCACCAATGTTCATAAGGCTTTCATCAAGAAAGAGTATCTTTGCCTTTGATTTATCCTTTGTCTCTATGGTATCTTTTTCATATACCTTGCCCCTTAGAAGAATCTCCTTCCACTCATTCTCTCCTTCATGCAGAACAAACACCTTCCCCTGTTTTGAGATAACAGTCCCGGCAACCTTTGCAGCGTAAGAAAGCGGTGACACTGCCACCAAGAATAAAACCAGCATTATCGCAATTTTTGTTTTAGTTCTCATTCTTATTCTCCTATCAAATCTAATTACAGTAATCTGTGTAATCTCTTTTAAATCGCTGTAATCATAGGCAAAGATTTTTGCCTAAAACCTTGCAGTAAAATTAAAAGAGGTAACTTCTCTATCATAATTGTAGAAAGCAAGCGTTGAATCATTTACAATTCTGTTAAATCTTATTGAAAGAGTATAATATTTTCCCAAGTCTTTTGCAACCTCAACAGACCAGTCATACTCCTGATCCTTCCTTCTGTCACCAAAAATTGAATTAAAATGGTTATAATCTTTTTTATCCCAGTTAAAACCAAGAAGAACTTTTGTGTCAAAAATCATCGGAATCTGTATATCTGTACCGAGACTGTTGCCAACATAGTCCCAGTCCCTGCCTCTTGTTTCTTCTCTTTCTGTTACATAGTTTAATTTAATATATCCCTTATTGCTCATAAAAAAGTAATACTGGTTTAGCCCAAAGGCATAATTTCTACCTCTTCTGTCAGAAGGTGTGTGATGTGGGTCCTGAAGATAATCCTTATCCTGAATACGATAAAACGCCTGCAATAAAGCTGACTTTGACAGGACCAAATTAATGCTTGGGAAAAAGGTGTGAGACTCCAAATACCTTGCTTCGTCAAGCTCAAAATAATCAAAAATATAAGAAAAGTTTATTCTTAATGGCCCTGCTATTCTGTAAGAAACAGTAGGAGCAATCTGGTTTCCGGTAATGTTATAAGCCCTGAGCCTTCTGTGCACTGACTGATAAAGACTATACCTTCCGGAAAATGTGAAATCTTTTGTATCAACAAGTTTATATTCCCCGCTAAGATTAAAGGTTGCACGCCAATCACCTTTATCTTTAATTTTACCAAGGGTTATTCCTTTTTTTGCTTCATCTCTTGCCTTGTCTAATGAAGACGGCTTTAAGGTCACATTATCATCATACTGCCAACTTATAGATGCATTCACACTCCATCGTTTTTTCGCATTAATCCGTTTTGTAATGGCATCAACAAATTTTTTAGCTGATTCTCCAATATCTGAGCCTGCACCCAGTTTTTCGGCTTCTGCAAACTCCTTCAGGGCTTTCTCATTTTCTTCAACCCTTGAATATGAAACTCCAAGATAATAATGGATGGAAAGTTTGTATTCAGGAACCAATTCAAGGGCTTTTTGTAGATAGGTTATTGCATCGTTCCATTTGTCCAAACGGAAAAGAGATAATGCCTTATAGTAATAACCCTCACCTCTTTCAGGTTCTTTTTCAATTGTAATATCAAACTCATTCAAAGCCTTCTCAAACTCTCCTGTATTAAAATAAGCAACCCCTGATTCATAATTAATACCTTTAATCTGCGGGTTGATTTTCAATGCCTTTTCAAGAGGCTCTACTGACTCATCAAAACTTTTTAATCTGTTATATGTTTTCCCAAGCTGGAAAAGAATGTTTGGGTTTTCAGAATCTATCTGTAATGCTTTTTCAAATTCTATTGCCGCCTCGTCAAACCTGCCTTCATCAAAGGCAAGCAGTCCTTTTGAAAAATAAAGTTCAGAATCATTAGCGCTGTTTGCATTTGATAAAAAAATAACCAGGAAAGAAAATGAGAGCAAAACAATTAATGTAACCTTTAAATTCTCTATTTTCCCTCTTAATTTCATCATTGACCTCCAGCTAAAATATTTATACCAAATTGGAATTAAAGATTTTTGAATTAAAGCGCTGAACTTATTATCTTTTATTATCCTCAGGCAAGAGATAGTGTCAAGCTTTTTGTTGAGGGTTTCAGGCTTATTTGATTGCAGAGCTTAAAACTAAATTACAGTGAATTAGTATTGCTAACTCAGGTAATATTCCTAAAATCTGTTTAATCAGAAGGGAAAATTCTCAAAGGATTTCTTCGCCCATTCCTCTCCAAACAATGCCTTCATGGGACCAAATCCCGGGTCTTTTTCTTTATAAGTCTTTCTAAAAGTGTTTTTAAATTTAATCATATCTTCTTTCACAGCAGGAGATAAAATCTTCTTCGCCTCTTTAACTGTATTAACAAAAAATTCTAGATAGTTTTTGAAAATTGATTCAATTTTTTCCTCATATTCCTTTGAATACCTTAAATATACTCCTGCCCCTGATTCATATTCCTTTGCCCAGTCAACCATTGTTTGTTTTGCGCCTTCAACAAAAGGAATTTTCAAAGACTCCTCATGGAAACTTTTAAGAGGCTCAATGTACTTCCTCATATAATCAGGATTTCTTGCCAGAGGATGCATATCAAAAATAAAGAAAATATATTTTCTGGCTTCGCTGTTGTCATAGCTAAAAATCGGAAATTCATAGTCATCATTGGGGGCTATCACACATGTGCGGATATAGATGCGGTCTTCAGCGTTTATCTCAGAGAACTTCACCTTGAAAAGTTTATCAGTGTGATATTCGCAATGTTTTGCCTCAGTAACTTTACCCTCTTTTTCAACTTTCTTGTATTTCAGGTCATCAGGAAGCGGGTCTTCTATGAGATTAAAATTTTTTTCAAGATATGATTTTGTTATTTCATTAAGTCTTAATTTTGCTTCTAATGGCATGATATTACCTCTCTTTTAAATTATATACATATTAACATATCTGGCTTAAAGTAAAGTTTAATTTTGTAAATAAACTGTAAAAAAAAATACTCTTGACTTTTGCCCGCAATTGAAGGAAAAATTCATTCAAAATGCGGGCGTAATTCAGCGGTAGAATGCAAGCTTCCCAAGCTTGACGTCGTGGGTTCGATCCCCATCGCCCGCTTCTGATTAGTGAATAGTAGTCAGTGAACAGTCGTTAGCCAAGAATTAATTTGAAGCTTTTATATATCCGCTCGCTGAGCATTTTCAAATGAGATAGGATTCTACTTCTTCTCTTTCAAGCGGTTTAACAGATATCTCCATTTTCCCTTCTTCTAAATTTTTTTCCCAAAAAACTATTTTGATTTTATCTCCGTTACTACTATCACAGTATCTCGCATTAATCTTTGCACAAAGGTTAATTATATCTTCAGATACTTTTCCCCTCAATAATCCTGTTGGTCCCTGGCAATTGACCGGCATAAACAGAAAGTCATAAGGTTTTGCAAGACTGTCAATAGTTGAATTTTCTGTCTCCATTCTTCCAGTTATAAACTTTGATTCCTTAATAATTCTAAAATGTCTCCCTACCTTCAAAAGGTTTATATCATTTAACCTGACATTTTCCTGATGCTCAAAAAGGTCTTTAAGCCTTCTTGAAAAATTCACATCAGTCAGAAGACATCCGCCTCCCGGACAGGGATAATCTCCTACATCCAGCTCTCCGGCGAGAAACATCTGTTCCTTTCTTGACCTTCCGCTTATTCTGAGAAGCTTTTCCCTGTCAACCATCCCTTCTTTTTCAGGAACAGTTGTTTCAAAGAGCTTGGCAGAAAGGGGCCTGAGGACATACCCCTTCAACCCGCTTTCCTTGTCGATTAAATTAAGAGTATCCCTCCTTTGGGACATTGGTCTTTGCTCAAGCACCTCTCCTGTTATAATAAAAGATGCTCCTATCTCCTCCATATACTCCTTAGCCTTTTTGTGCATGAAAATCCTGCAGTCAATGCATGGATTCATGTTTCTTCCATAACCATGTTTTGGTTTTCTTACAATATCAATATATTCCATTCCCAACGATATAATTTTTATCTCTACCCCAAACTCCTCTGCAACCCTTTTTGCTTCGTTCCTGCAGCTTTTTCTCCTTGAAGAACAGCAGCAAAAAGGAGTAACAAAATTTAAACAGTGGACATCAATCCCCTGCTCAACCATCATCTTGACAGCAAGGGTGCTGTCAAGTCCTCCTGATAAAAGAGCAATTGCCTTTACTGCCAAATCTGTAACCCTCCTTTAAAAACTCCAATAAAATCCAAATGTCAAAATCCAAATATCAAAAAAATGTCAAATTTTTAAATGCAAATAATTATTTTCGTTATTTGAACTTTGTCATTTGACATTAAAAATTAGTTCCCAATCAGTTCTCTTGCAAATCTCCGTGCCCATAAATCAGCCTCAAGGACATCATCAAGTTTGTTGATTTTTTTGTTCCTGTGATTCTTCATTGCAGTTTTCACAACTGCAGGAATTTCTTTGAAAGAGATTTTTTTATTCAGGTAAGCTATTACTGCTTCTTCATTTGACGCATTCAGCACAGCGGGCATTGTCCCGCCTTTTTTTCCGGCTTCATATGCCAGGGCAATGCAGGGAAATTTATTAAGGTCCGGTTTAAAAAAAGTAAGTTTTTTCTGTTTCGCAAGGTTTAAGCTTGGCAGAGAATTTGGAAGTCTTTCAGGGTATCCAAGAGCAAGAGAAATCGGTATCCTCATATCAGGAATTCCAAGCTGAGCCACAACAGAACCATCAACATATTCCACCATAGAATGAATTATGCTCTCAGGGTGAACAAGCACATTAATCTTGTCCATATCAATATCAAAAAGCCACTTAGCCTCAATAGCCTCAAGTCCCTTGTTCATCATATTTGCGCAGTCTATTGTGATTTTTTTCCCCATCTTCCAGTTTGGATGCTTCAGCGCCTGCTCAGGTGTTACATTCTCCATCACCCTTTTCGGAGTATTAAAAAATGGCCCTCCGGAAGCTGTAAGTATTACTCTTTTTATATCCTCCTTTCTGTGACCCTCGATTGACTGGAATATAGCACTGTGTTCGCTGTCTATTGGAAGGATTTTAACCTTTTTCTTTTTAGCCTCTCTAGTGATTAAATCTCCGCCAATTACCATCGATTCTTTGTTTGCGAGAGCAACATCTTTTCCTGCTTTTATCCCGTAGTAAGTCGGGATTAAACCAACCGCTCCGACAATTGCTGATACAATCAGGTCAACTTCAGGATTTTCAGCAATTCTGTTCAACCCCTCAACTCCTGAAAATATTTTTCCGTTGCGGATTTTTTTCTTCAGTTTTTCTGCCATCTCATCATCATACAGCGCAACTTCTTTTGGCTTGAAGGTTTTAATCTGCCTTTCAAAAAGTGAGATATTTCTGTTTGCGCCAAGACCTATGACTTCAAATTTTTCAGGAAACCTTGAAATCACATCAAGGACATTTACTCCAATAGAACCGGTAGAGCCTAAGATGGATACTCTTTTTTTCTTTCTCGTCACTTATTGCTTCTCCTACCTCTGTGCTTTGCCACAAATTGATATAACCAAAGACAGATAAGTTCAAATGTCAAAATCCAAATGTCAAATCAATACCAAAATTCAAATGTTCAAAATTCAAAAAAGTTCTTTGACTTCCTTTAATACCATTTTGAATTTCGGATTTAGGATTTCTTTTGAACTTTGAGCTTCGGCATTTGACATTAAACTATATTTTCCCTTTCTTAAACAATCCCTGCCTTTTGGGCAATGGTCAGTGTTCTTTTTGCTGTTTCAACATGAAGCCTTTCAACAAGCTGTCCGTCAACAACTGTTGCGCCAATTCCCTTAGCCTCAGCCTCTTTGAAAGCCTCTATTGCCTTTTTTGCAAATTCAACATCTTCCTTTGTTGGTGTGAAAATCTCATTGACCGGCTTAATCTGCGCAGGATGGATAACAGATTTTCCGTCATATCCCATATTCCGCACTATCTTTGTATGGTAGATTAGTCCCTCTTCATCCTTGACATTAAAGTAAGGGGAATCAATTGCATCTATGCCTGCGATTCTTGCTGCAATAACCATCCTGTTCAGAGGATATATGAGTTCAAGGCGCTCTTTTGTTATCTTTCCCCTTGTTTCCTTTGTATAGTCGGCAGCGCCAAAGAGCATTGCCTTTAGCCTCTTGCTGCTTGATGCAATACCCTCTATATTTACTATTGCAAGAGGAGTCTCTATCATTGCAAGGAGATAAATTTTATCCTTATCAATTCCGCATTCTTTTTCAGCAACATCAACCAGAGCCTCAACCTCCTTTACATCTTCAGCGCTGTTAACCTTTGGAATAACCAACCCGTCAGGTTTTGCTCCAACAACAGCCTTGATGTCATCCCTGCCAAAAGGAGTCGATATGGCATTTATTCTTACATTCCTTTCCTTATCTCCAAAATCCAAACTCTTCAAAGCGCTGACAACCGTTTTTCTGGCAGCCTCTTTTTGAGATAAAGCCACAGCATCTTCAAGGTCAATGATAAGCGAATCAGCCTCAAGCCCTTTTGCCTTCTCAAGCATTTTCATGCTTGAACCCGGAATATACAGCATACTTCTCCGTAATCTCTCCACTTTAAAACCCTCCACAAAAATTTATAAATATTATTCAAAAACCATTAATGACAGAATCATCTTTTAATTTATACCGCTTTTTAAGATATTTAAAAACTGATTTCAAGAAAAATATAGGAAGTTAGTCTCCTGAAAACCCTTTTCCTCCAAAAAAAAGTTGACGGGACAGAATGAGAGTGGTATTTCAAAGGGAAATTTATCGAATTTGTAACCAATGGAAAAACTTTATGCTTGATTTAAAATATTTAAGAGAAAACTTCGATTCTGGCAAAAGGGAAATTGAAAAGAGAGGAAACTGTCCTGCCCTTGACGAGTTTATTAAAGTTGACCATCAGCGAAGAACTATTCTTCAGGAAGTCGAAGGGTTAAAGTTCATCAGGAACAAGACCTCTGATTTTATTGGAAAGCTTAAAAAGGAAGGGCAGAATGCTGAAGAACATATAAAAGGGATGAAAGATGTTTCAGACAAGATAAAGAGGATGGATGATGAGCTGAAGTTAATTGAAGAAAAGGAAAACAATCTCCTTTTAAATATACCAAACATTCCTCATCAGTCAGTTCCTTTTGGAAAAAGCTCAGATGAAAACACCGAGATTCGTAAATGGGGAGAAAAACCTGTATTCAAATTCAAGCCAAAAGACCATCAGGAGATTGGTACAAATCTTGAAATACTCGATTTTGAAAGGAGTGCAAAGATAAGCGGTTCAAGGTTTTGCCTTTACAGAAAATCAGGAGCTCTCCTTGAAAGAGCATTAATGAACTTTATGCTTGACTTGCACACTAAAGAAAACAATTATATAGAAGTTTTACCTCCCTTTCTGGTAAACCCTGACAGCATGAGGGGAACAGGTCAGCTTCCTAAATTCGAAGAGGACCTGTTCAAGATAGAAGGCGGAAATTATTACCTTATTCCAACTGCTGAAGTCCCTGTTACAAACATTCACAGAAATGAGATTTTAAGAGAGGAAGAGCTTCCTTTATATTATACAGCATTTACTCCCTGCTTCAGGAGGGAAGCAGGAACATACGGAAAGGAAACAAAAGGCCTGATAAGGCAGCATCAGTTTAACAAGGTTGAGTTGGTAAAGATTGTAAAACCTGAAGGCTCTTACGATGAACTTGAAAGACTTACTAATGACGCTGAAAAAGTCCTTCAGCGCCTGAATTTGCATTACAGGGTTATTTCACTTTGTGCTGGTGACCTCGGATTTTCATCAGCAAAGACTTATGACATTGAGGTGTGGCTACCTTCAGAGTCAAAATATGTTGAAATATCATCCTGCAGTAACTTCGAGGATTTTCAGGCAAGGCGTGCAGAAATCAAATACCGGAAAAAGGACAACAACAAGGTTGAATTTGTTTATACGCTCAACGGTTCAGGGCTTGCAATTGGAAGAACAGTTGTTGCAATCATTGAAAATTATCAGGAAGAAGACGGCTCAGTAAATATTCCTGAAACCCTGATTTCATATATGGGAGGAATTAAAAAAATCAGCAGGCAATAGGAAATAGATTGTATATTTAAAAGAAAGCTTTTATTTTTCATTATAAATGCTCAAACTGACAGCTATTGGCTATGAGCTATCAGTATTCGCCGAAGGCGAATCCAGGAGGGATGGCCGAGTGGTTGAAGGCGGCGGTCTTGAAAACCGTTTCCCGGTAATCCCGGGACGTGGGTTCGAATCCTACTCCCTCCGTTAAAACTAACTTATGACTTTTATAACCTATGACTGATAACTATCAGGGATTATGGAATTGTTCAGATTTTTGGGATGGCAGGTTTATAAAGATGCAAAAGAACTATTCCAACTTGTGTACAAGGTTGTTTCAAAACTCCCAAAGGATATAAGATTTGAACTGGGTAGCCAAATAATCAGGTCTTCTTTTTCTGTCATACTAAATATTGCTGAAGGTAGCGGAAAGAATTCAGACAAAGATCTAAATAGATATTTAGATATTTCTATTGGCTCATTAAGTGAAACAGTGGCAGGAATGGATGTTCTCCATGATAACCATTTTATAAATAAAGAGGATTTTAATCTGGTAGCTAAAAGTGCTGAGAGTATTTCTAAACAATTGGGCGGGTTTAAGAAAAAATTATAAAATCATAGACAACTGACATTTTTCATTATAAGTCATCAGTCAAAAGTTATTTGTTATAGGTTATCCATCATGGGTCATAAATTAGGTTATTAGTTATTAGTTATAGGTTAATGTTTGGAGAGGTGGCCGAGCTGGCTGAAGGCAAGCGCCTGCTAAGCGTTTGTACTGGGAGACCGGTACCCAGGGTTCGAATCCCTGCCTCTCCGTTTAAAACTAACCTGTAACTTATAACTTATGACTAATGACTCTTAAATTATAGTCAAATAGTTATAGGTTATCAGTTATAAGTTAGTTATAAGTTATTGGTTATCTGTTATTGGAGTTTTTAAGGTAGGTCTGGAGAACCTTGTGGTTTCCATTTTTTGATTCAAGAAACTCAATCCCTATAATATATTTAATTCTTCCCTCTTCCTTAATATCTACAACCCATCTCGGTTTCCCAAAGGCTTTTACGTTTTTGAAATGAGGGAATAAATCTATTTCCATCCCTAGAAGTTCCTTGTCCTCTTTGAAAGGAGTTTTAATTGGTGCTATTCCTGTTTTAATACATATTCCTCCATCTGAAATGTCTTTGGATACACCCTCTGCGAGTTCTGAGGCATTCCTTTCCTTATCAATATTTTTTCCTTTTATAACCCAATACCTGAGAGGGAGGTCAACTGACATTCTCTCCATTTTTCTCTTTTCAGAAAATGGCATAATATCTCCATTTATCTGGAAATTATTCCTTACTTAATTTAAATTTTTACAACGTAACTATATCTTATCTATATTTTAAATATCAATAAAATTTTAATAGAATTTTAATTCATCCTTATAAATCAATATCATTGACATTATCTTATTTGAAATCTATTGTGATAAAAATTTTAAGTTTTTTGAATAATTATGTTCTGGCGCTTTAATTATTTTAAATCTTTTTCAAAATTATTTTTTACTTGCATTGCAGTCTCATCTTTTTTATTTTTTGGCAAAACCATTCATCCCTCATTCTCTGACGACTCTCTGTTTAGTTTCAAAAAATTTGTAATGGGGGTTGAAGTTGAACTTATATTAAGAGACAGCAATGAAAGCCACGCCCAGAAAGCATCTGAATCTGCCTTTGCAGAGATGACAAGACTTGACGGAATCCTGAGCAACTGGAAGGAGAACAGCGAAATATCAGAAATTAACCGTTCACAGGAAGGAAAATGGGTTCCTGTTTCAAAAGAACTCTTTGAAGTCATCTCCAAGGGCATGGATGTTTCTAAATCTACAGGAGGTGCTTTTGATATCACAGTTGGGAGACTCCTGCACCTGTGGGGATTCTATACCAGTTCTCCTCAAAAACCATTAAAAGAAGAAATAGATAAAGCCCTGAACTCTGTTGGTTATAAACTGATAGAGCTTGACACTGAAAAACATTCACTGTTTTTCAAAAAACCCGGACTGGAAATTGACCTTGGAGGAATTGCAAAGGGGTATATTATTGAAAAAGGGTTTGATGTGCTTAAAACCTTTGGTATTAAAGCTGGACTTATAAATGGAAGCGGAGACATTTATGTATGGGGGAAAAAAAGCGGTGATAAACTCTGGAACATTGCTGTTGAAGACCCGCTTGACAGGGAAAAACCTTTAACAATTCTTCCTGTAACAGACACCGCAATATTCACCTCAGGAGATTATGAGAGAAGGTTTGTTGAAGAAGATGGTGTCTTCCATCATATTCTTGACCCTAAGACAGGAATGCCTGCAGGCAAATGCCGCGGTGTTACTGTTATAGGCAAGAGTATTAATAGTGTAAACGGTCTGTCTTCTGCTGTTTTTGCACTGGGCCCTGAAAAAGGGATTTCATTCATAGAAAAACTTAATGATGCGGAGGCTGTTGTCTTTGATGCTGATGGGAAGGTTATTCTGAGCAAAGGATTCAAAAAGAGGTACCCGGATGCCCGTCTGAGCAGATAGGCATATAAATAAAATTCTAAATCCTAAATCCTAAATAATGTCAAAATACAAGATTGAAATGTTTTAAACTGTTGCCGGTACTTTTCTTCTTTTTTTTATCTGTTAGTTCTAAAATTCTGTTGGCAGACGAAAAAGAAACAAAAAGCGTTTCGTTGTTGCAACAGTAGGAGAGGACAACATACCAACTGCATCAACAATTGATTTTGAACTTCTCAAGAATGAAAGAGTGCTTTTGTGCGTTAATGAAAAAGGAACAGAAAAAATTCTTCAGCTTGAAAAAAATCCATGGATGAGTATGGTCCATTATGAAGGCTCAATAGAAGGACCAAAAGCCCCTGAGAAAAAATGCAGTACATAATTGAAGTTTACTAACCTCACACTCTACTAAATAGCCAAGCTCTTTTTCTGCATCTATTACCTTCTGAATTCTGGATTCTGAATTCAAACCCTAAGAGAAGAAATCTTCAGGCGCAAGATTATAAAACGACTGCATCAGCTTGGCAATCTCCGGTCTTTCTTTCTTGATTTTGTCAATCTTTTTATTAAGAATTTGAAGAAGTTTGCTTCCAGATTCGAAATGGTTAATATAGCCGTCAATATATTCTCCCTCAAGAAGTGAATAGAGATAATCAATCTCCTCATCATTGAGGTTTCTGAACCATGCGCCACGGCAGCTTTCTTCAACCTTTTTTCTGTCATTAAACTCAAAAAACTCCTGCCAAAACCTGTTATAATCCTCAAAGCCCTTCTTCCCCTCAAGCTCGTCTCTAACAGCATTTGCTGCCCTGAACCCGCACATCAAAGCACCCTGATTTTCAACCTCCTGAAAAGCTGCAGAATCACCTACAAGGATTATTTTCCCGATTGCCGGCTTGCCAATAGGCGTCCATACAGTCCACCTGCAGGCAAACCTTTCAATAATTTTTGCTTCTCCAAACCAGTCCTTGACAACAGGATGCTCAAAAAATCTTTTCATCACATCCTTTTCGCTTATCTTTTTAAAATTAACAGGAGGCGCATACACCTCAACACAAGGCTCCTTTTCATCTTTTACAGGCTTTGGAAGCATGCTTCCTCCACCAACACCAGTAAAATCTGTCCCTGTAAACCTCACCCACGAATCATCATAAGGTGTCTTTACATTTACCATGTGGTAAGAAACAACGCTCGTATCAAAAATTACCTTTCTGTTTTTGTTAAGCCCAAGACTTTCAACAATCTTTGAGTTCACTCCGTCTGCTGCCAGAAGAAACCTTCCGGAAATCCACGAAGTTTTTCCACTACGGATTGTCTTTAGTCTCACTCCTTTTCCATTTTCTTCTGCTCCGGCAGAAACTGTCTGACTCTGAAATTTAACACCGGCTCTTGAAACATCTTCAAATAACCCTTTCAAGAGAGTTTCTTTATCAATTACCCTTGCAACAGCAGAATCTTTTTTCTCCATTATCACAGCTTTCCCTTTTGTTGATATCCTGACGCTTCTTTTTAAATCCCTGATGGCACCCTTGTAGGGAACTGAAAAGTTATTCTTGTGAAAAATAATTTTATCGCCTTGGAATGAATAGTTTTCGTTATGATAATTGGGTTCAATCATCCACATCGCGCAACAGGGCCGTGTGTACCGGTAAATCTCTTTCTTTAAATCAACAAGGACAATCTTCAACCCAAGCTCTGCGCATCTTTTTGCAGCCATCAGCCCTGAAGGTCCCCCTCCTGATATAATAACATCGCAATCCATGACTTGATTAAATAAACCTGATACAATAAATTTGCAAGTTGTTTTTAAATCTGCTATCTTGAACTAAATTTTTCGAGGAGGATTTCTATGCGCGATATGACTGAAAAAGAGATAAAAGACTTTATTGCAGAATGGACATGGGGAACAATTATTGCTGTTGATGGAGACAAACCCTATGCGATAGAAGTAACCTATGGTTCTGACGGGGAATACATTTACTGCGGCTCCCGCCCCGGAGGAAAAATGGCAAAATGCATAAAGGCAAACCCTAATATGATATTCAAAATATGCAACGCTGATGAAACCTACGCAACATGGAAAGCAGTGTCAGTATTTGCCAAAGCAGAAAGACTCGTAAAAAAAGAAGATATTATGCGCGGAATAAGACATATTGCAAAAGGCAGGGGAAGGGATGAATACGCCTATGACGCGATTGGTGAAAGGATGGCTGCTAACCCTGAAAATTCAAATGCGCTGAGAATTCCTATAAAAAATGCTACAGGTGTGATGAGCAGCTAAAATAGAGCGAACTTTACCACTCAAAAAAAACCTGATTAGGGTTTTTATCCTACTCAATTTTTATGAAATTATTGCTCTTTACACTGCAAAGAGGACACTTTTCATGCGGAGCTTCTTTTTCTGCTGTATACCCGCATACAGGGCATACAAAATAAGGATACTCTTCTTTTGATGTATCAAGATTATTAAGGAGTTTCTGATATAATTCTGCATGTCCCTTTTCAGTATCAAGCGCATATTTAAAAGACCTCTCAGCCTCCTTGTTCCCTTCCTGTTTTGCCTTTTCAAGCATTTCAGGATACATGTTCTTAAACTCATGAGTCTCTCCTGAAACTGCTTCCTGAAGGTTTTCTTTTGTGCTTCTTATTCCCTTCAAAGCACGCAGATGATTATGGGCATGAATGGTTTCAGCCTCTGCTGCTGCAAGAAAAAGCCTTGCAGCCTGATTATGACCTTCCCTTTTCGCCTTTTCTGCAAATGCTAAATATTTTCTGTTTGCCTGTGATTCTCCTGCAAATGCCGCTTTCAAACTTTCCTCTGACATTGACATAATATCACCCTCCAATTAAAAATATTCCAAAACCTTACCAAAAATTAGATTTTAAATATTTAAATTTTCAAGATATGTCAAGATGAATGACAAAAAAAGAGGAATTCTTGTTCTTTTTTACTGCCCTATTACTGTTGGCATCTTTCTCCCGTCAACATTGGCAGCTTCAATCCTAAATATCTTAACTGCATTGGGATTGTTCATGCTCTTTTGATAATAAGCCATTCTCTTTTCTAAATAGTTTGCCGGGTCCAGCCCAACCTTCTCCATATTCGCCTTTACCACCATCTCAATCTCTTTAATCTCCTTTACCTGCTCTAGAACTCCTTCTACTATAACAGAAGCCCACTCGCTGTGGTCCTTGTTCCAGCTGAAAACATTGAAACAGACTTTATTATTCCTCTTTAAGATATCCCATTTCCTTCCCATAGGAAACAGCGAAAGATAGACCTTTTCCTTTATATAAACAAAACCAAAGGGAATGCAGTAAGGTATGTCATTATCTGCTACGGCAAGCACACCATCTCCAACAGTGGTCAAAAGATTATCCATCTCTTCCTTGGTTAATTTTTTCATATTCATTTTTCCTTTTTTAAAAAAACACTTTTTAATAGGCTATTTTCTCTTGAAACATTTACCTCTCTTTTTTTAAAGTCACTGCAGAAATTTTCTATTTCAAGAATCTGTTGTTCCGGCATGTTAATTCCTAAGTTTCTTGAAAATCTTATATGGCTGGAAAATTTTAATGTCAACAGGCTTTTCATGAAAAAGCAAAAATAACAACGGCGATTCAACGCAGGCTTGCGGAAAAATACATATCCGTTGATATCATTATTAAATCCGAAAAAAGAATGAATCAGGAGCGAGGAAATGTAGGTGCTATAACTTACTACGCTCTTAAAGAAGGGGTTGTGGTTTGATTGACGAAATTATAAAACTTTGGATGATAAAAGCTGATAACAATTTAAAGACAGGGAAAGACGAATTTGTGGCCGAAAATCCGGCAACCGATACCGTATGTTTTCATATGCAGCAATGCGTTGAAAAGTATCTTAAAGTTTTTCTGGTTTTTAAAGGTAAAGAAATTTCAAAAACCCATAATTTGGCTCTTACACTCCAACAATGTATTGAAATTGACCCCGAATTTGAAAAACTCAGAATTGCAGGCGCTGATGAATTGACCGTATATGCTATCGGCACACGCTATCCAGATGATTTTTATATGCCGTCTTTGGAAGAGTCTAAAAAAGCAATAGGCATAGCCGAAGAAATCAAACAATTTGTTATTAATAAATTGAAAACTTGAAAAAGTAAAAGTAATTGAATTAAAGGGAAGTTAAAGAAAAAATCTGACAGGCGCATAAAGGGACGGGGAAAGGGGGACGTTGTTGAATACTATCACTTTTCATTTTTAGTTTCCGCATTTTGGATAGCCTTAACAATTGCTGAAGTACAAACCCCCAATTGCCTTGCAATCTCTGCTGAAGGCATTCCCAGTTCGCGGCTTAAATAATATGATATCATTGTTCTTAATCTTGAGAGATTCAAAGAAGTGCAGAGTGCCGGGTGCGTCTAATCTTGCTTGTCGTGGCACGAGTATCTCTTATCACTTCCTCACACCAATTGCAAAGTGTTCTTTTTCATCAACGTCCCCCTTTTCCTCCCTGGGTTCTGTTTATCTCGGTAGGACTGTTTGCTATTAGGGAGCTTATTGTGGCTGTAAAACTCCCTATAGTAAGGATTGACAGACGGATATTTCTTGATATCTATGCCCTTGATGAGTGGATTATGTCCAATAAAACCAGATATACTTATTAAATACTTCCTTATTATCTACATTTAAATTTTAAGATTGTATTGAAAATAAATTTTATTGATATAAATTAAGTTATACTTCTATAACCATATATAGCTATACATTAAATATTGAGGGAATAATCTATATGCCAAAACGAAAGGTAACATTCTTTATTGAACAGGAAATGTTAGATGAACTCAAAGAACTTTCAAGTGTTTTAAGAGTCACGCAGGCAGCTTATATCCGTGAGGGTATCAAATATGTGTTAGAAAGGTATCGCGGATTAAAGAAAGCCCAGAAAGAGGGTAGATATCCTTCTGGAGATGAAATTCCATTAAATCTACATATTCTAAGGTCTACTGCTCAAAAGTACAAGAAAGCAAAAAAGGGAAGGAAATGAATATTTATTAATCAATACCAATTAAAAGAAAGGAGGTTGAAAATAGATGGAAAGCATATTTAATTTCATTTCCCCTCGAAATCCTTCAGTCCGTTCTGCTTCTTTGCAACCTTTGCATAATATCCGTTAATCTTCTCAATATATCCAATCGTCTCCCTGTACCGCCACCCGCGCATGGTTGGCGCCACGGATTCAATGCTTTGCCACACAGTATGGTCCAGTTGGGTTTCACGCGCCTTGTTTTTCGCTTTGCTGATTGTTCCGATTCCGGCATTATAGCTTCCGAACATGAAACAGAGTTTGTCCTGTATGGTTTGCGGATCTGTCCATGTCCGCCATAAATTCCGGTTGTAATAAATTCCAGCTGCAATATTCCAGCGGGGGTCGTCAATGTTGTTAAAATCTGGATTGATGCTCTGGATCTCCTTGAATGTGGACGGCATCAGTTGCATAATGCCAATCGCCCCCACCCAACTCTTGGTATCTGGCAAAAGATTGCTCTCTGCCATCGCCTGCGCTTTGAATATTTTCCAGTCAAATCCCACGCCAAAGTACCGCTTGGAATATTTGCGGAAATATTCGTCGTACCTGTTGTCTTGTGCAAAGGAAGGAAACG
>Ga0156233_130_pt1 | contig 34482 bp, 30 predicted proteins | sample RifCSPlowO2_12_FD_107880 | JGI IMG/M metagenome (GOLD analysis project Ga0156233, IMG submission 107880) | Candidatus Schekmanbacteria bacterium RIFCSPLOWO2_12_FULL_38_15
ACTGAAATTATCTCAAAATAAACTTTATACCGTTACTGACATTTTTACTCGGCAGTTAACTGACATATTGACTTGGCTTTAACATGAAATTAAAAGTAATCCATTATATCTATTTTTATTCCTAAAGATGTAGAAACAAGCCTTTAGGCTTGTTAATAACAGACCTGAAGGTCTGTTTCTACAATTTAGATTTTTATATTTGAAATAACTTTATAGAAGATATGAAAGATGAAAAATAAAATTTATAAAGTTATATTTTAATCGTTTTTCCCAGCTAATTTCTTTTTCCTCATTATTGTCATCATGAAGATTGCAAAAACTATCAATATAAGGCTTATGAGCTGGGAAGTGGATAATAATCCATTTAAAACAAACCCTCTTTCATCACCCCTGAAGAATTCAACCGTAAACCGCATTACTGAATAAAGGATTATATATGTCCATGCTATCTGGCCATCAAATTTTTTAAATTTTTGAAACCAGTTGAGAAAAAGAAATATAATAAAATTTGAAAGAGATTCATAAATCTGTGTTGGATGAACAGGAATATTCAGCACGGGCTGGGCAAGGGAATCCGGATTTTTAAATGTTACTGCCCATAGGATATTTGTCTCTTTTCCGTAGCAGCATCCGGCAAAGAAACAACCGAATCTTCCTAATGTGTGGGTAAGAGGAATTGCCGGAGCAAAAAGGTCAAGGGTTTTCCATATTGGCAATTTATTCTTTTTTATTAAAAAATATCCTGTTGCAAATGCAGTTAGAAATCCACCGTAAAAGACCAGCCCTCCTTCCCAGATTTTAAAGATTCCAAGAATGTCACCTTCAAAATTCCTGTATTCAATAATTACATAAAAAATTCTTGCCCCTAAAATTCCTGAGAGGACCAAATATATAGTTATGTCCAGAATCTTCTGGTAGCCCAATCCGTTATATTTTGCCTGTTTTGATAAATAAAAAAGGGCAAGAAGTATTCCAAAAGCAATCAATACGCCATAGGTGTGAATCTTTAGCGGTCCGATGGAGAAAAGAGTTGGGTGCAAATCAATAAATCCTTTCTTTTGAAATTTTAATCACAAAAACAAAGTTTAAATGACATTCTCGGTCAACCTGTTGAGTTTTGTTGTTTGGGATTGGGAGAATGTATATTAAATTACAATTGTCTAAGTCAAGGTAAAAAAATAATATCTTATGATGCTTGACAACTTGAGAGTCAAAGGCGTATATATGCGCAAATTTTTTTTTAACATAAGACTAATTATGGAGGGTTTAGGTGAGAAGATATAAAAAGTTATTTTCATTATTGCTTGCAGGAATATTTCTTTTTTCGTTTTTCAACTTTACAGAGGCGAAGAAGACAAGGAAACAGAAAAAGGTTTCCAAACCGCGTATTGCTTCTTCAAAACCTTTGGTTTCTAAAAATTTTGTAGGAGCGGCTGAAGACCTTCCAGTCAAGTCATCAATCCTTGTTGAGGCTGAAACAGGGCAGATACTGTTTGAAAAAAATCCTCATGAAAAACTTCCACCTGCAAGCATTGTGAAACTAATAACAATGCTTGTGGTCATGGAAAGAGTAAAAGAGGGAAAGGTCAAACTGACAGACGAGGTGAAAGTCAGCAGCTATGCTGCTCAGATGGGAGGCTCTCAGGTTTTCCTTCAGGAGGGTGAAGTCTTTCCATTGGAAGAGATGATGAAAGCAATTACAATAGCCTCAGCAAATGACGCTTCTTATGCAGTGGCAGAGTTTATAGACGGAAGTGAAGAGGCTTTTGTTGAAACAATAAATGAAAGGGCAAAAGAGCTTGGAATGAAGGACAGCCATTTTGTAAATACACATGGGCTTCCTCCTGAAAGGGGAGAGACTGAACAGAACCTTACATCTGCCTATGATCTCTCTTTAGTGGCAAGAGAGCTTATTAAATACCCTGCTATATTGCAGTGGTGTTCGATTCGGCAGGAAAAATTCAGGGGCGGGAAGTTTACCCTGACTAACACCAACAAATTGATAGAAAAATATGATGGCATGGACGGGTTTAAAACAGGATATACAGAAGAGGCTGGGTTCTGTCTTGTTGCTACTGCCAAGAGAGGGGAGAGAAGGCTGATATCTGTTGTGCTTGGCGCGGAAAGCAACAAAGAAAGATTTGCAGAGACAAAAAGGCTTCTTGATTACGGGTTTAATTTTTTCAGAAAAATAACAGCCTTTAAAAAAGGCGAGATTGTCGGAGATGTTCCTGTTGAGAATGGCGAGGCAAAAAAAGTTAAGGTTGAAGTGCCAAAGGATGTATTTGCTGTTGTTAAGAAAAAGGATGAGAAGAGGGTAGAAAAAAAGTTTTCAGGTGTGTCCCAGTTGACTGCACCGGTAAAAAAAGGGGTTAAGGCGGGCGTTGTTACAGTAACTTTAGATGGTAAAGTTATTGCAAAGGCAGATGCTGTGGCATCAAAAGATGTGGAAAAAGCAAAGTTGATTTTGAGGATATTGCGGAAGCTTGGGCTGTCGTGGATTTTGTATGATGAGGAGTAGGAAGATGTCCATCGCAGTCATGCAAAAACTGAAACTACCCTTGACAATTCAAAGAAATTAAATAAGTGGAAATAATGGAACCGTTGTACTAGCTTGATAATTCAGTAACTCTTTGACGACAGGTTTCATAATCTCAGCGATTCTTATGTTTTTAAGAGTTTTGCTTGCGATCTCCACTGCATTTTTTGCAGCTGCTTCCCATGATTTTTCAATTGTTCCTACCAGTTCGATAATCTTATAAATACTTTCAGCCATGACTTTCCTCCTTAATAGAAATTAAAAAGGGACAGATTTATTTCAATCTGCCTCGCAGTTAATACCACCAATAACAGATTCAAGATAAATTATATTACCCGAATCTTTTCCCAGTCAACAGATAAACGAGAAAAACAGATAACCGCTATGATTGTTTCAGATGCGGAGTGAGGAGAGAAAAAAGAAGAAAAAATAAAATCCCCCCCCTGCTGCAAGAGCAGGGAGGAATTTTCATTCAATTATAGCTTTGCTACATTGATTGCTTTGGGACCTTTTGGGCCTTTTTCAATGTCAAAACTGACCTTGTCGCCCTCTGCAAGAGTTTTAAATCCATCACCCTGTACAGAAGTATGGTGGACAAAAGCGTCATTTCCATCTTCATTTGTAATGAATCCAAAGCCTTTGCTGTCGTTAAACCACTTCACTGTTCCTTGTGCCATTTCTTCAACCTCCTTTACTGTAAATTAAAATCTTAGAAAGCCATAACAAAAAAAAGACCACAAAGGCAAAAGTCTTTGTGGTCTCATAAACGTCAAAAACTTCTAAAATTCCAATATTTTTGTAACCTTTCCTTAAAATTTAGTCAAGAAATAAATGAACTTTTCTTTCCATTTGCCTTTTTTGCCATCTTACGATATCTTTTCTCCATAGACCTGTCTGCGTGCCACGCACAGGCAGGAGCGACCTCCTCCCTGCCTGCGGCAGGCAGGTAAATTTTGGTTTTCAGTTAATTCAGTTAATTAAGTCTAACCGAGGTCGCTTCCTACTTCAACAATTGAAAGGGACATGACCATGGTCTGGACAAAACTAAAAAAATATTTTATGTATAATTAATAAAGCGAAACTAGCCATGAAGAAAGAAAATGTTTTATCAATAATTTTAATAATTTATTTAACTGGCTGTGCTGTCCATCTGGTGCCTAAAGGTAATCCTGAAATAAAAATTTCACCTTCTGGTCTAATGGTTGAGCAAGAATCGCGAGGGATTAAAGTATCTGTGGATGGAGGAATGAGTAAATTTACAAAATTTGACAAATATACTCCTGTATTTTTGATAATAAAGAATAATACAGATAAAATAATCAGCCTTGAATACGGAAATTTCACAATAAAAGATGAAGCAAATAATATTTACAAACCTTTTTCCATAAAAGAGGTTATTGGAAGCGTTGAACATAATAAGCCTTTCCAATTAGCTAAATGGGATGGAAGATTTATAGGTAATAACAGAAAGGTATTGGTAAATAAAAATAATGGAGTATTTTTAGTTAAAGAAAATGGATGGAAAGTTGTGAAGGATGATTCTAAAGGGAAGAAGAGGGGTTATGTGTTTATCTATCCATTTTATGACCCATTTTACAATCCATTTTTTGACTATCCTTTTTATCCCTATGGTCCTTATAGCCCCTACTATGGGAGAATGTTTTATCCTTATGATTATTACTATTACTATGGATATTATAATCCATATAGACCATATACTTCTCCGTATTACAGAGAAGATTATTATACTCATCTGCCAATGGATATCCTCCCTCACAGGGAAGTTAGCGGATATCTATATTTTCCACAGGTGCTTAAGACAGCAAAGGATGAAATCAGGCTTTCAGTGGATATAGAAGAAGCTGAAAGAGTGATGGAGTTTTCCTTCAAAATCAATAAATAACTTACCTGCCGGTTTTGCTTTCTAATGCCTTTAAAACTCTTTCAGGGGTGATGGGAATCTCTTTTATCCTGACGCCAATTGCGTTTGAAACAGCGTTGGCAATTGCCTGAGAGGTGCACTGAATCGGACCCTGTCCAACTTCCTTTGCTCCAAAAGGACCATAGGGGTCATTTGTTTCAACAATTATTGTCTCTATGTCAGGCATTTCAATTGGCCTTGGAGTTCTGTAATCAAGAAAAGACGGATTCATTACCACGCCATTGTCCATTAAACATTCTTCATAAAGGGTTTGTCCCATACCAGAAAAAACCTGGCCCTCAATTTGTCCTTCAACTGCCATTGGATTAATGGCAAAGCCTACATCGTGGGCAGCAGTCATCTTTAATAATTTTACAAATCCGGTCTCCGGGTCAACTTCGACCTCAGCAATCTGTGCGCCAAAGGAGTAAGCCATTGAAGAGTTGCCTTCAAGGGTTTTAGGGTCTGCTGCCTGAATTGGAGGATTGTAAAATCCCTTACCCATTATGTATCTTCCCTCAGCCGAGTTAAGGGCTTCACTAACAGCATCAGAAAAGTTCATTGTTTTATCAGGATTCTTTTTAGATGAGATTTTCCCATTTCTGAAGAGCAGATCTCCTTGTTTTACCGCTAATTTTTCCGCAGCAATTTTTGCAATCTGCTTTTTGGCATCCAGAGCGGCTTTTTTGACTGCGTTTCCTGTTGTAAATGTTCCCCTTTGGGAAATTGCGCCTATATCAAGGGGAGTGATGTCTGTATCTCCTGCAACAACCTGAATATCCTCAAGCCTTATTCCAAGGGTTTCAGCAGCTATTTGAGCCATGGCTGTATATGAACCCTGTCCCATATCCGGAAGCCCTGTGAACAGATGTACTGTGCCATCTTCCTGAATTTTAAGAAAAGCTGCGGACGTGTCATATAAAAACATTCCCTTGCCACCGGAACGAATCATCCCGCATCCAATGCCAATGCCTCTTAATTTTGGAAGTTTGCCATATTTCTTTTTCCAGTTGCTTTTCTTTGCAGCTTTTTTAATACATTCAGTCAAACCACAGCTTGCGTAATGCATCTTGCTTGGAGTCGTATATCCTTTTGTAACAGCATTTTTCAGATTAATCTCTACCGGGTCAATTCCTAAATCCTGCGCAATCTGGTCAATCTGGCTTCCAAAGGCAAATCGCTGCGCAACCATACCTGCACCGTGGTGGAAGAAGTATGGATGGTTATTTGTGTAAACAAGTTTTCCCTCGCATTTAGTGCCTTTTATTTTATAAAGCATCTGGAGATTAATGGCAAGGAACCTCAGAACTATAAACTGTGTGGCAAGATATGCTCCGGAATCTATGGTAAAATTACTGTGCACTGCGCAAAGAGTGCCGTCTTTTTTAACGCCGGTTTTAAGGTCTATTAAATATTTTCCTCCTCCCCTGTAGACAAGAAATTCTTCATCGCTTGAAAACCTTAGCCTTACAGGTCTTCCGGTTTTCTTTGAGAGCATGGCTGCAATGTAATGATATGAGCGGTCGCTTCCTCTTCCGCAGAAAGCGCCACCCACATTTTGAGTTATGATTCTGACCCTGTTCTCAGATAGTTTAAAATTTGAAGCCATATTTTTCTGGATAAAATGGGTAGATTGGATTGGTGTCCAGATTGATAACTTTTCGGAAGAATCAAAGTGGGCAATGCACATATGATGCTCTGAGAAACAGCTATGGGTTGGATAAATTACAAACCTGTCCTCTCTCACATATTCAGACTCGGCAAACCCCTCTTCAACATTTCCGAAAGATATGTTTATATTGTCTGGTATGTTATCATCGTAAAACTCATGAACTTTTGGAGATTCCTTTTTAAGGGCTTCTTCCATGTCAAAAACAGCAGGAAGAGGTTCATAATCCACCTTTATTAATTCTAAGGCTTCTATTGCTGTATTTTCATCAACAGCAGCTACAGCAGCGACCTCATCTCCGATGAACCTGACTTTATCGCTTGCCAAAACTGTTTCATCAGGACCAGCATAAATCCCTTCAGTATCTTTATTCAGTAAAATGGCTTTGACTCCCTGAAGCTTTTCAGCCCTTGATATATCTATGTTGAGAATCTTGGCATGGGCGTGAGGGCTTCTCAGAATTTTGCTAAAAAGCATTCCCGGAAGGATTATGTCTTCAGAAAACTTTGCCTCTCCTGTTGCTTTTACTGCAGCATCCACCCTTGGCAGGCGTTTGCCAACTACAGAGTATTTGTCAGATTTGATTGCCACTCAGGAGTTCCTCCTTATTGTTTCCTCTAAAATAATCTTGTGGACAGGCAGGTTTCTGCCCGTTTTTGGGCGAACACGAGGTTCGCCCCTACTCATAACAAAATCTAAAAAAGTAATGTAGAAACACACCTTTAGGTGTGTTAATTTTTTTTATAAAATAGATTAACAGGTCTAAAGACCTGTTTCTACATAATTTATTTCCATGAGTGAAAGGTGAAACTTAAAACACGCAATTTATCCTTTAAATTTTCCAGATTACACTACTTTCCCTCACTCACTGCTTCTACCGCTTCAAATATTTTCTTATAGCCGGTGCAGCGGCAGAAATTACCTGCAAGGGCTTTTTTTATCTCGTCTCTATTGGGCATGGGATTTTTATCAAGGAGTCCTTTTACTAACATTATCATTCCTGGCGTACAATGACCGCACTGTATTGCTCCATGTTTTATAAAAGACTCCTGAATCGGATGCAAAGAACCTTTTTCTGAAATGCCTTCAATGGTCAGAATGTCCATTCCCTCTGCTTCAAAAGCCAAAACAAGGCAGGAAAGTACAGGAACTCCATTAATAAGCACAGTACATGCCCCGCATGTTCCAGTTTCACAGCTCTTTTTTGTTCCGGTGTACTGCAGGTTTTCGCGAAGGACCTCAAGAAGGGTTCTGCTTGGCTCAATAGCGACTTCGTAAATATCCCCATTAACTTTTAATTTAATTAACCTTTTCACAATAACTACACCTTTCTTATTCTCCAGCTAATTACAAATGAATTTCAAAGTTCAAAGCTCAAATTTCAAATGAAATCCAAAACCTTCTCTATCCCTCTCTTTACCAATGTTTCTGCCATCTTTCTTTTGTAAGAAGGGGATGCCCATAGGTATGGAATTACTTTTATCTCCTTTGATGCAGCTTTTGCGACTTCATTGATTAAATCAGCACTGATTTTTTTCCCCTTTAGCATGTTCTCAGCCTCTGTTGTTCTTATTGGGAATGAAGTTACTGCACCGGTAACAATTCTTGCATCCCTGCAAACTTTATTATTTTCAAGGGTAATTTTAATAGCTGTATTTGCAATGGGGTATTCAATTCCATCCCTGAAAGCGAGACGGGAAAAAGAGCTTTTTCCATCCTGTGAATCTTCAGGAATAAGGATTTCAGTCAGTATTTCATCTTCTTTGAGTATATTTACAGGTTCTCCTGTTTTGGAGTAGAACTCATCAAGAGGGATTGTTTTAGATGTTCCTTCAGAATTTAAAATTTTTACTTTTGCATTAAGCGCCATCAAGGCAGTGGCAGTATCTGATGAGAATACAGCGTTACACCTATTGCTTCCTTTTATTACATGGCAGACAGAACCTTTGGTTTTAAAGCAAAGAGGTTTTGCGTCTCTCCAAAGCTGTGTCTGGTTATAGTACCAGCATCTGGAATCAAGACAGATGTTTCCACCTATGGTTCCCGTATTTCTGATTTGCTGGGAAGCAACAGAGTCCGCTGCTAAGGAAAGAATAGGATATTTTTTGATGATTATATCAGCTTTTGCAACTGATTGCAATGTTGACATGGGACCTATCTTAAGCCCTTTTCCTGAGAGATATTCAAATCCCTTCAGTTCTTTTATTTTTCTAAGGCTCACAAGATGGGCAGGTTTTTTTGCCCTTTGTTTCATTGCCACAAGAAGGTCAGTTCCTCCTGCAAGGATTTTTGCATTTCCCTTATGTTCTTTCAGGACAGAACACGCTTCCCTGACAGTTTCAGGGCAGTGATAATCAAATTTTGGCAACCGCACAGAATTTTTCCTTTGAAAAATTGGAATTAAAATAAAAAAAATAACTCTTGATGTCAACAAGAAATAACTTTCTCTTGACTTAAAAAAAATTATTTATAATATTTTAACACTCATTTCAAAAAGCAACTTTGTGGCTTGGTTCAATAATCTATAATTGTGGAAATGGAGAAAATGGGTAATTCAAGAAAATATTTTTTAAAAAGTGAGATAATAAATCCTGAACCTATTCAAGGGGACTTGAATGTTTCAGAACTTGTTGATAAATATTTTCTTGCTTATAACAGCAAGAGGATAAAGGAGATATGCCAGCTTCTTACAAAAAAGGTTTTAAAGAAAGATGTAACTGTAGGACTCAGTCTTTCAGGGGCATTGACTCCTGCAGGACTTGGCAGGTCTGTTGTAGTTCCTCTCATTAAAAGCGGGTTTGTTGACTGGATAACTTCAACAGGTGCAAACCTCTACCACGATACACACTTTGGATTGAACCTTGAACTCAGGCAGGGGAGCCCGTTTTTAGACGACACAGAACTTAAAAATGAAAAAATAGTCAGAATCTATGACATAATATTTGACTATGATGTCCTTCTTTCTACAGACAGGTTTTACCGTGAGATTCTCAGGTTGCCAGAATTCCAGAAAGAGATGGGTACAGCAGAGCTGCATTATCTTATAGGGAAATATCTTTTTGAGCGTGAAAAAGCTCTCGGGATAAAAATACCAACTCTTCTCTCATCTGCTTACCAGTATGGAGTTCCGGTATACACGCCTTCTCCAGGAGACAGCTCAATAGGAATGAACATTGCAGAGGTTATTCTTTCAGGAGGAAAGCTGAGAGTTTGTCCCTTTCTGGATGTAAATGAGACTGCAGCAATAGTTCTTGATGCTAAGAGAGCAAAGGGTAAGAGTGCGGTATTGATTGTGGGAGGCGGGGCGCCAAAGAATTTTATGCTTCAGACTGAGCCTCAGATACAGGAGGTCCTGAAGCTTGATGAAAAGGGACATGATTATTTTATGCAGATAACAGATGCAAGGGCTGATACAGGAGGGCTGTCAGGGGCAACTCCTTCTGAAGCAGTCAGTTGGGGAAAAGTTGATGAAGAGATGCTGCCCGATGCAGTAGTCGCATATATTGATTTTACAGTAGCTTTGCCAGTTATTACCAGTTATGTTCTATCAAAGGCAAAGCCACGAAAGCACAAGAGACTTTATGATAAGAGAGAAGAGTTATTAGGAAGGCTTCAAAAAGAGTTTTTAAAAAAACCATGAAAGTCTTTTTTATGATTACAGCGATCAAATAAGAGATTACACAGAAAATCCCCTCTTAGTCCCCCCTTTAGTAAAGGGGGGTGGTGGGGGGATTTAAATCTGTGTAATCACATTTATGAAAGAAGTGAATAAATATGGAATACAGGGCATGGTTTCAGTGTATAAATGATTGTGAAGGGAAGTATGAGTTAAATGAGATAATTTATAACTGCCCCAAATGTGGGGATCTTCTCAGCGTAAGGCACGATATGAATAAGCTAAAGAAGAGAAGCGCATGGCAGTGGATGAAGCTTTTTGACGAGAGGTATCGCAGGGGCAAATGGCCCTATGGAAGCGGTGTGTGGGGTAAAAAAGAAATGGTCTGCCCCAATCTGGAGAACAGTAATATAGTTTCCATGTATGAAGGTAACAGCAATGTATTCTGGGCTGAACGTTTAGGAAAAGAAATAGGGGTGGAAGACCTTTGGGTGAAACAGTGCGGAAACAGCCATACGGGTTCTTTTAAAGATTTGGGAATGACTGTGCTTGTTTCAATGGTGAAGCAGATGATATCAGAAGGAAAAAAGATTACTGCTGTTGCATGCGCTTCAACAGGAGATACCTCAGCCGCTTTAGCTGCTTATGCTGCTGCTGCCGGAATTCAGGCAGTTGTTTTTCTTCCAAGGAATAAAGTTTCCAACGCCCAGCTGATTCAGCCAATCGCAAACGGTGCGCTGACTCTTTCGCTTGATACTGATTTTGATGGATGCATGAAGATAGTTCAGGAAGTATGCAGGAAGAACAATATATATCTGGCAAATTCTATGAATTCCCTGAGAATTGAAGGACAGAAGACAGTAAGCATTGAACTTGTCCAGCAGTTTGACTGGGAAGTTCCTGACTGGATTATAATTCCAGGAGGAAATCTTGGAAATGTCAGCGCCCTTGGCAAGGGATTTTTACTTATGAGAGATTTGTGGATGATAAAAAAACTTCCAAGAATTGTATGCGCTCAGGCAGAAAAAGCAAACCCATTGTACCTGAGTTATTTAAAGGGTTTTGATGAGTTTAAGCCTATTCATGCAAAAAAAACCCTTGCAAGCGCTATCCAGATAGGAAATCCGGTGAGTTTTAAAAAGGCTGTTAAGGTGCTGAAGGAGTTTAACGGAATTGTTGAGCAGGCTTCTGAGCAGGAGTTAGCTGATGCTTCAGCAAGGGCTGACAGAACAGGGCTTTTTAATTGCCCTCATACAGGTGTTGCTTTAGCAGTATTACTCAAGCTTATTAAAAAGAAAGCCATAAAACCAAATGAAAGGGTAATTGTCATATCCACTGCCCACGGCTTGAAGTTCACTGAGTTCAAGCTCAACTACCATGAAAGCAGGCTTAAAAATATAGAGCCTCATTATGCAAACCTTCCGGTAGAGCTTCCTGCAAAATATGATGTTGTGCGGGATACCATATTCCGTGAGCTTGAGAAGAAGGAGAAGAAAAAAAGAAGCTAATGTCAAAGATCTGGATTCCTGCTTTCGCCTGTCTGCCGACAGGTAGGTAGGAATGACAGAAAATAGAATCGTCTGAACCTTAATTATAAATTCAAAGAAGCTCTCTCCTCAAGATGGTACTTATACTGAAGCTCATACAGTTTGTTATATATTCCTCCAAGGTTTAAAAGTTCCCTGTGGGTTCCAATCTCCTTTACCATTCCCTTGTGCAGGACTATTATCCTGTCAGCGCGTTGGATGGTTGAAAGGCGATGGGCTATTATTATTGAAGTCCTTCCCTCCATTAGTTTAAAAAGGGCTTCCTGTATCATGCTTTCAGTTACTGTATCAACGCTTGAAGTTGCTTCATCAAGGATAAGAATTTTAGGGTTAAAGACCAGAGCTCTTGCAAATAAGAGAAGCTGTTTTTCTCCTGAAGATAAATTTTTGCCCAACTCTTTTACAGGCTCATAGTATCCTTCCGGGAGTTTTGAAATGAAGTTGTGGGCATTGACAAGTTTGCATGCTTCGATTACTTCATCATCCTTTATGGATATTTCACCAAGCCTGATATTGCTCATTATATCACCTGAAAACAGAAAAACATCCTGAAGCACTATGCTAATCTGCTTTCGCAGCCAGAGTTTATCAAATTCCCTGATATCAGTTCCATCAAGCTTTATCACGCCTTTTTCAATGTCATAAAATCTGCTCAGAAGTTTTATTATCGTTGATTTTCCAGCACCTGTTGCTCCAACAATTGCAATTTTTTCACCCGGGTTTATCCTGAAACTGATATCTTTAAGGACATAGTTATCAGGGGTATATGAGAAATAAACATTTTTAAAAACTATCCCACCCTCAAGGCTGTCCGGTTTTTTCTTTTCAGTAAAAACCTCTTCTTTCTCTTCCATCAGGTTAAATATTCTTTCAGAAGATGCCATTGCCTGCTGCATAATGGCATATTTTGTTGAAAGGTCCCTGATGGGCCTGAAAAACTTTTCAATATATTCTATAAAGGCGACAAGGACTCCGAATGTAAGGGTCTGTTTTATTATCTGCCCTCCTCCAAACCAGATAATGAGGGCAACAGCAATTGAACCAATGAGCTCGACAAAGGCGTAGAGGAATGAATCGTAATAAACTGATTTGATGTTTGGAGCGAGATATTCATTGTTTATCTTCTGAAACTGCCTGAAATTTTTCTTTTCCCTGTTAAAGAGCTTTACTGTTTCAGAGCCTGTTATGTTCTCATTAAGGAATGAGTAGAGGTCAGAAAGTTTTGTTCTTATTACTCTGTTGGCTTCCCTTGATTTAGTTCTGAAGATTACGGCAACAATGGCAAGAAGAGGGACAACTGTAAACGTTACAAGCGCAAGTTCTCTATTCATTTTCAACATCACTATCATGATTCCAATAAGAATAAAAAAGTCTCCGGCAAATCCTGCTATTCCTGCAGTAAACATTTCGCTCAGCGATTCAACATCGTTTGTGACCCTTGAGACAAGCCCTCCGACAGGATTTTTGTCAAAAAAAGAATATGGCATTTTCTGAAGATGGGTGAAAAGTTTGATTCTCAGGTCCTGGATAACTCTTTGTCCTGCTAACTGGAGGATATACTGCTGGGCAAAGGTTAAAAGATACTGGGTTATAAGAGCACCAAGAAAGGCGAGTGCTAAGAAGTTTATTCCTTTCAAGTTTCCTTTGATAATATGCCTGTCAATTGCGAGCTTGATAATATAAGGCTGGGAGAGCATGAGTACAGCTATTAATGGTAGTATCAAGAGCGAAAGAAAAATCAGCATTTTATAAGGCGAGAAATAGCCCCATATTTGTTTCAAAAGCTTCAGATCATAGATTTTCATATTCTGAAGGTCATCATCAAACTTCTCAAAACTGCCATGATATTCACTCATTGTTCAACATTCCTTAAAATTTGCACCTGCTCGTCATTGCGAGCTACCGAAGGGAGCGTGGCAATCTCAAATCCCCTTCTATCCCCCTTTTCTAAAGGGGGAGAAAAGGGAGATTGCTTTGCTATTGCTCGCAATGACAACAAAAAATAATTTATCCCTTTTAATCTGTGTAATTTTTTTAAAATCTGTGTAATCATCTTTCACGCAACCTCCTCCAATTCCTGCATTATCAGTTGCTGGTTGTAGAGTTCATAATATATTCCGTTTAAAGCAAGAAGTTCTTCGTGAGTTCCAATCTCGCGAATCTCTCCATTTTCCATAACAACTATTCTGTCAGAATTTTTGATAGATTGAATACGGTGGGTTATGAAAATAGTGGTTTTGCTTCCTATAATCTGTTTTAAGTTTTTCAAAATATCTTTTTCAGTATCAGCATCAACACTTGAGATAGGGTCGTCAAAAATAAAAATAGATGCCGGAGAAATTATTGACCGGGCAAGACAGATTCTTTGTTTCTGTCCTCCTGACAGGTTAACGCCTCTTTCGCCTATCATTGTGCTGAAGCCTTCAGGGAAACCGTCAACATCTTTTGAAAGCTCCGCTATATCAGATGCCTGTTTGAGTTTTTCGCTGTTTTCTGTCTCGTCTGCATAGGCAACATTTTCACTAATGGTTGTATTGAAGAGAAATGACTCCTGCGGAACATAGCCTACAGATTTTCTCAGAGTATTTAGGGAGAGCTTTGTGATGTCAATTCCGTCAATAAAAATCTTTTCTTTTTCAACTTCAAAAAGACGCAGAAGCAGTTTTGCCAGCGTGCTTTTCCCTGACCCTGTCCTTCCTACTATTGCGATTGATTCTCCTTCTGATATGTTTAGGTTTATATTTTTTAATGCTTCAACAGGAGAACCGTTGCCGTTTCTGTCCTCAGGATATGAAAAGCTCAGGTTTTTAATTCCGATGTTGCCGCTTAGTGTTTCAAGTTCAATTGTTTCGTTGTTGTCAGCAATTTTTGGTTCTTCTCTTAAGATTTCACAGATTCGCTCAAATGAGGCAAGACCTCTCTGGATGAGAGCAAATATCCATCCAAGCGCAATTGAAGGCCAGATTAAGAGTGCGAGGTAACCGTTGAATGCAACAAAATCACCCAGCGATATTTCATTTGACACAACCATCCTTCCTCCCTGCCAGAGGATGATAAGTGTTCCGATACCTCCGAGCGTTCCCATCAGTGGGAAAAGTGTTCCCATCATTGTGACTATTTTCATCTTGCTTTTTAAATACTCACGGTTCATTTTCAGAAAACTGTTTTTCTCGTTTTCTTCCTGAACATAGGATTTTATAACCTGGATTCCGCTCATATTCTCCTGCACCTTAGAGCTGATATCACCTAACTGTTCCTGCACAAGTTTTGAGATTTTAAACATCTTTGGAGTAACTTTTTTTACGACAAAAAAGATTACCGGGTAGGGAAGAAGAGACAGGAGTGTCAGTTTTAAGCTTAGTGCAGCCATTGCTATCATTGCAAAAACAAATGTAAATCCTGTGCTGATGATAGTGAGTGTTCCAAAGCCAATAAACATCCTTACAGTAGTGAGGTCATTTGTAGCTCTTGAAATTATGTCTCCGGTTTTTCTGTTCTGATAAAAGGATGGGGACTGCTTCTGGAGATGGCTGAAGAGGTCCTCTCTTATGTCATTTTCCAAGTAACGGCTTGCCCCAAAAAGAAGGTATCTTGAAATTATTCTGAAAATAGTTCCTGCCAGCGCAATTGAGATAATCAGCAAGGCATAGGTTGTGACAGATTTGAGTTCAAGGTTGTTTTTTAGACTTTCAATAGAAAGTTTCAGTATCCAGGGTATAACAAGGCTTGAGGAGTCAAAGATTACTGAAGAGGTAATCCCTCCAATAAACCACCATTTGTATTTTTCAATATAATATTTTAACCGGATGTAATTTTCTTTCAAAAACATCTGCATAGTAATTCTCTTTTGGTGAACTATAATTGTTAGAGGAGGCAATGTCAAATTATTCAAAAAGGGGACGGACTGCCGCCCCCTTTTTGATAGAATTGCGACAATTCAAATGCTAAAAAAACACGACAATTGAAACGCTAAATAATATTGGGTCCTAATGTCAATAAATCCTGCCATAAAAAATATTGACAAATCCAGTGGTATGATATAATGTAATACTGAAGGTGAGCTATGAGCAAAGCAAAAATTGCCATTACATTAGACGAACAATTTATTGAAGATATAGATAGACTTGTCAGTACACATATTTTTCAGAGTCGCAGTCAAGCCATACAGGAAGCAGTGGAAGAAAAACTGAAACGATTGAAACGTACCCGTTTAGCTAGAGAATGCTCCAAACTTGATCTTGATTTTGAAAAGGCAATGGCGGAAGAAGGCATGACTGAGGATTTGAGCCAATGGCCCGAATACTGAGGGGTGATATTAGGTGGGCAGATTTAAACCCTGTGCGGGGCCGTGAGCAGGCAGGCTTACGACCGGTTTTAATTTTGAGTTACGAAATTTTTAATGAACGTTCTGGAACTGTTATTGCCGTGGCTATTACCAGTCAGCCTCAACGTGCAGGGTTTCCTCTCACTCTTGAATTGAAAACAGTAGATTTGCCTAAACGTTCATGGGTTAAAATAAGTCAGATTCGGACTTTTTCCGTGGAGAGAATTGGAAAAATGATTGCCAAAGCAGATCCTGAAGAATTAGACCAGGTCATTGAAGGACTAAACGAAATAATAGGGGCATAACAAATCACTCGTGCGGATGACGTGCCGCCACCGCGCTCTTCGGCGTTGGGCGGCCACTTCGCAGGTGAGACAGATACTTCAAATGCAACATCTCAGACAATGTCGTGTACTGATTGAATCTATCTCAGCAAATTGAGCAAGGAGAGCGGGTTAAGATTAACCCTGACAGAGGCGGTCACGAGAGCAACCGCCTCTTTGCGTTAATGGACCAAGAGGTAACTAAAAAGTAAACTGGTTGCCAGAAAAGAGATGTTCATCATGGACCACAGTTCAACCAATTCAACGATTAACCGCATGGCATTCATCGGCAACTACTTGCCGCGCCAGTGTGGCATCGCCACATTTACTACCGACTTGTGTGAGGCCATCGCCGCCCAATATAGTCAAACAACCTGCATTGCCCTGCCGGTCAATGATATCGAGGCTGGTTACGCCTATCCGACCCGCGTTCGGTTTGAGTTGACTGAGAAAGATATTGACTCGTATCACCGCGCCACCGACTTTCTGAATATCAACAACGTTGACCTCGTGTGCTTGCAACACGAATATGGCATCTTCGGCGGGTTGGCAGGCAGCCACATCCTGGCGCTATTACGTGAATTGCGCATGCCCATCGTCACGACTCTGCATACCATTCTGCACGACCCCGACCCAGATCAGCGACGGGTGTTGGAAGAAGTCGCGGCCCTGTCCAATCGGTTGGTCGTCATGAGTGAGCGCGGCGCGGAATTTTTGCACGAGGTCTATGGTGTGCTGCCGGAGAAGATTGATCTAATCCCCCACGGCATCCCTGATGTACCCTTTGTAGACCCGAGTTTTCACAAAGACCTGTTTGGCGTCGAGGGCAAAATCGTCTTACTTAGCTTCGGCTTGCTCTCGGCGAACAAAGGGATCGAAAATGTCATCGCCGCCCTGCCCGCTATTTTAGCCCGACACCCAAACGTGGTGTACATCATCCTTGGCGCAACCCATCCCCACGTAGTGCGGAATGAAGGCGAAACATATCGGCTGTTCCTGCAATGGCTGGCTCAGGAGAAAGGCGTGGAAGGGCACGTAATTTTCTACAACCGATTTGTCAGTTCGGAGAAACTCGTTGAGTTTATTGGCGCGGCGGATATTTACATCACGCCCTATCTCAACGCAGCGCAGGTAACCTCAGGCACACTCGCCTACACCCTGGGGGCGGGCAAGGCTGTGATTTCGACACCGTATTGGTATGCGGAAGAGATGTTAGCCAAAGGACGGGGGGCGCTGGTGCCGTTCCGGGATCCGGTGGCGCTGGCCGATCAGGTGATTGACCTGTTGGATAATGAGGCTAAACGTCACGCCATGCGCAAGCGGGCCTATGTGTTTGGGCGGGCGATGATCTGGCCGCAGGTAGCGCGCCGCTATATGGAGAGTTTTGAACACGCTCGGGCGGAACGCCGGCATTTCACCTCGCCTGGCTTCATAATCAAACCGCTCGACAAACGTCCGGGCGAACTGCCCCCTCTCAAACTGGACCACTTACGCCACATGACGGACGGAACCGGCATACTGCAACATGCCCTTTTCACGGTGCCCAACTATCGCGAGGGCTATACCACCGACGACAACGCCCGCGCGCTGATGGTGAGCGTTCTCCTGGAAGCCCTTGGCAACGAAGAGGCCTTAGAACTGTTCTCCCGTTATCTCGCCTTTATTTGGTATGCCTTCAATACTGAAACCGGACGCTTCCGTAACTTTATGGATTACCAACGTCACTGGCTGGAAGTTGGCGGTTCCGACGATAGCCACGGCCGCGCGTTGTGGGCATTGGGCACCGTGTTGGGCCGTTCTAACACGCCGGCCCTCCAGAGTATGGCAGGTTGGTTGTTCGAGCGGGCATTGCCCGCCATTCTCGACACGACCAGCCCACGAGCCTGGGCTTTTGCGCTCATCGGTATCCACGAGTATCTACGGCGGTTTGCCGGCGACCGCAGAGCCAGCCAGGTCCGGGAGGAATTGGCCGGTCGGCTGCTGACATTGTATCAAAGCCACCGCTCGGACGAGTGGCGTTGGTATGAAGACAGGTTGGCCTATTGCAACGCCGCGTTACCACATGCCTTGCTCATGTGTGGCCAGTGGATACCGAATAACGCCATGACCGAAGCCGGACTAGAGGCGCTCTGTTGGCTGACCGATTTGCAGCGCGCTGACGCAGGTGGGGGTCATTTTATCCCTATCGGCTCCAACGGTTTTTATCAGCGGGGCGGTGAGCGCGCTCGCTTTGATCAACAGCCGGTGGAGGCGCAAGCCATGGTCTCGGCCTGCCTCGAAGCCTACCGGATCACAGGCGACAAGAGCTGGCGCAAGGAAGCCCGCCGCGCCTTTGAGTGGTTCCTCGGACGGAACGACCTGAATCTGCCCCTCTATGACCCGACGACGGGCGGCTGCCGGGACGGTCTGCATCCCGACCGGCCAAATGAGAATCAGGGAGCGGAATCAACGCTGGCCTTTCTCCAGTCCTTGCTGGAACTGCGGCTGGCTGAGAATATTCTTATATCTATGGAGGCCCGAACCCAATGAACAACAAACATCCTGAACTTTTTCACCGTCATAAGCTCAATCCCATCTTGACCGCCGCCAACTGGCCCTATCCGGTTAATAGTGTGTTTAACCCTGGCGCTACGTTGTTGCCCGATGGGACAACCCTGCTCTTGTGCCGTGTGGAAGATCGGCGCGGGCATTCCCATTTGAGTGCGGCCCGCTCTGCCAATGGCATAGACGACTGGAAGATCGATTCCCGTCCCACCCTACTGGCCGATCCGGAGCATTTTCCTGAAGAGCTGTGGGGCATTGAGGACCCACGTATCACCTACGTTCCCGAATTAAACAAGTATGCCATCGTTTACACCGCCTACACCAGCAGCGGCCCGGGCATAGCCCTGGCGCTTACGGAAGATTTCCACACCTTTGAGCGTTATGGGATGATCATGCCACCGGAAGATAAAGATGCGGCCCTGTTTCCGCATCGGATTGGCGGCTATTGGGTTTTGGTCCATCGCCCGGTCAGTTATCACGGCGCGCACATGTGGATGTCCTATTCGCCCGACCTGCGACACTGGGGCAGTCACAAGCTGATGCTGGAAGCCCGGCGGGGTGCGTGGTGGGACGCGAACAAAATTGGCCTCTCGCCTCCGCCCATCGAAACTGCGCAGGGGTGGCTGGTGATTTACCACGGTGTGCGACAGACCGCGGCTGGCGCCCTTTACCGGCTGGGACTGGCGCTGTTTGATTTGCAGACACCGGAGCATTGCCTGAAACGCGGCAACGAGTGGGTCTTCGGCCCGGAAGAACGCTACGAGCAGCGCGGGGATGTGAGCAACGTCGTCTTTCCGTGCGGCTACACAATTGCTCCTAATGGCGATACTATCCACCTGTATTATGGCGTGGCGGATACGAATATTGCCCTGGCCACCGGCAGTATTCACGCCATTCTGGAATGGCTTGATCGCCAGCCGCCATCGGACCGCCGGCAGCGCCAGACTGTGTCATAACCCCAATTTTGGTAGGCGTAGGCTTCCTGCCTGTTGGCAGACAGGTAGCCTGCGGTAAAAATATATTGTAATTATAAGGAGTTTCGCAACCTAAAGGTTGCGGCTACCAGTCATCTTGGCAATTATGACACAGTCTCCTTGCGGGACCTGCCTACCGCAGGTAGGCGAGAAGCAGAGTGACGAAGCAATCTCAAAAAGTCAATCTCTTCTGATAGGATTGGATTCAGCGAAGAATTCGAAGGGTGGTTGTATTTCTAATTTTTAAAAATCTCCGTGATCTTTCCCAAATCTCTGTAATCAATTCACCAAATTTTCTTGACAATGTAGTTTGTGGTGGTAGTTTTAAAAGCATAAAAACCTATCTTTCCTTTAAGGAGTTATTACTATGGGGTAGTAACTGCTACTAAAAATGTTCGGGCTTTAAATCGCATTCATTTAATAAACTCAGTAAACATCAAGTTAGGGTATCCTATACTTGAAATCAGAAGTCCGATGGAGGTGGTTTATGAAGGCTAAAAAGTTTGATGCTATAGAAATGAAGCGTAGATTGCAAAAAGAAGCTGAACATAAGTTATCTAAATTGTCAGAACAAAAACAGCTTGAGTTTTTAGCTAAAAAATTTGGATACTTAAGAAAACAAAAGAAGGTGGTACATCTCGCCTAAAAAAATGGGGAATCATTGTGTAATAGGGGACAGCCTACCGTCCCCTATTTTGTATTTTACCAATTTATAGGATTTTAGACACCAAATGGACACTATAGTGAGACAAGAGGGGGGAATTCAGAAAAAACCACTGAGAATAAAAAAGGGGAAAAGGATTAAACCTCTTCCCTTTTTTAGGTTCTTTTAGATTATAAAAATATAAAATATTAATTTTGTGGAGAATATTTACCAAAACCAGAAGAATAGGGACTTACATACATAATCCCATGGCTGCCTTCTCCTGTGTCCTGTAAAACTTGCTGTACAATAGCAAATTCTTCAAAAATAACTTCTCCGATTTCTGTACCATCTGCACTATACCATACACCACCTGCTTTAGTAGCATTCGCTGGAGCAGCAACAATTTTTACAAAATATTCCCATTTCTGTTTTTTACCTTGGGTATCAATATAGGTTTCCTTCTGATGGTTTGTCAACCATGCTCCTGAACCTATATAGGAGGCATAACCGTAGTGTCTATCAAGTTTTCCATCGCCATTACAATCCTGATTGCTAAGCCATGTATCGTTCCATTTCATAGTAAGTTCAATGTTCTTGTAAGGCTCGCACCAGAGTGCTGAATTGTCAAAAGCATCGCAGTATTCACCGTTGAAAATACGAGCTTGGTAATTATATCCCTTTACATTGAAGCCTGTTTGGATGACACTACCATCGCTTGCTAAGAGTGTTCCGCTCTGAATCGCAGTACACTCAGCAAATGCCATGCTCGCAAGAGGTATTGATGCGAGTATAAGTAAAAAAAATTGTAATATCTTTTTCATTTTTTCTCCTTTCAGCAATTTTATGTTTCAACATCTTGAAACTGTTTCAATTTAGACCTTCAAAAATGCTTTCGTTTTATTATTATGCAATAATTATGCCAGAAAACCTCTTTTTAAAAATAATTATGTAATTACTTGATTTATAAAGGAATATTTTTCTAAAAGAGGAAACTGTTTTAAAAAAATCTATATATTAATTTTTAAAAACTGTCCAAAAATTCGACACTTTTTTGGTATTTTTTTTAATATTTTTAAATATTAACAAGAAATATTATTTATTATCAATAAATTAACCTATAATTTTTTTATATTTTTCTTCAAAAAACTGTTCAAGTTTCAGACACTTTTTCAAAATCCCCCTCACCCTCCTCTCTTCGAGACTGTGTCATAACCCTCTTTTGTCATTGCGAGCGACTGAAGGGAGCGTGGCAATCCGACGAAGTCGTTGCGAGCGATAGCGAAGCAATCTAAATCCTAATTAAAAATTTAGAAATCTCTGTAATCTTTTTCAAATCTCTGTAATCAAGTCACTAAATTTTCTTGACAATATAGTTTGTGGTGGTAGCTTTAAAAACATAAAATTATATAATTTTTTAAAGACCGACTTACCTACCTACCGCAGGCAGGGATAGGTATTGCAAAAATTGCAATATTTGTCAGATTATTTAGGCCGTATAATACATGTTGGGGCAAGGAGGGTATGCGGATGAAAATTCAGGAATACATCTCAAAGGAGGAGGTCAAACGCGTCTGCCGGGAACTGGGCCTCCAAGACTGGTCTGTTCTAAAGGAACCAGGCATTCCCACTGAGGAAGCGGAAGCGGTTCTTAGCGCGCTTGATGTTCCTACGATGAAGATAGACTCTTCTATCTTCAAAGCGGGGCTTGAAATAGAGTTGGAGCATGGTACCCGCTATCCCGAGGCCAATGTCACGAACAACCACCCCCTCATCACGGGTCGAATCGTCGTGGCTCATCTTAAGGAGTCGATGGACTACTAACTTAGACTTGCTGTTGCGGAGGCTGAGGGCGATTTGTTTTCCGCCATTCTTGCTGGAGACGGCAAACGAGCCGTTAGAAAGATCCACACCCTCTCAGAAGCTCGTGCCGAAGTAGCTCAGTCGGAGCAAACGCAGCTTAAAAACATGCCCTAACCAACGCATTGAGCCTACTCGAAACCCGCTCCGAGTTTCCTCTACTCGTCTTGTACCAGTCGTCTTACGACGCATAATCGAGCAACCTTTCGTCTGTAAAACTGTCACATAGTCCTCACGAAGAATAGCATCAAGCTCGGAAAACTCATCTGAACATCCTGCTCCGTGAGGGCGCCATGATTCAAACTTCAGCACAAGACTCGGCTTGTCGTCTCTAAATTGCGAAATAAGTTCCTTTCGCAAATCCAATATGTATTGAGTGGAGGTATGGTGATAAAAATGAAAATCATATATGAACCGTCCATAGAGAGGACGACGGATTTTGTAGAGAGCATGAATTGCTCCCGAGGTCACATCAAGGGGCATGATGGTATCTGAGAGAGTCGCATTTTTTTGAAGATACGAGGAAACGAGGCTTACGTGACCTTTTTTGACCTCATGCGTCTTTCCTTCTCTCCATATCAAGAACTCCTGGCCAAGGCTTGCGAAGGGTAGACTTGTCGCTATGGCCACACAAAGAATGGCCGCCCGCCAACGCGACTCGCTGTAATGATGCAAAAGGCCTCGACTGAGTGTCATCCCAGCACACAAAGATACGCAGTAGTAAAGTGGAAACTTGTGGTAAGGCCAGAATTTGCCACCGATAAAAACATAGAGAAGGGCGCAGAGTACAAGTGCAAACAGAATCGCATTTTGTGTGCGCAGGCGTCTATCTGTCATTCTGCTGCCCCATGATACACCCAGACATGCCACGATAGAGAAGGGGCAAAGCAGAAGGGGGATCATCTCTACTCTATACCGTTTCAAGAGCTGAACAACGCCGGCTGAACGGACCATTCCGCTACCGTCAATCTCGGCATACAGCGGGTAGTAGTGGCGTGCCATGTCAAGAAAGGCCGCAAGAGCATGATTGTAGGATAGCCACCCAGCAACCAGAAGTATAGGCAAGAGCATCCCAGAGAATACCAAGATAGCGGTCTTCAGCAGCCTCAACAGGAAGCGCCTTCGTTCTATGCTTGTGTCGCAACCGGTGAAACATGCGGCCTTGACCATGAGGGGAACCCAGCACAGTATCATGGGGGGCTTAATGGTCAGCACAACCCCCGCGAGGATGCCGCAGAGGAACAGGGAATACCATCTCGGAGCATCGGAACTGTTCGTTCTGAACACCAGAGCGATGGACATGGCTAGTGGCAACACGCATAGGTACTCGCGCTGGAGCGCGAGAATTGCACCTCCTGACAGATAGGCGGCTGCGAAACAGGCCGTAGCTAGAATCCCAGATTTCAACCCATGACGACTCAGTGCCAAACACGTGAACACTCCAATAGCGACCAAGACGCTCAAGTCCAGGATCCTGCAAGCAAATGATGCGCCTGCAGTGATCTGATGAATGGCGCTGTACAGCAGCATCGTTCCTGGTGGATTAATATCGAAGAAGTCACGATATGGAACCAAACCCGCGTCATGAACCAGAAAGCCTTCGTAGAGCATGATCGGGAGATCATGAACGACTGGCCAGCGGAGACTCAGGACAAACAAAAGAAGGGCGAATGTTACTGCCATACATATAGCAACAGTCGAAAAGTGGGTTTTTTTCATCATCTCATGCCCATACCTTTTCTGCATACATAGAGCACATGGGGATATGGAAGAATGTCTAGAAGGGCATGGATCTTAACATCAAATCCCACACTTTCAAGTAGGTTTTGCATGCTGACTGTATCAACATAGCAGGGAGGCTGCCGAGGATTCATGAGAATGTCGAGAATCCATGTAAAAGCCACTTTCCATCGCGGTAAAGCGGCGATGTCTTTGAGAATGAGGACCCCACCTGGGGCAAGATGCTGAAATATGATGTCTAGTAATGGCCTATGCCTTTCCTTCGGGAGGTGGTGGATAAGGTCGAGCATGTACGCTGCATCACACGACACCGATTGAGCGATCAACGTTTCGGCTGTGCGATTCTCGAAGGAGACACGCGTAGACAGATTGAGCACTTCGGATGTTGAACGTGCCGCGTCGATGCGGAGACGGTTGACATCTATGGAGACGAAACGTCGGCCAGGCGAAAGCAAGGCATAATACAGCGTGAAGAGCCCAAAGCCACACCCGATATCTAGAATACGACCATTAAGGGGAAGATACTGACCAATCTCCTCCAGTATTCGCATGTTCATGATCTGGAAACGCAGCGTGCAGTACGTTCTGATGACCCAACTGTTATATGCGCGGATGACCTGCGCTTTTATCGAATCGTGTTTTGTCATGTGTGTCTGTCCACCTTGGTCAACTTGAAGGCTGAGCGATTCGATTGTACCTCATGCATCACGCACGTTTGGTGGCATCGAGGGCCCTGTTTGCCCACCGCCGCTTTGGGTTTTGCACTTGTTCGTCTGGGACCTGTCAACTCAAATACTCTTTAGTGTAAAGTGTTTGCGCCCCATGATCTACCCCAGATCACGACATGTTCGGGGGGCCTGCGGCAGATCCCGGTGCCAAGACTGTAAGCCGGATCTAACAGGTCCCGTCCGTCGAACATTAATTTTTATACTTATTATCACTACTGTCCAAATGTTATTTAAAAAAATATCACATAATTATTTGAAATACAAGGATTAAATGAGCAAAAAAACATTTTTCGATTTGAAATTCAATAGCTACCATGATTCATCATATAATTTTCCTCCAAACCTTTTAAGGAGGAAAGAAGATGAATTCTGGAAAGACTGTATTTGCTCAACTACTTCAGTTTCTACCAAGCTACGAGTTCAACAAATGTGTTATTCGATATCAAGGGAATTACAAGGTTCAAACCTTTTCGTGTTGGGATCAGTTTTTATGCATGTCCTTTGCCCAATTGACATATCGGGAAAGCCTGCGGGACATCGAAACCTGCCTGAACTCTCATCGTCAAAAGCTTTATCATATTGGTTTTCATGGTCAAGTATCCAAGTCTACTCTGACTTATCTGCCTGTGCGTTGCACGCAGACAGGTGCCAACGAAACTCGAGACTTCCGCATCTATCAAGACTTGTGGAAAAAAGACCACCTTCTGCGCCACGTTTATAGAAGCCTTGTCCAATCTGCTGTTCCTGGTATATGACAGGGTTCTTTTTTACTGGGAATCGGTACTCTTGGACTGGAACGAAGCTTTTGCGAACAATGAAAATTACCGCATTAGAAAAGACACGATTAACAGGGAGCATTGCAGCAATACGAAATCCTGCTTCATGAAGTTTCTTTCTGACCTCTTCACATCAGCTAGCGGGTTTTACCCCGCTTCCTATAGTATGACGGATAAAAGCATTAAGAGGATTGCTGACCTTCCACTTAACATAAAAAGGGGACGGTTCTCTTTATTCTTTGAAAAATAAAAAATTAAGAAAAAGAGAACCGTCCCCTTTTTGTAATTCCTTGACAATGCACTCTGAATTCCTTTAAAAATAGACAAGAGATAAGGTATTATATTATTAATTTTATTAGCTATATTAGGTTTTAATATTAACATTCCCTCCTTATAATGATAAAAAAAGTTAAAAAGATAAATAATAGTCTGGGAAGCGGAAGATTTAAACTCACAATATATCTGGTAGTTTTTTATTTTGTTTTTCTTGCTTTGAATTTTGTTTTCGGGGACAAGGGATATTTCAGGATGAAGGAACTAAATACAAAGAAAGAAGAATTGATTGCTGAGATGGAAAAAGTTAGCCAGGAAAATGAGCAGTTAAGCAATGAGTTGATAGCTGCAAAAAACAGTCAGTTTTGGATTGAGAAGGTTGCAAGGGAAGAACTTGACATGGTCAAAGACGGGGAAATTGTTTTTAAGTTTTATGAGAAAGAGGGTGGAAGGTGAGGGGGTTTGTAAGGGTTTTATTTGGAATAATTTTGATACTGATTTTTGCTTTTGGTTGTTCACAGAAGAAGGCTAAAGAGGAAGGAGAAAAGGAGAGAGGGAAAACAATTTCAGCATCAGCAGGAGAGCCTGCTTATGGTGATACGATTATTGAAGGAAGCATTGGAGATGCCTCAAATCTTATTCCCCACATTTCATCAGACAGCGCCTCACACGAAATAACAGACCTTGTTTATAACGGACTGGTGAGATATAATAAAGACCTTGTCATAGAGGGTGTTCTTGCGGATAGCTGGGATATCTCAGAAGACGGGCTCACCATTACATTCCATCTCCGCAAAGACGTGAAATGGCACGATGGTGTGCCTTTTACGGCTGATGATGTGATGTTTACATACAAGACAATGATAGACCCAAAGACACCGACTGCTTACAGCGGGGATTTCCTTCTGGTAAAAAAAGCTGAGGTTGTAGATAAACACACTTTCAGGGTAACTTACAACAAACCCTTTGCTCCTGCCCTTATAAGCTGGTCAATAGGGATTCTGCCAAGCCACCTCTTAGCAGGAAAGGATATTACTAAAAGCAGTTTGGCAAGAAGTCCGATTGGCACAGGACCGTATAAATTCAAGGAGTGGAAAACAGGGGAAAAGATAGTTCTTGAGTCAAACCGCTATTATTTTGAAGGAAGGCCTTATATTGATAAATATGTATATAGAATTATACCTGATAGCGCAACAATGTTTCTTGAGCTTAAAGCAGGAGGCATAGACTGGATGGGGCTAACTCCTCTCCAGCATAAGAGGCAGACTGATGATTCAAAAATAAAGAAAAATTTTAATAAGTTCAAGTACCTCTCTTTCAGTTATACTTATCTTGGTTTTAATCTTCTTGACCAGAAATTTAAAGATAAAAGGATAAGAGAGGCAATAAACTATACGATTGACAAGCAGGAACTGATTGATGGTGTTTTAATGGGGCTTGGAGTAGTGGCTGACGGACCATACAAGCCTGATATGTGGGCATATAGCCAGAATGTTAAGAAATATCCATACAATTCTGAAAAGGCAAGGGAACTTTTAAAAGAAGCTGGATGGGTTGATAAGGACAGAGACGGAATACTTGAAAAGGGCGGGAAAAAGTTTGAATTTACAATTTTGACTAATCAGGGAAATGATATGAGGAAAAAGACTGCTGAGATAATTCAAAGACGGCTGAAAGATGTTGGCATTTCAGTTAAAATAAGGATTGTTGAATGGGCGGCTTTTTTAAAGGAATTTGTTCATACAAAAAAATTTGAAGCCCTGATTTTAGGCTGGAACATACCTCAGGACCCGGATTTATATGATGTATGGCACTCAAGCAAAACCGGTCCGGATGAATTAAACCATATCTCATTTAAAAATGCAGAGGTTGATAGGCTTCTAATAAAGGCAAGAGAGACATTCAGCCAGGAAGAAAGAAAAAACTATTATTTTAAAATCCAGGAGATACTTGCTGAAGAACAGCCCTATGTCTTCTTATACATTCCAGAAGCATTACCTATTATACATTCAAGATTCAGAGGTATCAAACCTGCCCCGGCTGGTATTACTTATAATTTTATCAAATGGTATGTTCCAAGGTCTGATCAGAAATATGTTGAAACTGCACAATAAATAGGGTTTTTATAGTGTTTTCATATCTTCTGCAAAGACTTCTGATGATGTTTCCCCTGCTAATAGGTATTACATTAATCTCGTTCATAGTAATTCATCTTGCACCGGGCGAGCCTACTGACCTTCAAACCCAGTTTAACCCTAAAGCCTCAAGTCTCGCAAAGCAGAGGCTTAGAGAGATTTACGGGCTTGATAAGCCGTTGCATGTTCAGTATTTGATGTGGCTGAAGCGGATTGTTTTGCTTGATTTTGGAAGGTCATTCTCGCCGGATAACAGGAAAGTACTGGATAAGATAAAGGAAAGAATACCAATAACAATAACAATTAATATTTTGTCTTTGTTTATTATCTTCTGTATTTCAATCCCCATAGGAGTCCTGTCTGCAAGATTTCAGTATTCATTCTTTGATAAGGTTATAACGCTTTTTGTTTTTGCAGGGTTTGCAATTCCTACATTCTGGCTTGCTCTTCTTCTTATGATTTTCTTCGGGGTTAATATGGGATGGCTTCCGATATCGGGGCTTCATTCTATGAATTACCAGGAACTTTCTCTTTTAGAAAAATTTTTTGATATGGCAAAACATCTTATTATGCCATTGTTTGTTGCCACATTTGGGGATCTGGCAAGCCTGTCAAGATATGCAAGGTCCAATATGCTTGAGGTTATCAGGCAGGATTATATTACCACTGCCCGCTCCAAAGGGCTTTCTGAAACAAAGGTCATTGGAAAACATGCGCTCAGGAATGCCCTTCTTCCTGTTGTAACAATACTTGGATTTTCAATACCCGGACTAATAGGAGGGAGTGTTATATTTGAAACAATTTTTGCGATACCTGGGATGGGTCAGCTTTTTTATATGAGCGTAATGGCAAGGGATTATCCTGTGATAATGGGCATACTTGTAATAGGTGCTGTTCTGACAATGATTGGGAACCTTGTGGCTGATATCTCATATGCGGTTGCTGACCCGAGGATAAGGCTGGGATGAGGGAGTGATTAGACTCTTTAATGTCAAAGGATAAAGCTCAAAGTTCAAATAAAAAAGTTAATGATGGTAGAGCGGGGTCTCCAGACCCCGCTGGAAGTTAGGGTCAGGAGACCCTAACCTACCCATCTTGTTTATAATACTCTGAATCGAAACTATTCAGTTTCATAAAGAAGGTATGGCAATGGGAAAAGAGACTTTCTGGATAATCTTCTGGAGAAATTTTAGAAGAAATAAGCTTGCGATAGCAGGAGGGATTATTGTCATTACTTTATTCCTGGTTTCTATATTTGCGCCGTTTATCTCTTCTTCTGACCCTGGTAAAATAGAGGTAAAAGAGATTCTGATGCCTCCAAGTTCAGAACATATTTTTGGGACAGATGAGCTTGGAAGGGATGTTTTCAGCCGTGTAGTTTATGGTTCACGAATTTCACTTAAAGTGGGATTTGTAGCAGTCGGCATAGCAACAGTTATTGGGATTATCGTTGGTTTGATTTCAGGATATTATGGAGACTTAATAGATGGCGTAATGATGAGATTTGTTGATATTATGCTTTGTTTCCCGACATTTTTTTTAATTCTTGCTGTTATAGCAATACTGGAGCCAAGTATTTATAACATAATGATTGTCATAGGTATAACAGGATGGATGGGCGTTGCAAGGCTTATCAGGGCAGAGGTGCTGAGCCTGAAGGGCAGGGAGTTTATTCTTGCTTCCAAATCTGTCGGAGCGGGTGATTTTGTTATAATAATAAGGCATATACTCCCAAATGCTATGGCTCCTGTGCTTGTTGCCGCAACACTCGGAGTTGCAGGAGCAATACTGACTGAATCTGCTTTGAGCTTTCTTGGTATCGGGGTTCAGCCTCCCACACCGAGCTGGGGAAATATCCTGACTTCAGGAAAAGATAATATAGAAATTGCCTGGTGGCTTTCCCTGTTTCCGGGACTTGCAATCCTGATAACGGTCCTCGGATATAATCTTTTAGGAGAAGGCATAAGGGATGCAACAGACCCGAGGCTGAGAGGAAGATGAATTGAAGTTTATCTGAAATCTGGTATTTCTGATTTTTGCCTGGCAAAATTTACAGGTAAATATAGTTTGTCAAGACAGGAAAGGAAGAAAAGATAAAGATATGATTTATCCGGAGCGCATTCAGGGTACAGACGGGATAAGGGGAAGGGTTTTGAAATCTTCAGAACCTGAGGTGTCAGGATTATCTCCATTGGAGATTTTTTTAGAGAAGGGAATAATCACTGAGCAATTTATTGAATTATATACTTACTGTTTTGTGCTGCTTTTAATGAAAAAGAAAATTGCAAAAAAAGGAGAAGAGATTGCTGTCGGGTGGGATCCAAGAGATAAAGGGGGGATTTTTACAGGTGCGGCTATAAGAGGAATCAGGAAGGCTGGCGGTTGTGCAGTGAGACTTGGGATAATCCCAACCCCTGCGCTTCCGGTATATATGACATACAGGGGCATTGATGCCGGAGTAATGATAACAGCATCTCATAATCCTTCTGACCAGAACGGTATAAAGCTATTTCTTTGCCCGCCGGGCATTAAATTTTTTCCTGCAGATGATAAGCTTTTGACAGATGCGATTATTAAAACTGATTATAAGAACATAAAATCCAAAAAGTTATCAGGGGGGCTTAAAGACAGTCACAATGAATGCATCAGTGTGTTTCTGGATTTTATCTGTGACCCGAGAAATTCATGGGTTGAAAATAAAGAATTGCTGAAAAATGGAATTTTGATTGTTGATTCTGCGAATGGGTCTTATTCTGAAATTGCTTCAGTTATATTTAAAAGACTCGGGTTCAGGAAAGTGATTGAAGTTGGCAATGATTTTAAAGGAATGGTTAATCAGAACTGCGGGGTTTCTGACCTTGATGGAATATCAAGAATTTTACCTTCAATGGTTTTTAAAGATGAATGTGGCGGGTTTCCAAAATTTGCTGAGAATTTTACTCTGAAAAAAATTTTCAGGACAGGAAGGAATTGCCGTGCCAAAATCTTAAAAAATGAGGCTTTTGTTTCAGGAGCAGTTTTTGATGCTGACGGAGACAGATTCTTCATGCTCGAATATGATGCTTTGAAAGACGAGGTCCTTGTTTTGACAGGTGATGATACGGCATTTATTCAGGGGAAATATCTTATAAAAGAGAGGCACTCTGATTTTAAAGATTCATATTACACGAATACTGTTGAGAGTGATATTCAGGCGTCTTTCTGCGCCAGAGAGTTGGGTTTCAGAATAGAAACAACAGGGGTTGGGGATAAATGGATTTTAGCAAATTCAATGACAGAAATTTTAAATTCATTTGTCAGGTTTATTTTAAAGAAAAATGTCAAAAACAAAAACAAGATGGATGAGATTAGAAATACTGCTGCACAGATAAGAAATTTAAACTCAATAAGTGCGTTTAAAGTGGCTGATGCTTTTGAAAATATAAACTCATTCAGGAAAATTTTGGGAGAAGATGAATTCAGAGAATGGATTAAAGAGATTCCTTCCTGTCACGCAGTTGGTTCTGAGGAAAGCGGGCATAATATAACAGTGGGATATTTGGAAGACTGCAAGGGAAGGCTATATCCGGTTTTTACCGGCAATGGTTTAAAAAGCGCAATTAACACATTTGTTTCTGCACTCAGTTTGTATTCAGGAGGCAGATTTAGTTATAAAAAGTATATAAGTTTTTTAAGATGCCCGTTTAAAGCGGGTATAAAAAAGAGTTTATATATCTATTATACAGATAAAAAAAGATTTTCAAACGGATGCAGGGAATGGAAGGAAGCAGGAAAAATTACAGAGAATTTAGTTGAAAAAAAATTCAGAGGCAGAATAAAGCTGAAAATCCAGATTAAGAAGGAAGAACCTGACCTTCTGTATTTTTCTTTAGTAGACCCTGATGGAAATATAAGGGGAGCTATATTTGTCAGAAACTCAGGCACTGAGGATAAAACAGGGGTTGGCATCAGGGGGAAAAGAGAGGATGAAAGAATGTTGACTGAAATTGGCGAGAAGATTGCAGGATTTTTGAGAAAAGCATTAAAGGATTATAAAAACCCTTATGCGAAACTTCAAAGGTCAATAGTTGAAAAAGTGAGTCAACACAGGAAAATAGAAAAAAGTTTGCTGCTGGGTCTTGTTTCTGAGAACACAGAAAAAACATACGGGATAATTAACAAGGTTTTAATGGAAACAGAAAAAAAGGAGGGCCTTATTAGACGGGTTATAAAAAAAGGCTCTGAAGAAGATTTTTATTCTATTACTGACAGAGGGAGGATATGGCTGGGAAAAAAAACGAATTGAACGGAGGTTATTCATATCAGGTTTCTGCAGTGATTCTTGCTGCAGGCAAAGGTACAAGGATGAAATCTGACATTCCAAAGGTTTTACACCAGGTCTGCGGGAAACCAATAATTAACTATGTAATCAGGACGGTTGAGAATCTGAGATGTAATCCTGCAGTCATTGTTGTCGGGTATCAGGAGGAGAAGGTAAGAGAGGTTTTAAACGGGAAAAAAGTGATTTTTATTTCACAGAAAGAGCAATTAGGCACCGGACATGCCGTTTTGCAGACAGAGAATGCTTTGAAGAATTATGAGAACGATGTTCTGATTCTTTGTGGAGATATGCCCCTTGTAAAACCGCAAACACTGAAAGAATTCATTGATGACCATGTGGACACAGAGTCAACACTTTCTATAATTACAACTAATACGGAGAATCCTTCAAATTATGGGAGGGTTGTGAGAGATGATGATTTCAGGATAATTAAGATAGTAGAAGAGAAGGATGCATCGGAAGAGGAAAAAAGCATAAAGGAAATAAATACCGGGATTTACTGTGTTAACAGGAATTTCCTGTTTTCTACTCTGAGAAGATTGAAACCTGAAAACCGGCAGAATGAATATTATCTGACAGACATAATTGCAAAAGCAGTTGAAAAGGGGATTGATGTTAATTCTTTCAGAGTTAATGATGAGAGGGAATTTATGGGGATTAATACAATAGATGACTTAAAAGATGTTGAGGAGTTAATGATTCATGTCAATCAGGCTCTTAATTGATGGCTATAATCTTATAGGCGCCTATGGTTTGATGAGGAATAAAAACCTTGAAGATGAGAGAAACGGGCTGATAAAAAAACTTTGTGAATACAAAAAGATAAAAAATTATGAGATAACCGTTGTCTTTGACGGTACAGGAAACAGTAGTCCGTTTGAAGGCGGAGACAGAATGGGAGGTATCTCAATAATTTATTCAAGAATTGGTGAAAGTGCTGATGACCTGATAAAGAGAATTGTAAAAGACTCAGGAAGCGGAGAGGGTTTTATAGTTGTTACATCTGATAGAGAGATATCAGGTTTTTGCAGTGGATATAATGCAACTGTAATCTCTTCAGGTGAATTTAAAAGCAGGCTGGAGATGGCAAGTTTTTATCAGAATAAAGATTTTGATGATGATGAAGAAAATGGATATTTACCGCTCCATATAAGTACTAAAAAGAAGGGAAACCCGAGAAAGCTGTCAAAGACTGAGAGACAGAAAAAGTCTAAACTGAGAAAACTATAAGATAAATATAACGCGCCATATCCCAACAGATTTTAGCATCTGTTTAATCAGGAGAATTCCCGGATGCTTTGCGCTGAGGTATAACCAGCCTTCTTTGTCATTGACCCGAAAATTCCATTTTCATAACCCTCTGTGAGCCAAAGGCTCGTAACGATTCCCGTTCCCATTTCCGTAAGGGTAAACTCCAGTGGGAATCCAGAAAAATGAAAAGTCTGGATTCCTGTTTTCGCCTGTCTGCCGACAGGCAGGCAGGCATGACAGAGGATAAGATTATTAAAGCTTTTTGATATCTCGCAGCTCTGTGGCGGCGTAGTTTATTTTTTTTTAATATTTCTAAAATAGGGCTTGACAAAAAAATGAAATATATGTTAGAAAATCATTTCCCTAAAACAGACCATAAGTTTTAGTATGTCTTGACAAATTATAGTTAAGACTTAAAATAGTATATAGAAACTGTTCTTTGATAATTCAGTATGAGATTAACTAGCTTGGCGGTGAACAATACGAGTTTACTGGCTGACTTGTTAAAAGTAATTCAAAAATTGCCAGAAATCAGATTTTTAAAATTGGAGAGTTTGATCCTGGCTCAGAACGAACGCTGGCGGCGTGCCTAACACATGCAAGTCGAACGAGAAAGCCTGAGCAATCGGGTGAGTAAAGTGGCGGACTGGTGAGTAACACGTAGGTAATCTACCTGCAAAATGGGAATAACTCCGCGAAAGTGGGGCTAATACCGAATAACGTTCAGAAAACATAAGTTTTCTGAACCAAAGATGGCTGAATCCGTAAGGATGCTATTGTTTGCAGATGAGCCTGCGTACCATTAGCTAGTTGGTAGGGTAATAGCCTACCAAGGCAACGATGGTTAGCCGGCCTGAGAGGGCGATCGGCCACATTGGGACTGAGATACGGCCCAGACTCCTACGGGAGGCAGCAGTGGGGAATATTGCGCAATGGAGGAAACTCTGACGCAGCGACGCCGCGTGGAGGATGAAGGTTTTCGGATCGTAAACTCCTTTTAGAGGGGAAGAAAACTATCTTGTTAACAATGAGATAGCTTGACAGTACCATCAGAAAAAGCCCCGGCTAACTCCGTGCCAGCAGCCGCGGTAATACGGAGGGGGCAAGCGTTGTTCGGAATTACTGGGCGTAAAGGGCGCGTAGGTGGCGATATAAGTCAGACGTGAAATCCCTCAGCTTAACTGAGGAATTGCGTTTGAAACTGTATTGCTTGAGTACAGGAGAGGAGAGTGGAATTCCCAGTGTAGCGGTGAAATGCGTAGATATTGGGAGGAACACCGGTGGCGAAGGCGGCTCTC
>Ga0156233_127_pt1 | contig 21159 bp, 22 predicted proteins | sample RifCSPlowO2_12_FD_107880 | JGI IMG/M metagenome (GOLD analysis project Ga0156233, IMG submission 107880) | Candidatus Schekmanbacteria bacterium RIFCSPLOWO2_12_FULL_38_15
CATCATGACCCCTAATACTGTTTTTCTCATGATTTTCATCTTTAATATCCTCCTTCATTAAGTTATTGTTACTTACTACTTCTTATATAGAACTTTACAGGTTGACCATGAATCATCCTATCTTGTCGAAGGGAACCCTGTTTCTACGGTTCCTTAAGCAGCCAGACGAATTTGTCTCTCTCTACCTTTACATTCCCCTTTCACCCTTGCCTGACTTGCCTGGTAAAAAGGACAGTTCTTGTGGTTTTCCTCCACACAGTATCCATCATAACGAAACTCTAACGGATAAAGTGGTTCAGAAAAGATGGAATAGCACTCAGGAAACCCGAAGTCTTCATTCAAGAATTCACATTTCATTAAATCACCTCCTTTCGCAAATTTTTTAAGTTTAACTGGAGGTAATTTAGTAAGGCTTTATTACAGATGAATTATGGAGAGGTTAAATCCGTGTTAAATTTTTAAGCTTGTTTATTTAAACTTATACAGAAAGGTTTTGATGAGTTTGAACATGAATTCATGATTAGGATGGGTAAATCTTTCTCCTTTTTTATTTTTTCCCCACAACAAAAAGGAATAACAAGAAAGGATGATTAGCAGAAGAAGAATTAATATAAGCATCTTGGAAAGCATCATAACTATTTTATTTCTTCCTTTGCTGGAGAATGTTTTATGGCTAAAAGTCTTACAAGGGCTAAACAAAGAATTACCAATACAAGAGCAGTTATTTTTAAATAGTCTACATCCTTAAACCAGAAAATCATTACTTCTGTAAGCATTACAACTAACACGGTATCAACAATGTAGCTGACCCTAACTCGTCCTTCAGAGAAATATATCAGAGTAGTTCTCAAAACCTCTACAATTGCTAAAAGGGTAAGAACATTAATAACAATAGTTCTTGAAGCTAATTGTATGTTATTTTCAAAGAATAATTTTAAATCCAAAAAACTCCAGATAGTTCCAGCTAAAAAGGCAAGAAGTATGCTTACAATAAGGGCGCTTAAGATTACTCTGGTGACTTTTTCAAAAACATTTATTACTTCGAAATTGAAAAATCTTTTTCTTGTTAATTCCATTAATAATTCCATTAATTATGTTCCTTTTTATTAGATTTGAATCAAAGTAAAACTCTCCACTGGTAACTTACTACTAAAAAGTCTAAGCTGCCTTAAGGTCAGCAGTCAGAGCTAATCCTAAGTTTCTTATGAAGAAAGGACATACTCTGTAAGCTGCATGAATACAGAACTCTTCATAATGAAATTCTGAAAGACAGTAAGGCTCCTTCTTTGTGGACATGCTACTACATTCTGGAAGACCAAAACCCTCTTTTAAATGTGGACATTTCATTTTTAAATCACCTCCTTCCTTAAATTTTTTAAGTTTAACTGGAGGTAATTTAATATGGCTTTATTACAGGCAAATTATGGGAATGTTAAATGGATGTTAAATTTTTGCAGGTCCCTCGCTCGTCATTGCGAAGGGCTTTAGCCCTGAAGCAATCTGACCCAAAGGGTCATTACGAGAGCCGATTTATCGGCTCGTGGTAATCTCGTCTGGATTGCTTCGCTTCGCTCGCAATGACATTACTCCGCAATCTCAGTTTTATGTAAATCAATTGCTTAGAGATTGCCACGTCGCTGTCGCTCCTCGCAATGACGCTCGTTATCCCATTTTTTAACAGACCTGAAGGTCTGTTTCTACAAACTGGATTCCCGCTTTCGCGGGAATGACATTCTGATAGGAAGATTTTGAAATTTTTAGGATTTAGAATTTTTTAAACTCTTGGCAGGGTAAAAATAAACCTGCTTCCCTTATTGAGTTCACTCTCCACCCATATTTTTCCGCCGTGTGCCTCAACGATGTGCTTAACAATGGAAAGACCAAGCCCTGTTCCGCCAAGTTCCCTTGAACGGGCTTTGTCAACACGGTAGAAACGCTCAAATATCCTGTCTGTTTCGTTGGAAGGGATTCCTATTCCATCGTCTTTGACTGAAATCTCTATGAAATTACCGGAAGGCTTTGCATTGACTGAAACCTTCCCGCTTTCAGGAGTGTACTTTATTGCATTGTCAATAAGGTTATTGAAAACAAGCTCAATCTTGTTTCTGTCAACAAAAACATTCTCCGCGCCATTCTGAATGCTAACATCAACAGAGAGTTTCTTTTTTCCCATTTCCTCTCTGAAAGCAGAAATGCATCCATCAACAATCTGCTTCAATGTAACCTGAAATTTTGTAATTTGATAATCTCTTGATTCAATCTTTGCCAGCTCAAGAAGATCTGATATCAGCTTGTTCATTTTTTCAGCATTAAATTTTATTGTTTCAAGAAAATTTGCAAGAGTAACACTGTCATCTTTTGCCCCGTCAATCAGAGCCTCCGCATAACCTTTGATAGAAGTAAGAGGAGTTCTCAGCTCATGGGATACATTGGCTACGAAATCCTGCCTTACTCTTTCAAGCTTTTTTATTCCTGTTATGTCATGGAACACAAGCACAGCACCTGATAGTGAATCCTCTCCTGCTCCAAAATATGCTGACTGAACCCGAAGAATTGTCTCTTTTGAAAGGAGAGCTGTGATTTCAGCAATTCTGCCTCTTTTCTCTTTAATTGAAGATTTTATGATATCTGAAATCTCGTGGTTTCTGATTATTTCAGAATAGGACTTGCCTGTGCCTTCAGATTTTTCAATTCCCAGAATTCTTTCAAGCGCAGAATTTATGAGAATAATTTTTCCTGTCTGGTCAACAGCCATAACACCTTCAACCATGCTCGCAAGAACAGTTGAAAGCTGAGCCTTTCCCCTGCCCTCTTCTTTTATTTTAAGCTCAAGCTTTCCTGCCATCTCATTAAAAAAATCTCCTAAGTCCCCCATCTCATCCTTTGTATGGATTTTTGTCCTGTAACTTAAATCCCCTTCAGAAAATTTCTTTGAGGCTTTCATTATCTGGTCAACAGGATTTGTAATGGTTTTGGAAAAAATGAAACTTAAGGCAAGTGCAAAAAGAAATGAGCCAATAAGCGTAAAAACAATTATCCTCTGAAGATTCATAATCTGATTGTTCAGTTCAATGAATGGAAGAGCAATCCTTGCAAAACCTGTTATTTCATTTACATTCTTTATTGATGCTGCAACATAGAGCATCTCTATCTTAATAGTTTCGCTGTAACGGATACTTGAACCAACTCCTGTGTTAAGCGCATCTCTTATCTCAGGACGGTTAAGATGGTTTTCCATCTTTAAGATATCATTACCGCTCTCGTAAGAATCTCCCAGAACAACACCATTCCTGTCAATAATGGTAATTCTTGAATTGGTCTTTGCTCCAAGAGAATCAACAAGCGCATCAATCTCATTTCTCCCTTGAGTTACTAACAATTTTTCTGAAAATATCTCAGCAAGCAGATGTGCTTCTGTCTCCATTGATTTCCTGACCTGATCAGTTCCGTATTTCTTTGATGAAAGAATTATGAATGTTCCGGTTATTGAAAAAGAGACAATAAGAATAGCAAAATAAGTAAGAAAGAGTTTCCAGCGGATTTTAATTTTTATACCCATTAAAGTTTCACAGATTTTCTTTGAATTTGTAGCCAAGCTGTTTGACTGTAACTATGTGGTCTGAAATGCCAGGTAGCTTTTCCCTCAATCTCCTTATATGGACATCAATAGTTCTTGTTGTGCCGTAATAGTCATACCCCCATACGTCATTTAAAAGCTTGTCCCTTGTAAGCACTCTCTCCTTGTTTCTCAGAAGTTCTTCAAGCAGCCAGAATTCTTTTGAAGTAAGCTTAACCTGATTTTTATCAAGGAGTACCTCATGGCTTTCGAGATTCAAAGTAAGGTTTTTAAATTTATAGACCTTCTGCTTCTCTCCTCCTCTCTCAATTCTCCGTAGCAATGCCTTTACTCTTGCCACAAGCTCTTTAGGGCTGAATGGTTTTGTTATGTAATCATCAGCCCCAAGTTCAAGCCCGATAATCCTGTCAGATTCATCACCTTTTGCAGTAAGCATTATTATGGGGACGTTAGATACTTTGCTGTCACTCCTTATTCTCTTGCAAACTTCAATCCCGTCAATTTTTGGAAGCATGAGGTCAAGGATTACCACATCAGGATTCTGTTTCTTCACAAGCTCAAGCCCCTTTTCGCCATCAAAGGCTGATAGAGTCTCAAAATTATCCTTTTCAAGATAATGCTTCACAAGTTCTGCAATGTCTTTCTCGTCTTCTATTATGAGTATTTTCTTTGGCATTGATTTTTGAACTTGAGAACTCCCTGTGGTCTTGCCACAGGCTAAATTCCTTATATTTAAAAAAATACTACTAATCTAACCTTATTTTCAATGGAAAACTGATATCATTAAAAGAAATGCTCCTGCTGTTCTTTTTATTCAACTCTAAACTTGAACAGCTTCACTCCAACTAAAAGCATTATAATTCCGTAGAGGTACAAACCTCCAAGAAAGGGAAGAACATCTCCTATTTCTTTGCCCCGTATCATCAAATCAAAAAAACAGTCCATTGCCCACGCTGGCATTACAAGGTGTGAAAGTTTCTGCATCCATTTCGGTTCAATGAACAGGGGCCACCAGCACCCTCCCATTGCAGACATTATAAGAATTGTCAGAGTTCCCAAAGACCTTGCCTGCTCCCTTGATTGTGAAAGGGATGCAACAAGGACTCCTATGCTTGAAGCTGAAAATGCAACGCCAAGTATTGTAAGAAAAAGCCCTGAAAGGGAATTCCCAAGAGAGATATCAAATGCAAAATATCCGAAGGCAAAAAGAACCAGCATCTGAACCATTCCTATAACTGTTCTTGCAAGGAGTTTTCCGCCTAAGATTGAGGATTTGGATACAGGAGCTACCAAAAGTCGCTGAAAGGTGTGGTCCTCGTCTCTTTCTCTGAATATTGCCTCGGAAAACCCTACAAGCATTCCAAACATTATGAACATTATGCTGAATCCCGGCACATTCTGGTCAAAAGAACTGATATTGCCTTTAATTCCTGTAAGGTTTTCTTCCTTTATCTCAACCTGACTTAATCCAAGCTGAGGCGGAAGACTTTTGATTAAAAGCTTTATGGCAGAAGCATTTACAAAGGATTTTATTGTCATAACCTCCATCCCCTTTGCAGGGTCCGTGAGAATCCTCACTGTAAAAGGCTTGCGGTCCAAATAGCTTGTTGTAAATCCCTTTGGAATTATGATTGCGCCTGCTGCCTTGTTTTCATCCCTTACAAGCTGATAAGCCTTCTCGTACTCAACCTCTTTCAAATCAAGGGATTTATTTTCTTTCAGAACTTCTATCAAGGATTTTGAGAGGGAATCTTTGTCAAGGTCAACAAGAGGAAGAAAAATTTTTACAAAATCTCCGCTCTTTCCATAAATCCCGCCAAGAGCAAAGCCTATAACAGTAATAACTGCAATTGGAACTGCTACCATCATCAAAAGCGCAGGTCTGTCGCGGAAGAGGAGTTTAAATTCATTAAGGGAAATGAACAGAAGTTTTTTCAAACTCAATCTCTCAATTCCTTTCCTGTCAGTTTCAGAAAAAGAGCTTCAAGGTCAGTAACATCCGTACCCGAAAGCAGTTCATCCAGCGAACCCTGTGCTATGAGATTCCCTTCATCTATTATTGCAATCCTGTCGCAGAGCCTTTCAGCCTCCTCCATGTAGTGTGTGGTATAAAGAACTGTAACACCTTCATATTTTAAAAGCTCAACATTTTTAAAAATATGCTCCCTTGTCTGAGGGTCAACCCCGACTGTCGGTTCATCAAGAAAAAGGTATTTTGGGGCATTGATAATGCCGCAGGCAAGGTTAAGTCTTCTCTTCATTCCGCCTGAATAGTTTTTGACTATGTCATCCTTGCGCTCCTTGAGTCCAACAAAATCAAGAACCCCTTCGATTCTGCTTTTCAGCTCCCTGCCATTAACTCCGTACATTCTTCCAAAAAATTTTAGATTCTCCTCTCCGGTTAAAGAAGAATAAAGTGATATCTCCTGCGGTACGACACCAATTATTTTTTTTACCTCTTCCTTGCTTGCAATAACACTTCTGCCTTCAATAAAACCATCACCTGAGGTTGGTCTGATATAACCGGAAAGAATGGATATGAGAGTGGTTTTTCCTGCGCCGTTTGGACCCAAGAGCCCAAAAATCTCACCCTTGCCTATTGCAAGGTTTATCCCTTTAAGGGCTTCAATTTCACCGTATTTCTTTACGAGGTCTTTTGTTTCAATCATAATTTTTAGTGAATAGTAAGTTGTCAGCAGTCAGCTTTCAGCTATCAGTATTCAGAGGCAGAGCAAGGCTCTGCGGCTACATTTCTGAACTCATAACTGACAGGCGAGACCTGCCTACTGTCAGGCAGGCGCCTGTCCTACTATTCACTGACGACTATTCACTATAAAAAACCTTCCAATCATTTCTGCAAGAGCTTTCTCATATCCCCTGAAAAAGTGGTCCTGATTTTTGATGATGGCAATCTTTTTGGGAGGCATTACCGTCTTTGAAAAAGAATCTATTTCATCACTGCCTGCAGCAAAATCCTTTTCCCCCCAGACAAAAAGTTTTTTTAAAGGTAAGGCTGCAAGCCCTTGGAAATCATACCTGCCGAGGGGCAGGGATATGCCAGCCAAGGCTTTTATTTCTGTTTTTAAAGCAAGCTCCTCAAGGACTCTTGCCCCGAAAGAATACCCCGCCATAAATATTTTTTCCGCCTCTACAATTTTTCTTGCATTTTCAAGGACAGAAAAACTGTCCTTGAAAATCTCACTGTAATCATTGCTGCTGTCAAGCCTTTCCCAGTAATCATAAAGAGTTACTTCAGGCTCTAGCTTCTCGCTTTCCCCAACCCCCCTGTAATTGAATCTGAATACAAAAAAATTCTCCTTTGCAAGATACTCTGCAATCCCGCAAAGCACATTGTTCATCATATCACCGCCAAGCTTTGGATGGGGAGAAAAAAGGATTAGCAGGTTCTCGCTGCTTCCTTTTTCATTATAGTCAAGAATCCCTTCAAGGGTTAAACCAGAGGATGAAAATTTTATCTTTTCAGAAAACATCTAATTGTCTTTCTTATTCGCTTCTACATTTCTTAAAACATCATTTTTCATCCCCACCATATCAAACTTTATAACCATCTTGTCCTTAACCCTCAAAAAAAGAAATGAAGTTGGTTTTACCTTGAAATCTTTTAAAGAAATCTCTTTTTGTCCAATAATATGAATTCTTCCGTCAACCGTCATCACATCAACCGGAATTCCAACCTCTTTTTTTGTTCCGTGAATTTCCAAATCCCCGGTTATTTCAAGCCTTGCTTTTGATTTGTCCTTAGAAACGTAAGATGGCTTTGCGCTTTTGAGAAAAAAAGTTATAAAAAAATACTTTCCTTCCTCCATATCTCCCATCATGTACTCATCTCTTTTCTGGTGGTTTGTTGTCATGGATTTTACCTTGATTTTCAAAGAACCCTTTCCTGTCTCTGCAATATGCTCTATATCTCCCTCTGCAAAACCATCAAATTCCTTTGCAATTCCGTCAAAATCGTGGAGTGTTGATTGCATAAAAAATGTAATCCTGCTCTGTTCAGGAATAAAATCAAAACGCTGTATCTCGCAATACGTATATGGAATAGCAGGATAAAATAAAAAGAACAAAATAAGAAAATATTTTATTTTTCTCATCAGTAAAGCCCTTCCCTTAAAACCTGTTTAAGCTCTGATAAAGGCGCAGGGTCTTTAACTCCGTCAAGATAAAAGCCAAGTTGCTTCCATTCCTTCAGAGCCTCTACCCTTTTACCCTCGTCCCGTTCAATCAGATTTGGAATGAAAAAGGATTTATCAAGGCGATGAAACATCACCTGTCCTCTTTCACCGATTTCAGCATCCATAGCTATCCGTTTATTATCATTACAATTTGCTTTTTTTTCAATAATTTTTATAACAAGCCTTGGACCCGGCGGATAATAGCTTATTGTGTGGTCTTTTGAAGGAGAAAGTTCAAGTGTAAGACCAAAAAGAGTGTTGCCATAACCCGGTATAATGACAGAATATGGATAAAGTTTTTTTATTTTTTGATAATCCTCTGCTGTTAAAACCATACCGCCAAGGTGAATCCCTTTTATTTTCTCTCTTTTAAAAAAAGAAAGCCTTTCCCCGACTTCAATTGCAATAACAGGAGTTGTGAAAAGCACACCAATCTCCTGAACACTGAAAATCCTCTCAGCCTGCTCCAGAACATGCTCCTTGTATCTCTCAAAGCCTGAAGAACCCTTTTCCATTTTCTTTATCCATCTCGGGTCAAAATCAACACTGAAAGGTTCCATTGATGAAAAAGAGCGCGCCATAGCCTGAGCTGATTTGAATATTATGTGCGGTCCTGAGGGACCAATAAAAGCCCAGTTCAATTCAACAGGAAACCTTCTCTTCCCTGCAACAAACCTGAAAAACTCCACAAAGGCATGCTGAAATTCAGCCTCAAGGTAGGCAGTAGTTTTGATTTTTCCTGTTGTTCCGCCTGTTTCACAGATTACAAGATTTTTTTTCTTTTTAAGAAAAGTTTTTGGCAGGAATTCTTCAATTGGAAGGTTGACCAGATCCTCCTCTTTCATTGGACCAAGGAGTTTCAGGTCACCTATGGATCTGATTTCATCCAGTACAGAAATCCCCAGTTCTTTTTCTTTTTTTAACCAGTATGGTGTTCCTGATTTTTTGTCAAAGTGAACTTTAAGAATCTCTCTTAACCACTCATCCTGATTTTTCCTAAACCAAGGTGCTTTTAGCATATTAAGTCACTTGTTTATAGTGAACAGTAGGACAGGCGCCTGCCTGACAGTAGGCAGGTCTCGCCTGTCAGTTCGGAGTTCAGAGTAGTGAGTAGCCGCAGAGCCTTGCTCTGCCTCTGAATACTGATAGCTGAAAGCTGACTGCTGACAGCTTGCTATTCACTAAATACTATTCACTCTCTTAAAACTCAAAACTCTTAAAAAATTCATCAAACACAGGAGCAAGGGAAAGTGCCTTCCCTATATTCCCCTCTATCTCAACCCTTCTTTGAAAAAATGCCTCCTGAGGTTTTATTTTTCTCTCAATCAGCTCTTCAAGGCTTTTTGAAGTCAGTACGAATTTGAAGTCTGTCTGAAAACCATTCTCCTGTGATATCTTCTTTAATACGCCATTCTCTATCAGCAAAAAAACATTCTTGTTCAAATCAGAAAGTTTAATTGAAAACCGGCTGTTTAAGGTTTTGAGGTTAGGAATGATGCTCCCCCCAACTCTTTTTTCAAGGCTTTTGAAGAAAATTGAATAAACAGGTTCCTTGCAAGGCTCTTTTTTCTCACCAAAATCCACACCAACAGCGTAATCTATTACCCTGAGATAATATTCCTTGTCAAGCTCAGGGAAAGAAAGTCCGGATGATGCAAGAATCCCTGAAGTCTGCGAAGATTCAAATTCAGGTTCTCTTTCAAAATAAGGTCCATAGATTTTTATTGAATCATTTATTATCCTCTCAAACCTGTTTGGTTTTCCTGATTCATAGTCATCCTTTGAAACAAGAGTTATCCCTTTTACTCCTATGCCGGGATGGAGTTCACTGTTAAGCCATGAAAATGCAGGAGGAGACGGATTGGTAAGATGGAAGGTATTTATTCCTTGGCATTCCCTTTCAGCAATTACGCATATTGCCTTCCCTACAAAATCAACAGGCACAATGTTCTTTTTCGCATCAGGGTTTACTGCTATCCTGAATGGAAGGACAAGATAATTATTTTCCTCTCTTATCCCCAGTTTCTCAAGTTCTGAATCTTTTCTCCTGATTCTTTCCTCAAGTTTTTTTCTTACAGAATAAAGTACTTTGAAATATATATACAAGGCATTAAAATTTGTTGTCCTTCCGGACGCATAATCACCCATTATTATTCCCGGCCTGAAAAAATTTCCGGGAATTTTCTCTTTCTCAAGAAATTTTCTTGCAATAACCTCTGATTCATATTTTGTCTTTTCATAAATATTATTAAAGCCCTGCCCTACATCCAGATCCTTTTCACAGAACCTGCCTTTAAAGTCTCCTGCAACATATGCCGTGCTTACAAAATGGAATACTTTTGCTTTTATCCCTGATGCAAAATCCAAGATGTTTTTCGTGCCTTCTACATTTGCGCTTTCAAGAAGCTCTGAAGCTGCGGGACTGAAACTGGTGCAGGCTGCGCAGTGAAGCACCTCAATCTCCTTTCCTTTAAATAATTTTAAATCTTTCTCTTCAAGACCAAGCCCTTTAAACTCAACATCTCCTTCAAGGACTTTTAATCTTTCTTCTAAGAACTTATCAGGGTTTCCCATCCCCCAGAAACGAAGCGCCTCAAAAACCCTCTCGCTGCTTTTTACGCCATCCCTTGTCCTTGCAAGGAGATAAAGGGTGTGTCCTCTTTTGAGAAGTTCTGTCGCGACATAACTTCCTAAAAGTCCTGTAGCTCCTGTCAGAAAAATATTTTTACCCATAATTTTTTCTACTCGTTTAGATAGCAGATTTTTGCGCTTTCCATCCAAGCCGTTACCTGCTTCCTGTAATGCTCCTCTGATAAATCCTCTCTGATAATTCTGTCAAGGATTCTCTCCATGTTCTCAATATACTGGTTGAGAAGTTTTTTATCATATTTTAAAACCTCTCCTGCTTTTTTGTGACAGAAATCGCACTCCTCACACCCTTTCTCGCAAGGGAATCCTTTTTCAAAAAACTCCATAAATCCATTCAAATCTTTCTCATCAAGATATACCTCCAGCGCTTCAAGCTTCTCTATAGATGACTTTTTTCTGAAAGCAAGGTGATGGGGCCAGCCAAGAAGCGGTAAAAGGTTCCCGTCATATTTCCCTTTCAGATATGCCTCTCCGAGAGCAAGAAGTTCTTCCCTCTTTGAACCCCTTCCTGCAAGTTTTATCCAGTCAATCCCCGCATCATCAAGATATTTTATATCCCTTGGCGCAAACCACGGAGATGCCAAGAATTCACCGGGGTTTTTTAGTTTTTCAAGAGTGCACCTCAAGAGACTGTATTGGTTATATATCATTTCTTCCTTCTTATCTCCCCTCTGGCTTCCGTGCCCTGTATTGTTGTAATGATAATACTCAAGGTGGCAGGAAATTATGCAGGTATGATTTGCAATGACTTCAATCTCTCCTTTTAAAGAGTTTCTCATCCTTTTAAGCAAAGAAAGATTTCTGTTAACATCAGGGTCAATTACTATCCTTTGTACTCCCATCTCCTCAAATCTTCTTGCAGCCCTTATATCAGAAATATAACAGAGAGATGATGCAACAATTTCAATGTGCGGATGCCGTTCTCTGATAATTTCAATAAGAAGCGGTATAGTAACAACTATAGAATCAATTCCAATTTCTGCAATACCATCAAGAAAATCAAGAATCTCCTTCCTCCCTTTTGCAGAGTATTCAATGTTGCCAAGGCATGGAGCATTTGCAAGGTAGCTGAATTTTATTCCGAATGAATGGGCTTTTTTTATGTGGTCTTTGAACTGCTTTTTTGTAGGCGCAGGCAGATACTTTGAAGGTCTTGCAGAACCAAGAATTGAAGTCTGGAATGAACCGTATACTTCCCTTATCTCTCTTTTAGTGTCTGAATATTTTGTATTTAACTTATCAAGTTCCTCAAGATAGGAACTCTCAAAAGTTGTTGGAAGCGTTATTTTAATTCTCAAACTCCTGTTTTGTCTTTAATAAATTCTATTCTGTAATCATTTTATTAAGAGCCTTTAGCAGGGTATCAACATCAACTCCGTCAGCCCTTGCTGTTTTTTCAATGCTATTACCGCCACCACAGCAGGCATCAACTTTGAGCTCATTAAAGATTCTTACTGTTTTTGGATACTTCTTTATTACATCATTTATTACCATATCCTTTGAGATAAGTGGTTCTGCTTCCATTTTACTTCTCCTTATAAATAGTTTGTATTCCTTTTTTTCAAATCAAATCATTTTAAACCTTACCAAAATTTCCATGCTTTTGCCACCAATTTATCAAGCATCTGTGCAATTATTTCTAAGAATTAATTGCCGCATTTATTTCTTCAACCATTTTATTCACATCTGCATTGTGCATAGCAGCCCCAAATGTAAGAGATTCCATATTGATTCCGGGACAGGTAAAACATCCATTCCCAAAATATTTCTGAATAACCTCCTTTGCCTTGGGATAATTTTTAATAATATCCCCAATAAGGCTTTCCTTGTTTACTGTTCCAGCCATTGTTATTCCCTCCTATTTCATAAATTTTCGTTATCAGTCATAAGTTATAGGTTATTAGTTCTGTTATCTATATAGTCATTTCTTGAAAATCCCTCTATGATTTAAATCATAATAAAGTAAAATTCCAAAAGCCTATAGCCATTCTGCATATAAATTAACCCTTTTATCATAACCCTTGCACAAAGTTTATGCACCTGCGGATTCTATATAATTTTTTATTTTTTTAAAAGTTAAAAATAAAAACCTTTTTATTCAAAGAGTTAAACTGAATAAAAACATTTAGTGAATTTTTGGCATAACTATTGCTTTAAGTAAAACTAAGTTTTACTCAGGATGAAACTTTTATGAAAAAGATTTTAGTCATTACATTAATATTCAGTCTGGTTCTCTTTTTACCATTCCGCTCAGGCGCTCAGGACCAGCCTGAGAAAAGTCCTGTTACACAGGAACAGTTCTCAAAGCTTGCATCAATAGCTGCAATAATGTGGTGGGCAATATGTTTTGCCCTGATATTTTTTATGCAGTCAGGGTTCCTCCTTCTTGAAGCTGGCTCTGTAAGGGCAAAGAATGCTGCAAATGTTGCCACAAAGGTAATGGTTCACATTGGCATAGCAGTAATAACTTTTTACTCTATTGGGTTTGCGATTAAATCTTTTGGCTGGCCATGGTGTTTTATCCTTAAATGGAAAGGAAAGATCCTTTCAGACAGCACTATATGGGTTGGCACCCTTGCAGAAGTTCCGGGAGACTATATCACAGGATTTTCCGGGTGGCTCAATAATGCATACTCCTACATGCCCTGGTCATTCAATCCTGCTCCTGATGTTTATATATGGGCTTTCTTTGGCTCCCTTCTTTTTTGCATAACATCAATGGCAATTCCGGGGACTGTTTTTTCAGAAAGATTTTCTTTTAAAGGCTATATCCTTTTTGCTTTTATTTATAGTGGAATAATTTACCCTGTTTTTGGCTGGCTTATCTGGGGAGGACTTGCAGGTAGCCCGATTCTTGACCCCAATTCATCTCTGCTCAGATTAGTGGACAGGTTTTTCACTCCTTCAGTTGAATCAGAGCTTGGGAAAAAGCTTCTTGGATACGGAATGTCTGCTGATGGAAGTAGTAAGCATTTTTATGCCCCTTACACAGACTATGCAGGTTCAACAGGTGTCCATTCCCTTGGAGGTCTGATAGGGCTTATGGGCGCATTATACATTGGTCCAAGAATAGGTAAGTTTAAAAAAGATGGCGGAGCGGTTGCAATCCCTTCCCACAATGTTCCAATGGCTGTTTTTGGCGCACTCCTTTTAGCTTTTTGCTGGTTCGGGTTTAATGGCGGCTCTGTGATAGCAAACTATTTTAATAATAGCCTCTATGGAAAAGGTGCAGGCTCGCGCGGGCTTTACCTCGCTGATTACATCTACAGTGACCTATGGTGGGTAATAGTTGTAACAGTGATGGCTGGTGGTGGCGGGATTCTTGGTTCTCTTCTTTCTTCGCTAAAACTTTCAGGCAAAGCTGATCCTCTTATTATTGCCAATGGGCTTCTCGGAGCGCTTGTCGGAGTTTGTAGCGGAGTTGGATTTGTCCACCCGTTTTTTGGGTTTATCATTGGGTTTGTATGCGGCTTCCAGTTCCCTTACAGTCTTCGTTTTGTTGAAAGAACTCTCAGAATAGATGATGCTATTGGCACAATCCCCTGCCATGCTGTTTCAGGTATAATTGGAAGTATTATGGCAGGAATATGGGGGCAAGGATTCTGGTGGGGAATCATCCCTATCAGATGGGTCCATCCCGGAGGGGAAATGATAGGAGGTTCCTTTATCCCGACATTTCCAATTCAGCTAATTGGAGTCTTAATCCTATTTTTGTGGGCACTACCAGCGGGATATTTGACTTTTCTTTTAATAGATAAAGTTACAGGCTGCAGGGTTTCTGCTGAAACTGAAGAAATGGGACTTGATATATCTGAACACGGTCTTGAGGCTTATCCAAGATCTCCTGAGGGGAGCTCTGTGAGTTTTTAAAATTTTTAACTGATCTACGACTACAACATTATTCAGTTATGAAAAAAATTGAAGCGATTATAAAACCCTTTAAACTTGATGATGTAAGGGAAAAACTTGCAAGTCTTGGCGTACAGGGAATGACTGTAACTGAAGTAAAGGGATTTGGGAGGCAGAAAGGGCACGCAGAACTCTACAGAGGAGCAGAATATGTGGTTGATTTTCTCCCAAAGATAAAGATTGAAGTTGTGGTAAAAGACAATATGCTTGATGAAGTTATAGAGGCAATTCTTGAAACTGCCAGGACAGGAAAGATAGGTGATGGCAAGGTCTTTGTAGTTGATGTTGAAGAAACAGTGAGGATAAGAACAGGCGAAAGAGGAGAAGAAGCAGTCTGATTAAATAAAAACCCTCCATTCCGTATTTCAATTTTACATTGGTATCTCTGGCTCAATCACAACCCTGCTGATATTTGCTTCATTGAAGCCTTTTGGAGGGAATTCATTTTTAAAGAAAATAGTATTCCCCTTTCTGACCAGAGGGACCGGCATTGCAGGGTTTTGTAATAGAAAGGTATATCTCTGGCATTCCTTTCTGCATGGATATATACCAACCTGCTCAAGTTTTTCAGGTATATCGCAGGAGTTTGCGAGGCAGAATCTTGTGGTTGAGACATAGGCAAAGGGAAGATAGAGAGAAACCGTGATTCCATTGGACAGGAAATTGAAATTTATATCCTGCAAAACATTGTCAAATTCAACCCTTTCAATCCTGTTTTCTTTAAGAAACCCTACAAACTCCGGAACATCAAGATTTACGCTCTGGTAATACTCAACAGTATCTTTTGGAAGATGATTTATTACTGCCATCAGCCTTGGTCCCCGTTTCATCTTATTAAGCATTCTTCCCATTACAGGCACTAATTCTTTATACTCTCTCCTCAAAAGCCTTAACACTCCCCAGTCATTGAACACGACTTCAATCTTTTTTTCTCCAAGCTCAAGTTCAGACACTCTTTTAAGAAGAGGGATAAGCCTTTTGATGCCTTTATTTGTGACAAACGGAGTAACCAGAGTAAAATCTGCATTCCTTTTGATGACAAAATCAATAGCAGCATCCAGTTTATCAGTGCATGGAATAAGCTCTTCGCAAAACTCATTCCCGAAATAGAGGCGTGTAAAGGTATTATCAAAATATTTAAGATTATCTGTTTTTGATATAAAAACTGCAAATTCCATATCAGTATTTTACATTTCATTAAATATCCTGCACTAAGTTACTCATCGCACATATTTAGAGGCAGAGCAAGGCTCTGCAGCTACCTTTAACCCTTGACCCTGACTTCCTTGACCATGGAGAACTCACTACTCTGAACTCATAACTGACAGGCGAGACGCCTGTCCTACTGGTCACGAACCACGAGTAACGAGTCACGGTTCATTATTCACTTCTTCTTCAAATCCAACATCCGGATAATAACACATATGGTAGCGGCACGGACGCTTATAGGTTCTGTTATAGAGTTCCTTCATTTTCACTTTGAGCTCATTCCTTTTTGCACCGCTATTTTCAATCATCTCTTTCACGCTCTTTAAAAAGCCTATGTCCATAATCTTTTTTTCAGTCGGATTTCCCCTGCCGACAATCTTGATGCTGTCAAGTCCGATTTCTCCAAAATCAATCACAGCACACACACCGCAGGGAGAATCATCAATGTGACACTTACTCCATATATGCTGTCTTTTTATGGCTGTCTCCTGTTTAAGAACATCATCAGCCTCCATTGAACTGTTCCCGCCGGGCAGTACTGAAACCTGATATGGCAGCATACAGGCATTTCTGAAAAGCAGTTTATTTGAAGAACCCCCAAGCCCGTGCTGAAAGGTGCAGAAGCCATCAACATTCACACATCTGGAATTCAGAATAAATGCCTCAAGTTCAATATCAGGAGATTTTTTTCTCAGCTCCCTTATCTCTTCAGTTGTCAGATGCCTTGGAAGAATCACCCTTGATGCTCCAAAGTCTTTGTAAAATTCTATTGTCTCTGAATTAAATGCTGTACCCCCTGTGCTTATATGGATTTTTATTCCAAAATCATTTTTTCTCATAAAAAGAAGAAGGGCTAAATCTGCAACAATAAGAGCATCAGCACCAGAAGCAACTACCTTCCTGATAAATTCTGTGATTAATGGATATTGCTTCTCTGTATAGTAGTGTTCGTTTAATGTGAGATAGACCGGAACATTTCTCTCATGAGCAATATTGACAACCTCTCTTAACTCTTCAAAGCTTTTGAGGTGTGAGCCTTTTGGTCTTCTGTCAATTGATGCAGGGAAATATTTTTCATTCCATTCCTCTGGAATCAACCCGCAATAAAACTCATCAGCCCCTGCCTCTATAAGTTTTTCTGCTTCACCCGGGGCATCAATTGGTGAAAGAATTTTAATATTATTTAAGCGCATAATTTTTTCTTATTAAATTAGATTCCTCTTTTGTCAAGTCTTAAAAAACTCAGCATGACAGCCGAGACCTGCCTGCCGGCAGGCAGGTCTCGGCTGTCATGCTATTACCTCCTTATTTTAACCACCTTATTTTTTTCCTTCCTTTACTTTTTGCTGGCAATAAGCGTAAAGAGCATCGCAAACCTGGGTGCTCTTCAAACGTCCCCTAATCCCTTTCTGAAAATAATAGGCTAATCTATTGACAACAAATAATATTTTTATTTAGATATCTAAAATTAGAAAAATATATTAATAAGAAATGTCCAGAAATTGGACAGTTTAAAAATATAGAAAAACTCCTTTTTCATTAGATAATCAAGAGAATCAATGAGTAAAAAAAATGAGCTTTTCCAAAAACCGTGAGCTCTTATTAACCCTTCTTAAAGAAGACCCTTTCTCTCCTTTAGAGGAAAGGATTAAGGCTTTTTTAGATAATGGAGAAATAGACTGGAAGGGCTTGCTTGAAGATGCTACCTATCATGGAATAGCCCCTCTAATCTATTTTAACTTAAAAGAGGCAAATCTCAAATCCATCCCCGATTATTTCTTAGAAAACCTTAAGGCAGTTTATTACGCAAACGTCCGCAGGAATACGCGGTATTTTGCTGAGCTTGAAAGGGTTTTAAAACTCCTCAGGGAAACAGGAGTAGAACCTATTGTGCTTAAAGGTGGCGCAATGGCAGAAGGAGTATATAAAAATATTGCTCTTAGGCCTTTTGAGGATATAGACCTTCTGGTAAAAAAGTTTGACCTTCCGGCTACAAAGGCTGTTTTTAAAAGTTGCGGATATGCAGCTCAGGAAAAAATATTCCCGTCAAAGGCACATAAAGAGTTTAAAGACGAGATAAACAAGTCTTTTGAAAAATTTGAGACCGAGCTTCATTTCATTAAAGGAGAAAAGGAATATTTTTTTGATATCCATTGGAATCTTTTAATAATCTGTGATTCAAAAATCAAAGAAGCAATTCAGCTTGATATAGAAAAGATATGGAAGAGGAAAAAAACTTACTCCTTCGGCACAGCTTCAGCCTATCTCATGTCTCCTGAGGATCTCCTAATCTATGTTTGTTTGCATCTGAGGGAACGCCATTTTGAAAAGGCAAGGTCAAGGCTTATCTGGTGGTATGATATTTATAAAATAGTAAAAACCTATGAGAATGAATTTGACTGGAACTATTTTCTGGCTTCTGTAAAAGAATATGAGGCTTGTGAGTCTATCTACCCATTGATTTTGACATTAAAAGAATGGTTTAATCCTCCTCTCCCACAGAATCTATTAAAAGAGGCGCAAAGTTATCTCCAGATATTTCCTCTTGAAAAGATTCTTCCAAAGTCATCAGAACAGCTAAAATTTTTTGAAAAGCCTCAGGAAAAGGATTATCTTTTAGAAGTGCTGAATGTAAAGGGGCTAAGAAAAAAGGTAAAACTCCTTCTTGGCGAAATATTCCCTCAAAAAGAATACATGATTTTAAAATATCAGATAAAAAACCGGAGGCTTCTTCCCTTTTATTATCTTCTGAGGCTTAAAAATGCCATTGTTAAGGGATTCAAAGCAGCAGGACAGATGCTAAGGTCATAAGGCTTTCAGCTTTAAAAGCTCAAATCCCAAATAACAAATTCCAAATAAATTCCAATTGCATTTTGAATTTTCCTTGAACCCTCAAACCCTTCTACTTAATAGTGTATCAGGCTTCCGTCCCTTTTTGCTTTTCTCACAGCAAGCATAAAAAGGTAGATGCTGAGAGGAAGCATTATTAGAGCAAATGCAACCAGAACTCCAACCTGAAATGTTAACTGCGACAGGGAATAGCCCTTGAGAAGTGCAAGCCTTACTCCCTCCATTGCGTAGGTAATTGGAAGAAAATATGAAAACCTGCCAATCCAGTCAGGAAGCATTTTAACCGGATAATAAACACCTCCCAAAGCCCAGGAAAGTGTTGTAAATACCCACATAAAAGGGTCACCCTTTTTCATAACCATTATAAAACTTGCGGACATAATTCCAAGGCTTGAAAAAATAATAATTGTTAAGAACAAAATTAAAATTGCGGCTGGAACCCCGTGCCCGCTCATTTCAACCCCAAAAAGTAAAAACCCAAGGACAAGATAAAATACCACCCGCAGTGATGTAAGGAGGAAACTGTAGAGAGATGAACAGACTATTATTACAGGAATTTCTGTCTGCGTAACAAGAAGGGCTTCAAGCGTGCCTGACATCTGAGCGCCTGAGATTGCAGATGAAAAACTTGAAAGCGAGACTGAGAGATAGCTTGAGAAAGCAATACCTATGAGAACAAAAGGAAAGTAATTGCCGCCATAGGGAGCAAGATAGGCAGATGCCGTATTCCCTATGAGTTTTGAAATAAAATAAAACAAAATGGTTGAAAAGAAAATCCCTGCAAACTGCGTAATGAAGCTGAACTTGTAGCTTGCCTGTTCTATTAAATCCTTCTTAAGAAATGCAAAGGGCTTGCTTAAAATCAAATTTTTTCTCCTTTTTCTGTTACCTGCGAAAATATCTCTTCAAGACTTGGAATTACAGGGAAAAAAGAAAGAAGTTTTATATCAAGAAGAGAAAGCTCTTTTATAATTTCTGATATCTCCTCTCCCTCTCCATCAACTTCTATCTCACAGGCATTCTCATCCTGTGAAGATGAAGCAGGAATTTTTATATCTGTAATGGATTTTATGTTTTTAAGCTTTTCCACAACCCGCTCTTCAATTTTCTCAAATTTTATTATGAACTTTTTCTTTCCTATGAGGAGCCTTCTGATTTCTGAAAGGGAACCGCAAGCCTTTATCACTCCCTTGTCAATAATTGCAATCCTGTCACAAAGGCTTTCAGCTTCAACAAGGTTATGCGTTGCAAAAAACACTGTTTTCCCCTGCTTCTCAACGATGTCTTTTTTTATAAAATTTCTCAAATGCCTTGCAGTGGAAGGGTCAAGGCTTTTTGTCGGTTCATCAAGAAATAAGATCTGCGGGTCTGTAAGCATTCCCCGCGCAATGCCGAGTTTCTGCTTCATCCCGGTTGAATAATCCTTGAAATATTTGTCAGCATCATTTTTAAGTTCTGTAATTTCAAGAAGCTCTTCTATCCTTTTCTTTGCCTCAATCCCATTAAGGTTATTCAGGGATGCAAAGAACTCAAGGTTCTGCCTTCCTGTCAGACGCCAGAAACTGCTTCTTTCCTCGCTTACCACATATCCTATCGATTTTCTTACAAGCCTCTCGTTTTCCTTAACATCATATCCTGCGACAAGTGCCTTTCCTGAAGTAGGGAGTATGAGAGTTGCGAGGATTTTTATCAACGTTGTCTTCCCTGCTCCGTTAGGTCCTAAAAGCCCGAAAAACTCCCCCCCCTCTATCTTAAGATTTACTCCTTTAAGCGCAGGCACAATATTTTTTTTAAAAGGTGAGATAAAATAATCCTTGTATTTTTTTAACGGCTGGTAATTTTTAACAAGGTCAATTACTTCTACTGCATATTTCATATTATTTTATTTCTGCTCAGAGCATTGGAGTCTGAGCCTGCCAATTCTATTTTGACATTATACAAGACAGGCAGGAAATTATAAAGGAAAATATCTCCATGACCCCTGCTATGCTATTTTTGCTTGACATGATTTTTTTTATATGATTTTAGAATTTGTACATTTAACAGGGAAAGTTTATGCCTTCTAATATCCCTAAAAGCAAACAGAGACAGGAGAACAAGCAAAAAGACCATAAGATTTAACTTGAAGTTAAATTTTTATAGTTTAAAGCTATTCAAAACAATTTACACATGGAGGGGTTTTTATGAAAAAGATATCTTTTCTGTTTCTGGTTTTCTCAATTATTTGCGGATTTAATTTTCCTGCTTCAGCATCAAATCCTTTGGGGTCTTTTGGCGAGGCATTCAATGATATTAAGGTTTCAGAAAATTATGCCTATGTGGCAGGTGGATATGGCTTAAAGATTTATGACATATCAACTCCATCCTCTCCCGTGCTTGTTGGTTCTTATACAACAGATGATTCTGCCAATGGGGTTTATGTCTCGGACAACACTGCATATATATCTACTGAGTGGTCAGGTCTGTTAATAATAGATGTCAGTAATCCTTCAGAACCTACGCTCATTGGTTCATACAATACAGATGGTGCAGCAATTGATGTTTATGTCTCAGGTACAAAAGCCTATGTTGCTGACGGATTAGCAGGCCTCTTGATAATTGATATCAGTAACCTGTCTTCTCCGACTCTTCTTGGCAAATATGATACAGATGGTTTTGCCGTGAGCTTTTGTCAATAAGAGTGTAAATTCATTTAAGCGGCTTTCCTTTCAAGACACACTTTTTTGTTTTCAATTATACCATTGACGAATCGTTCACCTGCATAAACACTCT
>Ga0156233_125_pt2 | contig 19351 bp, 24 predicted proteins | sample RifCSPlowO2_12_FD_107880 | JGI IMG/M metagenome (GOLD analysis project Ga0156233, IMG submission 107880) | Candidatus Schekmanbacteria bacterium RIFCSPLOWO2_12_FULL_38_15
AAACCCGAGGCGCCGTTAGCAGAAATCTGCCATGGATATGGAGGTTGATTCAATGGGTTTAGTCAGATTAATAGGTATCTTTCTTCCTTTATTCTTTATTATGTCGGCATTTGGTCAAGAGTTGATGAATACTGAAGAAATGATAATAAAATATAGGTCTCAATTACAAAGTATGGATGAAGATACGCGAATTTCAGCACTAGTTGGGCTTAGAAAAATAGGAGCAAGAAACGGACAAGTTGAAGAAATTTTGATTTCTGCTCTGAAGGATAAAAGTGGCTATGTCAGTGTTTTGGCAGCTGAAGCATTATCCAGAGAAAATAAAGCTATTAAGCATGCTCTACCTGTTCTTATTAAAGCATTGGAATCACCTCTTGATCCAGCCTTTAAAACAGGACGCTATGTTAAGGACTGGAAAAGAGTTGCTGCTGGTGCCATCGGAAATTATGGATCAGATGCAGCACCAGCTGTTCCTGCCCTGAAAAAAGCACTCAAACATACCGATTATAATGTCAGAGGTTATGCAGCGATGTCGCTTGGCAATATCGGTCTCGCAAGTAAATCTGCCATGCCTGATTTGCAAAAGGCTATTTCTATGGAAAAAATTGATGGAGTCAAAAAGATTATGATAGAAGCTTTAAGTAAATTGAAAGTGCTTTAAAGTGAACATTTGATAATTCCAAAAGAAATGTGGGGAAGTTTTTATGGAAGATTTTTTAAAATCTTATGGAACATTAATTATAGCAATTTATGGCGTTATCCAAGTCTGGTTTATTGCTCTATGGAAAAGACATATTAAGAAAGGAAAAATAAGTCTTTATGAAACTGGCACGATAGAAATTGGATATAGTACCTTTGGGCCTACTATAGGGTTGAACGGCACTTTACGTGTTTTAAATAAAGATGTTTTTATAAGTTCTATTGATTTATTAGTTGTCAGGGAAAAAGATAAAGCTCAACACATTTTCAACTGGATAGCCTTCAGGCCACCCAAAATTGACTTAGCTGGTAGTCAACCAATTTCAATGGAAATACCCTCTGGTTTTCTTGTTTCACCAGATTCCCCGCACAGATTCAACATAGTTTTTAATGATAACGATCTTTTCGAAGAAATAAGACCCTTGTTTAATACTTATATCACAGAATGGTATACTGTCGCAGACCAATTGACTAAAATCTGGCCGCCTTCAGTTGGGACAATTCCTCCACATGAAATAATTAGCCGTAAAATTGAATTAATCGAAGGTTTTAGAAAGAGTAAAATTCACCTTGATATGTACACTCATCTTGATAGGAAATGTTATTGGGAACCAGGCGATTATACTTTAACCATAAATGTACGAACATCAAAGCCAGATAGGGTTTTCACTAATAATTATAGGTTTTCAATAACCGAACCTGATTCGAAAAATTTAAAACTGAATGTGATAACCATTTTAGAAGAACCAATATCGAGTTATCAAAGGATTCAAAATTACCCTTATAACTTTGCTTATTCAACATATAAATAATAAAGGGCAGACTTCCGCTAACATGGTGCAAAAGACTAACATCCAAACCCTTCGGGCTTCTTTTGCAACGTAAACGTTATCTGCAATTGCCAGGGTTAAGAAATCATAGCTTGCATTGAAGAAATAAGGCGAGAGTTTGCAAATATAAAACTTTTTGATACAGGGGATTGCAAAATCAACCCATTCGACTCCTCTGCTTAAAAGCTAAGGTTTGCTCAGGGTTGATACTGAGCGCAGTCGAAGTATCATTTGCAGGGGTTTTCAAAATCATAACTCCTTTGGTGTTTTTTGAGTGAAGGTTGATAATTGCCATTGACACCAAGGTGTTATTGCTATATATTTATGGGGGTAAGGAGGTAAATATTATGGCAAAGGAGATGAGTTCTTCTGTTAAGAGACCAAGAATCAGTGTAGATGTGGATCAGGAAATCCGTCGTCGTATACGTTTGGCAGCAGCCAAGCGAGATATGAGTGTACGACAATATCTACTTCATGCTATTGAATCTCGGCTTGAGGAAGACTTAGAAGAGCATGAAGTAAGAGAGAATATTCTTGCATTAACCTCTAAAGCTGATCCTGTTTTAGCTGAGCTATGGGATAACGATAAAGATTCTGCTTATGACCGCTTATAACAGAGGGGATGTAGTTCTTGTAAGTTTTATTTACGCTGATGAGACAGGAATAAAATATCGCCCTGCTGTAATTGTTAGCACTGACTCATATCAGCGAGGTAGGAAAGAAGTTATTGTTTTAGCAATTACTAGCAATGTTAATCGTTTATTGGCCGGGGATTATCGCATCGCAGGCTGGAAAGAAGCAGGCCTTCTTTACCCTTCCGTAGCAACAGGAATCTTGAGAACAATAAAGCAATCCATGATTCATCGAAGATTAGGAGTAATGCCACCTAAGGATATGCAATCTATTGAAATTGCCTTGCGAAAGACCTTGGGGTTATAGAGCAAGTTTGCTGCTTCATTAAACTGCGACCTCAAACTCTGATGACTCACGGGCGTAATCCAAACAAGCAGCAATCTGTTTTTCATTATAGTCAATAAAAACCACCTGTCAAGAAAAGGTGTAGATTTAAGATATTTCTTAATGAATTATACTAACGGGTGAGGAAAATATATCTCACAAGAAACAGCACTGAAAACACATAGACAATCCAGTGGACCTCTTTTGCCCTGCCAGAGATTAATTTAAGAAATGAATATGAAATAAATCCAAATGAGATTCCTTCAGTGATGCTGAAGGCATACTGCATAATGGTAAGAGTAAGAAAACTCGGAATTGATTCTGTCGGGTCATCCCAGTTTATTTTTTTTACACTCTGAATCATCATGCTTCCAACAATTATCAGCGCAGGGGCAATCACAGGGTAGAGGATGTTTCCCTTTGCTGTCTGATACCCTCCACCAATCATTTTAACAAGGGGATAAAAAAACAAAGATATAAGCATAAGAAACCCTGTTACCATATTTGCAAGACCTGTTCTACCTCCCTCTGATACTCCGGCTGCGCTTTCTATGTAGCAGGTAATAGTGGATGTTCCAAAGAGTGTGCCTGTTGTTGTCCCCACTGCATCAGAAAAAAGTGCTTTCTGCGCATTTGGCAATTTTCCGTTTTTCATAAGCCCTGCTCTTTCACATACTCCGACAAGTGTTCCAACAGTATCAAAAATGGCAAGAAGGAAGAGTACGAATATGACAGTAATGAAACCGGGCTGGGTAAATACACCCAAGATATCAAGTTTTAAGAAAGTCGGTTTTATGGAAGGAGGAGCACTGATGATTCCCTGATATTTTACAATTCCCATTGGCATTCCCAAAACCGCGGTAGCAATTATTCCCCAGAGAAGCGCTCCGCTAATTTTCAGAGACATCAGCGAGGCAATAAGGATTATTCCAAAAATTGTGAGAATGACTTCCGGGGTTTTTAAATTTCCAAGAGTAACAAAGGTTCCCGGAGAGGGAATAACAAGTCCTCCCCATTCAAATCCAAGAAAGGCAATCAGCAGTCCTATTCCTACGGCAATCGCGTGTTTGAGGGAATCAGGTATTGCTGTAAGGATAAGTTCTCTCAGCCCCCATCGGGATATGAGAATGAAAATAGCGCCTGCAATAAAATTAGCCCCAAGGGCAACCTGCCATGGATAACCCATTCCTCCAATTGCAGCAGAACCGCAGACAGTAAATGCAAAGAAAAAATTATGTCCCATTGCAGGTGCTAAGGCTATGGGATAATTTGCAAGCAAGCCCATTAAAAAGGTAGCAATAGCGCTTGCTATACAGGTTGCTACCATCACAGAACCAAAATCCATTGCCGGTCCGTTTGGATTGCTTAAGATTGCAGGCTGGACAAAGATGATGTAGGAGAGGGTCATGAAGGTAACAATGCCTGCAATTATTTCTGTTTTAACGGTTGTGCCAGCTTCTTTTAATTTGAAAATCTTCTCAAGCATCTTTATTTTTTTCTCAATATTTCTCCAAGTTTCTTCCCTGCCTTTTCAGCCTTCTGCATAATCTCAGGCATATCGCTTACATCACCCATTCCAACCGGTTCAGCGATTTCATCAACTATTTTCATTTTGTTGACCTGAAAGTATGTCTTGATTGTTTCAATGGCTCTAAGGTGTCCGTTTCCTGCTACAGTTGTAACAGGGACAGCAGGTCTTCCTGCAAGAGGCCTTTTCCCGAGAACTTCGATTTCTGCATTCTCCCCGACTCCGCGGTAGAAAATAGCCATAGTTCTGTCAATAAAGCATTTGGCAACCCCTGAGACATCAAGGAAATATGTTGGTGCCCCGAATACCATTGCCCCAGCATTCATCATTTTTTCATAAAGGCTTTGCATCCCATCCATCTGACTGCACTGCCCTTCAGTCATCATGCAGTTATAGCAGCCTGTGCATGGCTTGATTTCAAGGTCTTTTAGATAGACGAGCTCATAATCGCAACCTGATGCTTCAACTATTTTTTTTACTATTTTGTTTGTATTGCTGTCTTCCCTTAAGCTGGCACAGATGCCGAGAATTTTCATAATTACCTCCTTTAAAATTGATTACGCTGATTGTAGACAGATTACGCAGATTGAATAAGTAATCAAGAAAATTTTTGTAAATCAAAATAGTTCTTGCAGGAGAAACTGATATTTTTCCGTATTATTTAAATGAAAACGATAATAAACTCTTTGGCGATGCAATGAAAGAGCTTTGCAAGAGGCACGGAAAGGACTATAAAGGCGAGAAGGTAGGAAGCTATGCAGGAATATATTCATTCAAGCTTGATGAAAAGGATTTTGAATTTTTCAAAAACATGGCTGACACCTACTTCAAGGTATATTCAGGGATAATTGACAGAAGAAAGAATGAGAAGTTTGGTCAGAAGGAGATAGACCACAAGCTAAAGACACACGGATTATGGGCAGAATGGACTATGATTGAAGACGAGGGAACATTGTTTGGTATAAGGAAAGGGATACCTCCTTTAGCTACCCTCTATGATACCAAAGTGTTGCGTTAGATTATTGAACTTGTCTTTTTTTATTGTTTAAAATTTAGAAAAGATATATATACTAGTAGCTTTGTAAAAAAGGAATTAGGGGAAAGTAAAGAGAGAAAAAATTTTTAATGCTATAGGCAAAACATATGAAACCAAAGATATTTGTTTCAATAGATTTTGACGGGACAATAACTGATTCTGATATAACTGATGAGATTTTAAAAGCCTTTGCAAAACCCGAATGGGAAGAGATTGAAAGGCAGTGGGAGCAGGGGATTATTGGTTCAAGGGAATGCCTTTCTCTCCAGTTTTCCCTTGTAGACTCTCCTATTGAAAGGCTTTTGGAATATGTAGATTGCTTTTCTCCAAACAAGAGTTTTTTCCCGTTTATAGATTTTCTCAGAGAAAATCAGATTCCTTTTGCAATCATAAGCGATGGGTTTGATATTTTTATTAAACGGATTCTTTTAAATGCGGGTATAAAAGGTGTTCCTCTTTTCGCAAATAAAATTGAAAACAATGGTAATGGTCTAAAGACAATATTCCCATACAGTGGTAAAGACTGTTCATTTGGCATATGCAAATGCAGTGTGGCTAAAAAGTTAAGTAATGGATATAAAATATTTCATATTGGCGACGGAAGAAGTGATTTTTGCCTTTCAGAAAAAGTCACATACACGTTTTCCAAAGGAAAACTCACGCATTACTGCAGGAAAAACAACCTTCCTCATTCCTCTTTTAAAGATTTCAGCGATATTGAAGCAGTTCTTGAAAAATATCTTAAAAATAGTTTTGACCTTGGTAAAGCAGGTTTTATCTCCATTCTGCAATAAGAAAGGGAAAAAATGGAATCACGCGAACTGACAGAGAAAGAGCTTCTTGAGATTGAAGCAAAATATTGTTCTTTTGGAGATACAGTGCACTATCTTGATGTTCCAAAAATATTTAAGAAGTGTAAGGGTTCATGGCTTTTTGACATGAAGGATAAACCATACCTTGATATGCAGATGTGGTACTCTGCTGTTAGTTTTGGATACAAAAACGAAGAAATAGAAAATTTATACAACAAGCAGATGTCAACACTTCCGCAGCTTGCATCACAATATCTGCACAAGGAAAAGATATTGCTTGCATCAGCCATTTCAAAAGAAACAGAAAAAAGATTTGGAACAAAGGGAAGGGTGCATTTTAATGTTGGCGGGGCACAGGCTATTGAGGACAGCCTGAAACTTGTGCGCAACTATAAGAAAGGGAAATCCCTGATGTTTGCGTTTATGGGCGGGTATCACGGCCGTACATTAGCCGCATCAGAGATTACAAGCAGCTACAGATACAGAAGAAGATACGGACATTTTAGCAATAGGGCATTTTTTGTTCCTTTCCCATACTGCTACAGATGTTTTTATGACAAAAACCGCAATAGCTGCAAATATGAATGCATAAAGCAATTTGAAAAACATTTTGAGACAGAATACTATGGGATTATGGATTTAAAGGAAAAAGAAGCTGAGTACGCCGCATTTTTCATAGAGCCTTTGCAGGCAACAGGTGGTTATATTGTACCGCCTCCTGAATACTTTGGAAGGCTTTCAAAGATTCTAAAAAAATATGGTATCCTTATTGTGGATGATGAGATACAGATGGGATTTTACAGGACCGGTAAAATGTGGGCAATGGAACACTTCAATGTAAAACCTGATGTGATTGCATTTGCAAAAGCCCTTACAAACGGGCTCAATCCGCTTTCAGGTCTTTGGGCAAAAGAGGAATTGATTAATCCAAAAATGTTTCCTCCCGGGTCAACACATTCAACTTTTTCAAGCAATCCCCTTGGCACAGCAGCCGGACTTGCTACAATGAGATTTATAGAAAAAAATAATTTTGAAAAGACTGTAAAGGGAAAAGGAAATTATATAATATCTAGGTTAAAGAAACTTCAGAAGAAATATAAAGTGATAGGAGATGTAGACGGGTTGGGACTTGCAATAAGGATAGAGCTGACAAAATCTGACAGATTTACACCGGACAGAGAACTTACTGACAGGATTTTTCAGGAAGGAATGAAGGGTGACATAAAGTTTAATGGCAAAAAATATGGTCTGGTTCTGGATGTCGGCGGATACTATAAAAATGTGTTTACTCTTGCTCCAGCACTGACAATAACTGATGATGAAATGGATTTATTCATCACTTTATTTGAATCACTGATTAAAAGATGCGTGAACTAATACAATGATAATCAAATGGATTCCTCTTTTTATAACCGGAGCTGCTATGGAGAGCGTTACACAGATATGCCTCAAAAAAGGAGCGGGAATTCATAGCGGGACAGATGGGTTAGCATACTACATTAAGCTGCTAAAGAACAAATGGGTTATAATTGGCATATTGTCATATCTGGTTGAGATGGTTATATGGATAGTTCTTCTTTCCTATATACCACTTTCAATTGCTTTTCCTCTGACAGGAATCCAGAAAATATTCATAATACTTTTTTCACTTTTTGTGCTGAAAGAAAAAATAAGCAAAACTGAATGGATCGGGGTGGCAATAACCTCATTGGGTATAGCAGTAATAGTACAGGCAGGTTAGTAATATGTCTAATACAGATGATATAAATCTGAATGGCGGGGAAAATGCCGTCCTTTTAATCCACGGATTATCCGGAAGTCCTTTTGAGATGAACTATCTGGCAAAGAAACTGCATAAGGAGGGATTTTCAGTAAGTGTTCCGTGCCTTGCCGGACATGGGTCATCTCTGAGTGACCTTTCAAATGCTTCGTGGAAAGACTGGCACAAATCTATCCTCAATACTTTTCATATCCTTAAAGAAACCCATGACAAGGTTTTTGTTTCAGGGCTTTGCATGGGGGCAGTTTTAGCCCTTTACACAGCTTGTGAACTTGGGAGCGAGGTATCAGCGATATCCCTTATGTCAACAACACTTTTTTATGACGGATGGAGCATCCCATGGTACAGGATTTTTATACCTCTGGCTTATTACACCCCTCTAAGGTATTTTTATTCATACAGGGAAAAAGAACCTTACGGGATAAAAAATGCTTTGCTTAGAAAACATGTTGTCCGCCTGATGAATGAAAAAAATATAGCACACACAAAAATTCCATTTAAATGTTTTTATGAATTGCTTGAGTTCAGCAAGATGGTGCGAAAACTTCTGCCTAAAATTGAAATCCCAACTCTGATTCTGCACTCACTTGAGGATGATGTTGCAAGTATCAGGAATGCGGATTTTGTTGAAAAAAACATAGGCTCGGACAGGGTTAGAAAGATACTGATAGACGACTGTTATCACATGATTACAGTAGACAACAAAAGAGAATTGGTTTCACAGGAAACCATCAATTTTTTTAATGAGCATATTTAGAGAGATTCCTCCAACTGCCGGATTTACTCTTCAGATAAAAGAATTATTCCTGTCATTAAAAGCTGATAATAGAGATGACCTTCTTGAGGAAGACTTCAGACGGTTTCTTGATGCCAGTTATGTGAGAATAACCTGTTCCGGGACTGCCTCTTTTTATCTTATTCTTGAGAGTTTAAAAAAAATATCAACAAAAAAAACAATCATAATTCCTTCCTATATCTGTCCCCTTATCCCTCTTGCCATAAAAAGGGCAGGACTGAAAATTGCTGTGTGTGACATAAGGAAAAGCGATTTTAACTTTTCCTCTTCAATGCTGGAAAAATTATGTTCCTTTAACAGAGATATTTTGGCAATTGTTGCAGTTCACCTTGCAGGGATTCCGCTTGAATTTGATGCAATAGATGATGTTGCAAAAAAATATGGAATATTTACCATAGAAGACTGCGCACAGTCTCTGGGAGCGGTATACAAAGGGAAAAAAGCAGGAACACTTGGTGATTTTTCTTTTTTCAGTATGTGCAGGGGCAAAGGGATTACTATTTATGAAGGTGGGGCTGTTGTTGCAAACAGAAAGGAACATTCAACTCTTATTGATGAAACAATAGAGAGTCTGGTGAAAATAGATTCTATTTCCGAGGCTCTGCTTGTTATTAAAATGATAGGTTACTGGATATTTTACCGCCCTAGTTTGTTCTGGCTGGTTTTCAGGCTTCCACAGATTTTCTGGAACTGGAGAGGGAACAAGGTTAAGGCTTTGTCAGAATATTTTACAATCAATTTTCCATTACACAGGGTTTCAAAAGCAAGAAGAGCTATAGGGCATAGCCAGTTTAACCGTCTGGAGAATGAAATCAGAAAACAGAGAGAAAAAGCCTCTTATTACATTGAAAGGCTTGAGAATATAAAAGGGGTGAATGTTATCCGGGAATTGCCGGAAACAATGGCTGTTTATCCCTTTGTGACATTAATTTTTGATGATAAGGGGAAAAAAAAGAAGGCTTTGGAAAGCCTTGAATCCTCAGGATTCGGCGTATCAGAAATTTATGCCTGTGCCATATCTGATTACTATTATTTAAAAGAGATTATTCCTGACAGCAACTGCTCAAATGCCCGCTACCTGACAGATAGAGAAATTACACTTTCTACAAGTACATTCCTGAAGAAAAAAGATTTGGATATGGTTGTAAACATTTTGGCTGATTTATAAAAATGTATTCCGGCATGGTCTGTAATAACACGAAAAAATATCTTAACCTTCTTGAACCAGAAGAGGTAGTAAACAGATTTTTGAATAATCCGCCCGAAGGGTTTGATCCTGTTATTCTTGAGGTGGAGAGCAAGAATGTTCCTGGATTCCTTGCGGAGCTGGACCTTTTTATCACTGCAGATGAAAGTGTTAAAAGGCTGTTTCAAAAATACAGAAAACTGATTCCCGGGTTTGTTAAAAATTTTTTTACACCAAAAGTATTTTTTGTCGGCACCACGGTTTCTGAATATGCCTTGTTCCCAAGCGGAACCGATTTAAAAAGCCTTAAGGATTCTGCCTTTAAAAGATTAAAAGAGACGGGTTTAAAGTTTCTTATATTTAAGGACATTCCTTCTGAATCTCCTCTTCTTTCAGGGATTGAGAATGAATTTTCAAAAAAGTTAATTTCATACCTTGAAAAGAGCGGGTTTTTGGTCATCTTTGGCCAGGCATTGGCTTATGTGCAGATTGATTTCAGTTCTGTTGATGAATATCTTGGCAGGTTTTCACGGTCAAGAAGAAAGGATTTTAAGAGGAAACTCCGGGTTTTCCCTCAGGTCAGCATCAGTAAAATTCCTTTAGGCGATGAGTTTTTTAATGAAGAAACTATAGAGCTTCTCTATAAATATTATCTTGACGTATATGAAAACAGCAAGATCCATTTTGATAAGCTGACATATCAGTTTTTCAAAAAACTTTTAACCGACAAAGAAAACAATGGAATGGTTTTTCTCTATAAAAGTCAGGATAAGGTTATAGGCTACAATCTGTGTTTTATGGTTCAGGATTATCTGATTGATAAATACATAGGCTTCCTTTATCCTGAAGCCTTGGAATATAACCTTTATTTTCTGAGCTGGTTTTATAACTTAAGCTACTGCATTGAAAATAATATTAAGACATATATAGCTGGCTGGACTGACCCTGAAATCAAGTCTTACCTTGGCGCAAGGTTTACATACACCTATCACGCTGTTTATATCAAAAACCCTGTTCTGAGATTTGTTTTAACGAGGTTCAAGTCATTATTTGAATCAGATAAACGTATAATTGAAAAACTTGACAGCAATTTATAAATCTATTCCATTTATTAAAGAAATAAGCTTTATATTAAAATTCTCATGCCTGAGACGTTCCTGTTCAACAGAAGGGAAAACCTTCTTGTCTCCATCCAACCATTTCATTATTTTTTTTACAGGGCTTTTAAAATCATGGGTTGAGATGTCTCCTGCAATATCAACAGCAAAAACATACGGAAGTATTTCCCTGATACATTGCAGGAGGTTATTTTCTGATAGCTCTCCCTGGTCCCATGTTGTTTTCAATGATTTTTCCCGGAGTACATCCTTGTCTATGGAAAGGTAAACAGGAGCATTTGTGCTTTGAACATGTTTTTTTAAAGTTTCTGATATATGTTTTTTTGAAGATATATTTTCTTCAATTTTATAACTGCTTAAAAATTTTGTTAGTTTTGGGACAGTGGAGAGGCAATAATATTTTACCTTGCCGGTTTTTATAGCAGAGTAATGGTTTTGTAAGATATTAATACCCTTTGTATCTGCTGAAGCGATTCCAAATACAGCGGTATTTAAAACATTCGGAAGCTTGCTTGCGTGATATACCCACGAACCGCAATGTATGCCAAATGGAAAAACCATGTTGTCGGGGTGGTTGTCAAAAACAATGACCTGAAATGGTTCTTTGATTATGTTTTTTATTAAGAGGTAGCTTACATGATGAAAATCACCACTGCCGAGAAAAAATATCTTATGATTTTTAATCTGCTCTTTTATTTCATTTTCAAGAATTTTAAAATGATTAAAACTTGCAGAATAGCGGATTTCTTCTTCCCTGTTTCTCATATCAAGCCTGTCTGCTTTGAAAGGGAGAGAAACAGAGCCGTCAAAATCAATTATCAGGACATCCCGGAAGAGGTCGTTATCAGTAAATCTATTTTTAGTGTCCATAACTATTTAGCTTCCAATTTATTATAATATAGATAATAATTTAAAGTATATAATTTATTAATAAACATAGGAAGAATGGAAATACATTTAGGACATGAATTCAGCAAATGAAAACTCTTTTTTACTGGGTTTTACTGATATTGTCAGATACTATTGCACAGCTATTGTTAAAGATGGGGGCTGTGAGCCTTCCATCATCAGGGCTAAAGATTAATTATCTTATAATCGTTGGTTATAGTTTTTATATTTTTTCTTTTATTGCATGGATGCAGATTTTAAAATCTACAAAACTATCCATAGCATTAACAACAGCATCCGTTCTTTACATAACTGTTGCCATTGTTTCTTATATTTTCCTTGATGAAGTAATAACAGATAAAATCATTATTGGGACAATTCTTATTTCATCAGGTATCTTTATCATAAACTGGGGCAATAAGGACAAAGAAGAAAAATAACTTTGGCTATAAGCTTAAGAAACGTTTCAAGGCAGATGTTTTTTGGAGTCTGGAATGGAAATAAGCAATACATATCCTCGTTTTAAAAATGCGCTCTGTATGTACCCTTATAAAAAAGAGCTGGCTTCAATGGGGTTTATGCCTCCGCTGGGGCTTGAATACATAGCCACTGTTTTGAGTAAATCCTGTGAAAGGGTAAGTATTGTTGACCTCAGATATGAAAAGAATGGATTGAATTATTTTTTTAAGAACAAGCCGGACCTTGCATGTGTGAGCGTAAACTGGGATCAGGAGAAGAATAATGTCAGGAGACGTATACTGGAAATTCCTCCTGATATCTTTACAATAGTTGGCGGAAGGGCGGCTACGGATGATGTGGATAATTTATTCAGTGAATGTCCTAATATTGACATAATTGTTAAGGGTGACGGAGAGAATACAATAAGGGAGATTATAGAGAATAAGCCGCTGAGCGAGATACAGGGAATTTCTTACAGAAATAAAGGAGAAATCATCCACAACCCTTATAGAAAACTAGAGAAACTTGACCCTTACTTTATAATAGACAGGAGCCTGAGAAAGTACGAGTACAAGTTGATTAGCAATGGATTTGATTTTGGATATACAGTTGACGGAATATTCTCTTCGCGGGGATGTCCTTACAACTGCTCCTTTTGCTCCTTTAATAATTCAGCAGGAGGAGGAAGGCGAAAGTGGGAAGGAAGGTCTCCTGAAACTGTGGTTAAGGAAATCAAGAGTATTAAATCAGATGTGATAATATTTCTTGATGAGAACTTCACCTTTAACACAGAAGGAGTAAATGAAATCTGTGATATCCTGATACGTGAAAAAGTTAATAAGATGTTTACTGCCAATGCAAGAGTAGATGTGGCTAAAAGCCCTGAAACTATCAGAAAAATGCAGAAAGCAGGGTTTAAGGTTCTGCTGTTTGGAATCGAGTCGGCACAGAACAGGATATTAAAGCAATTCAATAAAGGTTTCACAATCGAGGAAGCAAGAGAATGCTTCAGTGTATTAAGACAACATGATATGTATTACCACGGCTACTTTATAATTGGTTCTCCTGAGGAAACAAGGGATGAGATGTTTGGTATTGCAGGTTTTGCAAAACAGATAGGGCTCCATTCAATAGGTGTCAGCAATCTGCGTTGTTCTCAGTATGCTCCATTGTATAATGTGATAAAAAAACTTAATGGATACCAGTTGGATAAAAGAGGAAGGGTTTATTCTGATACCTACTCTGTTGCAGACCTTAAGAAAATAAGAAAGGCTATATACCGCAAATTCTATAACCTGTCATCTTTCTGGAAAATATTTTCATTTGCGATTTTTCACAGGGTGCTTAAACCCAAAGTGTTTTTTTCTCTTATAAAATCTTCATGTAATATTATGGTTGGACACATGGCAGATAGAAATTAAAAACAGAATAGCTACCAATCTACTGGGTTCCCGCCTTCGCGGGAATGACGGAAAGTAAGCTTGAGTGATTTTATGGCAGAGCTTCAAACTCTTCAAGAGTTTTGCATTTCATTGCAGGGTTTGTTTTTTTCTCCTGCCCGATTGTGGAATAAGCCCCTCCATATCCGTGTCCGGAATAAACTTCAATATTATCAGGAAGGGTTTTTAATTTCTCATTTATGCTGTTAAAAAGTTCTTTGGAACTTCCGTCTCCCAAATCCGTTCTTCCGCAATCTCCGACAAAAAGGGTATCCCCTGTAATCAGTTTCTTGTCATCTACGAGCAGGCAGATACCTCCCTTTGTATGCCCCGGTGTGTGAATGATTTTTACAGTTATGTTGCCAACATTTATCTCATCTCCGTCATTAACTTCAATGTCAACTGTAATGCTATTTCTTTTAAGGCTTCCTGTTTCTTTTTTGTGGGCTATGATTTTTGCTCCTGTCTTTGATGCTGTTTCAATATGTCCGCCAGTATGGTCAAAATGACCGTGGGTTGTGAAGATGTATTTGATTTTGTAACCGTCAGAATTTGCAGCTTTAATTATTCTATCTACTTCAAAGGCAGGGTCAACAACAGCAGCTTCCTTTGTTTTTTCACAGCCAAAAAGGTATGAATAATTTCCCATCTGTCCTAAAGGAATCTGTTTGAAGTACATAATGCTCCTTTCTGGAAAGCCTTCAGCCTTCAGCAATCAGCAATCAGCAGGATAGGCGGGACATTCTTGTCCCGCAAATAGACGGGGTTAGAAAACCCCGTCTATCAAAATTGTCTAGCTGATAGCTGTCAGCTTTTTCGACTTTTGATTTTTTCAATGTATTCCCTTGCAAGCTCATCACACCTTTCATTCTCAGGATGTCCATCGTGTCCCTTTATCCATTCCCACTTTATATTATGTTTTTTTGAAAGTTCAAGAAGCTTGAGCCAGAGGTCTTTATTCTTTACAGGGTCTTTCTGGGAATTTATCCATCCTCTTTTCTGCCAGCCAAAAATCCATTCAGTCATCCCCTTTACAAGGTATTGAGAATCGCTGACTACTGTTATTTTGGAGTGGTGTTTTATCTTCTCAATTGCTTTTATTGCAGCAATGAGTTCCATCCTGTTGTTTGTTGTAGCAGGACTGCCTCCCTTGAATTCTGCTGATTTGCAACTCTTTTTTATTATGTACCCAAATCCTCCGGGCCCGGGATTTCCGCTGCACGCCCCGTCGCAGTAGATTGTAATTTCTTGCATGAGGATAGTTAAATGGGATTAATTGAGATAGTCAAGAGGAAATTGATTAGTACCTGTTACCCAACATATATCAAAACAATCACTTTTGTTGGGTAACTTATTGTTTGACATTAGTTACCCAACAAGTTATATTACTTAATAGTTTGTTAGGTAACAGGAGAAGTTATGAGAGGAGTAATAAAAGGAGTTTTAGCAGAAGAACTTGAGAACTCTCTTCGTATGAAAAAAGAATACGATGAAGTCTTGGGAAAATTACCTAAAGGATGTATTTCTATTAAAAAAATAAAAGGCCATGAGTATTATTATTTGGTAAAAAGAGAAGGAAAAAAAGTAAAACATATTTATAGAGGGAAAATATCAGGGAAAGAAAAAAAGAAATATGAAGAAGCTAAAATACTAAGGGCTAAATATAGACAGCTATTATCTCAAGTAAAAAAACAAATTAGGTTCTTAAGGAGTTCTCTCCGTGGAAAAGAAGCAATCTGAGTTGTGTCTTGAAATATTAACCCGCTTTCATAACGCAGGCATATTAGACAATTTTATTCTAATAGGCAGCTGGTGTGTCTACTTTTATAAAGATTATTTTTCTAATGTTCCATATATTGACCAAGCGACTCTTAAAACAAGAGACCTTGATTTTCTGATAAACGACCCTTCGAAAATAAGAAATAAAGTAGATATACCAGAACTTCTTAAAGACTTAGGTTTTGTTACCATCTTTAATAGAAGCAAAGGATATATTAAACTTGACCATCCAAATCTTATCCTTGAATTTTTAGTTCCGGAGAAAGGCAAAAGTATAAATAAACCTTATCCTTTGCCAAAACTCGGTTTAAACGCTACTCCTTTGAGATTTCTGAACTTTTTATCAAGTAATACCATAAAGATTAGAATGAAAGGTTTTTATTTAACTCTGCCACATCCCGCCAACTTTGCTTTGCACAAGCTAATAATTTTTCAGCGGAGGTTAAAAAAAGAAAAAGCTATTAAAGACAGGAATGTTGCTATTGAGATTCTAAAAATACTAATAAATAAAGGTGAATCAAGCATCATAAAAAATGTTTTTAATTCAATTCCTCAAAAATGGCAGAAAAAGATAAGAGAGGGATTAAAAGAGAGTGAGGATAGAGAGATTTTAGAGGTACTGAAGTGATAATTTGATCTTTTAAAATATTTCTGAAGTTTAAATGTATTATCTACTGACTTATTGCCTATAACTTACAGCTTATAGCTAAATAATCTGTGCAATCAACCCTTTCATTTCATAGATTAAATTTCTTTGACAGTAGAAAATATTTATGATTTAAAAAAACTAACTTAGATTCATTCATTTATAAAGAGGACAAGTATTTTTTATGATATAATAAACTTTGCCTACCCGCTCACAATAAGGAGGAATAATGGCTAATTTATTTTGGAAACAAAAAGGGGATAAAACGCTAAACTTATTGTCATCCCCGTTTGCCTCAGAAGAGGAGTTTGAAAAGGTCATTTTTCAAACAAAAGAAATACTTGAGGACATATTTCTTATCAAAAGACAAGTCAGGGGCGGGAAGAAGGCAGGTATTCCAGATATAGTTGGAATTGATAACGATGGTAATGTTTGTATTGTTGAAATGAAGAATGTTACTATCGATGCATCTGTAATTCCTCAGGTTCTTGCTTATGCTTTTTGGGCACAGAAAAATCCAGACTCAATCAAGAATCTTTGGCTTGAAGCACCTGAACAGCCTGAAGATGTTGTAGTCAACTGGGACAATTATGAAGTCCGAATTATTATCATAGCTCCAGCTATTGAGCATTCTACATTGGAGTTGGTAAATACTATAAATTATCCAGTTGACTTAATTGAAATAAAAAGATGGACTGAGGGAACAAATCAGTTCCTTCTTGTCAACAAACTGGAACCAGAGCAACCCAAAAAGGTTAGAACTGTTCGTGGCCTCGAAGTTTATGACCGTGCATTTTATGAAGATCACTACAACAAGAATAGTGTTGAAGCATTTCTTTCGTTTGCTCAAGAAACAGAAAAATTAATCAAGTCAAAAGGATGGCCACTTGAAATGAAATTTAATAAACATTATTGTGGTTTTAAACATGGTTTTTTCAACGCTTTTGGTATTAAATGGATTGGTTCGAAGACCTTCGCTTTCTTTTTTAAATTACCCAAAACTGTTGCTGTAAAAATACAGCCTCAGGGTTTAAAAATGGATAGGTATGAAGACCTGTGGAAAGAAGCAGTATACAAGATTAACCCTTCTGCAACAAAAGTAAAATCGTTTTTTCCACTATTTCGAAAATCATTAGACTTCTTAATGGGAAAAGAAGATTAATAGAGCAACCACAAAGTTAATAGAATAACTGTTCCTTAATTGTTTATCTGACTAAATAAGCTGATTATGTATCAGGAATGTTATTGGAAGGAATTTAATGATGAGAAGTTGTTGAGAATATTTTATGCGTGACCTTTATTCCCCAAACAACGAAGTAGAACTGGCTTTGCTCAAAAGCATCCTTGATGCAGAGGGGATAAATTATTTTGTCAGGAATGATAAGTTTGGTTCTCTTGAGATTGGTCCCAAGATTGAGCTTTTAAACAAGAAGATGATAATGGTTCAGGATGACCAATATGAAAAGGCAAAAGAGCTTTTAAAGGATTATCTTGAGAGTACTGGTGAGAAAAACGGGTCTGTTGAAAAGAAATATTCAATAGCTGATTATGTCAGAATGGTGATTGAGTTTTTGCTCTTTGGATGGATAATGCCCGGAATGAGGAAAAGTAAAAAATTGGATAATAATGAGAAATAGCTAACCTGACTTAAGGAGATTAATTGTAATGTCAAATGGAATGCTTATACTTGCGCTGACAGCGGCTTCAGTAGGTTTTTTTCATACATTGCTTGGACCTGACCACTATATTCCATTTGTTGTAATGGCACGGGCAAGAAAATGGTCATCAGTCAAAACAATGTGGATTACTGCTCTGTGCGGTGTTGGACACATAGCGAGCTCTGTTGTACTTGGAACTTTGGGAATCGCTCTGGGAATTACTGTTACAAAACTTGAAGCAGTAGAATCGTTTCGCGGTAACCTTGCTGCATGGATACTCATAGCCTTTGGGCTTGTATATTTTATCTGGGGGTTGCGAAAGGCTATAAGAAACCATCCTCACAAACATCTGCATATCCACAGAGATGAAAATACCCACATCCACACACATGGACACAACAAAGAACATGTACATGTCCATACAGAAAAAAGTGCTGCAAACCTCACACCGTGGATTTTATTTACAATATTTGTTTTTGGACCCTGTGAGCCATTAATACCTATACTGATGTACCCTGCTGCAAGAGGAAGTTTTTTGGATTTAGTTTTTGTAACTGCTGTTTTTAGTCTGGTAACAATTGTGACAATGCTTGGTGTTGTATTAGTTTCATCTATGGGAATAAATCTTCTGCCAATGGAAAGATTGGAACGATACACCCACGCTTTAGCTGGTGCCACGATATGCTTTTGTGGGATGGCAATCCAATTTCTTGGGTTATAGTTATAGGGAATTGAAGTGGTGTAACTCCATTTATTTGCTTTTCAACAATGCCTTTGCCGCGAAGATGCCTGACATTGCTGCAAGGCCGGTTCCAAAACCCGGATAGGTTGACTGCCCTGCGTGGAAGAGTCCCTGAATAGGGGACTTGTGCGGGAACTGAGCCTTTGGGTCTGCAGCCGGCGATATGCCGTAAATTGCGCCTTTGTAGAGATGCATCTGCTCAATAAAATCCCTTGGGCTTCTCACACGTTTCACAGCAACCTCAATCTTGTGTATCTTTTTAAGCTCTCTGATTGCAACCTCAGCCACTCTTTCCTTTTCCTCATCCCATTTTTCAAGGGGTATGTCCTGCTTGATTGGAGGGAACATTTCAATTATGCTTTTGCCCTGAGGAGCAAGTTCGGGCATTGTTACTGTTGGTACAGAATAGATAACTGAGTGCATTTTACTTTCTTCTGGCAGAAAGGCTTTATCCTGTTCCTCCATCATTGGGATTACTTTATTGGAATGGCTTTTTGTATCAATTTTATTTGAAAGCCCGAGCTGGAGATTAAGGGCTTTTTGGGAGAGGGGAGCAGTATCAACCTTCTTCTTCATATCAGGCGGGACAAAATCCGGCTCAATCAGTTCACTATAAGTGAGCATTCCACTGGCTGTTGATATGACAGCATCTGTCTGAACATAACCATATCCGTCAACAAGAACAGCCTTGACACGGTTGTTTTTTACAAGAATTTTTTCAACAGACGATTTTAAATGAATTTCAGCGCCATTTTTTTTCAGTATATCTGCAAGCACCTCGGTGATTCTTCCCATGCCTCCTTCAGGAAGGTGAAAGCCTTCACTAATCATTGCAACAGGTCCCAGTATCAGTGAAACCGGGGCTTTCATCGGAGGAACCCATGCATACAGCATTATTCCTGCGATTGCAGAACGGACTGACTCATCGCTAAATGATTTATACATCTCCTGCGCAATTGTTCCTTTAAACTTGCTCAGATGTTTCCATCCCTTTGCAA
>Ga0156233_141_pt2 | contig 19156 bp, 18 predicted proteins | sample RifCSPlowO2_12_FD_107880 | JGI IMG/M metagenome (GOLD analysis project Ga0156233, IMG submission 107880) | Candidatus Schekmanbacteria bacterium RIFCSPLOWO2_12_FULL_38_15
CCTTTAATTAATAAAATCTATCATAGCTGAAGCAGATAAAGTTCCTGTGCTTATTTTTGATGAAATAGATTCAGGAATTGGAGGTGCCGCAGCAAAGGTAGTAGGAGAAAAGCTAAAAGCTGTTTCAAAATCAAGGCAGGTCCTCTGCATAACCCATCTCCCCCAGATTGCAGGCTTTGCCGATGCACATTTTAAGGTATCAAAGAGTGTAATTGGCAGCAGAACCATTACTAAAGTTGAGGAATTAGATAGCAGGGGAAGGGTTGAAGAAATTGCCAAGATGCTCGGAGGAGAAAAAGTAACTGAGATTTCAAGAAAGCATGCAAAGGAAATGTTGAGGGTTAGTGAATAAAATTCTAAATCCTAATATCTAAATCCTAAATAAATTCCAAGAATAGCGTAAGAATATGGGATGTCCCCTAATTTCGCTTCTCTAAGGTATTGCTACTTCTTTTTCTTTTACCACACTGGAAAGCGAATTAAGAATAAAATCCTTTGCGTCAAGTATTTCAAGAAGTACAGGTTCACCGTCTTTAGAAAAATGTATAATCATCTGCCCCTCTTCTTCAGCGTAATCTATTTTTTTATCTGAGAGCTGAATAAGAAGAGCATCTACATCTTTGCTATATCTAATCTTTCTCATACCTTGACCTCCTTCCCGGATATACAGTTATAACCCATATCCCTTCTGGGGTCGTTTCATAAATAACCCATTGATAAGGATTTTAAGATTCCTTTCTTTTATTATCAACTGTTATAAGGATTTTTGCAATCTATTTTTTACTCAAAAACTTCTGGAGGATTCAACAATTTATACGTAAAACTCTTGCGAGAGTTTGAAATGCTTTATGATACGCTTCACATTGCAGGCTATTACAGAGGGCTTCTCTATAATGTAGATATAGTCAAAGATTCTCTAAAAGCTGCAAAAGTATTTATTGAAAAAATGAGATGAGTGAGAGGTAATAAGAATATTACTTCCCTTTTCTTTGATGATGATTTTGAAAGCTTGGGACTGAGTGTGGTTAAATAAGGGTTTATCCCTTCTTAGAAAACCCCTGCCTACCTGTCGGCAGACAGGCAACAGATTTTGGAAACCCCTGGATCAGAGGGTTTAGCGCATTTTCAAATTTAAGATTTACCCTGTTAGAAAACCCCGTCCTTTCTAACGGGGTTAACCTTGTTAGCTATTGAAACAATTCTTGTCTGATATTTTCTCTTTCAAAAAAAGAGAACCGTCAGGCTGTTCCCTTTTATTTAATTATCAAATCTTCAAATCACCAAATAACCTACTGTCCGGAACGCACAGGCCACACATACTCGTAGCCGAGGATCTCATCGACGGAGGTCTTATTGTAGGCGTGCACGTCGCCGCGGTACATACTGACGCTCCAAGCGTACTGCGAATCGTAAGCGTAGGTAGTAGATGACCAGTAGTAGACTCCCTGCACACTGCTGAAGCCCTGTGTGTTCAGCCATGTGGCCTTATTGACCTCTCCATAGTTAATAAGGCTCCGGAGTTCTTTTCTGTTGGGAAGCCGCCAGTCGCCCTCCACTGATCCATCGGAAAGTCCGCATTCGCCGCTCTTCAAGGTGTTGGCAGCAGTTAAGGCATTTGCCCATGTTCGCTGGCCGAGACAGTTGGCATCCTCCAGCCATACCAGCCCTGTGAGTTTGTCCATCACTGTGCCGTCACCGTTGTCCGTGAACCTCAAGGACACGTCAACTCCCATCTCCAAATAGCCGTCATCCCCTATGGCATAGCTTATGGTCTGCCCTGTCTCCCACAGCTCGGCAGGGGGTGTGGTTGCAGCACGCACGGACCACATATAGAAGAGGCCGGTCTTACCGGCGGCGTTCACATCGCCGTCGTACATATTGACGTACCAGGCACCAGTCGTAGAGTTGGCGAGGGTAGTAGAGGACCACCAGTAGTGGTCCGTCTGCACATTGCTGAAACCCTGTGTGTTCAGCCAGGTGGCCGTATTGGCCTCTCCTGCATTCAGCAGGCTCTCAAGCTCATTGATATTCGGCAAACGCCAGTCAGTCTGGCTGCAGAGATTAAGACCATTGGCATAATCCAGCGCCTCCTGCCATGTCCTTGTTGTGCTGTCAGGCACCTGTACCCACATCAATCCTGTCAGATTGTCTGTCACACAACCGCCGCTGACAGAAGTAAACCTCGGTGAGGGCCAGGCAACGCCTTTTTCCAAATCCCCGTCATCGCCTGTGGAATATTTCGTGGTCTGCCCTGTCTTAGGAAGTTGAACAATAGAAGAAGCTGTCGTTGTGGTCGTAGTTGATGATGTAGTTGTCGTTGAACTTGTAGTTGTTGTTCCTCCTCCAAGTGTGGTTGTTGTAGATGAAGTCGTTGTTGTAGATGTAGTAGTAGTCGTTGTGGTCGTATTAGACACTCCTTCACATTTTTTACTTTTCCCTTGAAATTTCCATAACTTATCATTTTCAAATCTCTTCATATTTATAACAGCACATCCTGAGTAGGAATCTCCAATTGTTATGGATATAATAACAGGGTTTACTGTCCCTGAGAGGTCAACTCCTTGAGCGCTGACAGAAAAAGTCTTCTTCTTTAGATTTAAAATCATTTTTGTTATACCAAAAGTCCCAAATTCAGGTTCGTAAGTATATTTCCTTCCTGTTTTCACAAAAGAACCTGCAACAATGGTTTCAGAGTAGGAACCCACCTGAAAAGTCAGATTATCCTCAGTTAAATTGACTGAACCGGGGTTAATTCTCCCCGTGATGAAAAACCTGTTATTACCCTCTGAGAAATATATCTTTGCGTTGATAACCCTGAAAATACCTGCTATTGATTGGTTTACAGATATAGATAATGATTGTTTTGAAGAATCAGGATTTTCAGAAAAAGTTAGAATTGGGAGGAAAAAGATTAAAAGAAAGATAGAAATTAAAAACTTAAAATTTTTATTAAAGCAGGTGGGTTTTATTTGTTGCAAGAAGTGTTCCACATTTCTTCCTCCTTAAAAGAGAAAAAACAGAGGTGGTTAATTTTTCTGGTATTTATTATTTTTTACTATAAAGAGTCTTGTTTTTTTGTCAATGCCTTTTGTTAGTCTGTTAGTCTTGTGATAGGAAATGGAAATGTCAGAAAAGCTCATTAGAAATATATTAGGTAGGGGCAATTCATGAATTAGCCTACCCACCCTCCACAAGAGTCATGAATACTACCTCATCGCCCTCGCTGAGCGCCGTATCTTCATTGCTATGCCTGCCGTTAACGAGAATAATCTTGCCCTGCTCAGGTGGTATGCCAAGATGCCTGATGAGATCCTTCACACAAGCACCCGGCTTAAGTTTTACTGAAAAGGGATTCCTGCCTTCAGGAGCATACTTCACAAGATTTGCAAATAGATGGACCTGTACTTTCATATCACAAAAGCCCTTTGTTACCGCCTGTCATTGCGAGCGATAGCGAAGCAATCTCAAATCCCCCTCTATCCCCCTTTTCTAAAGGGGGAGGAAAGGGGGGATTGCTTCATCACTACGCTCCTCGCAATGACAATACCACTGCAAACTGTTTAATGAAACAAGTACACTATTTACTCAAGCCCAAGTTCCCTGAGTTTTTCCTTTGTGGGAATGCCGTTCTGGTCCCATCCCCGCAGTTTGTAATACTCATTTAACATTTCATCAAGGTGAACCACAAGCCCTTTGGACGGGCCCTCGGGCATTGGATCTTTTAGAAGGCGGTCCGGTAGCGTATCATCCTTTCGCGAAAAGCCTGCCTTCACCATGAACTGCCTCTCGGCATTGAAAATCCGCTCGCCCGCCTTTTCAACTTCCTCGACCGTGTATCCTGCGCCGGTAGCCGCATTCAGAAAGTTGCAGAACCCCTCGGGCGTTACCTCCAGCACGGGCCGCACGTAATAGCGGATCGCAAAGAAGTAGCACACCCCAGAGGAATCTATCACTGATGACATATCCTGATGTATCTTAACAAGCCTGGGCTTGCCTTTCCATTCCTGGGGATCAACTATTGTTGGCACGCCGAAGACCTCGAAGTAGGCTGTCTGGGCTCTCATATGTGATGCTCCGATGGGCGAAGTGGCATAGGCAAGCCCCATGCCCTGGATTCCCTGCGGATGGTATCCGGCCAGATCCTGTTTCTTTGATACCATAGCAAGCTCGGGGTGCCCGTATTGCTCTGCCATCCTGTAGCTGCCCTGTGCCAGTATATCCCCAAAACCTTCCCTGTACCCGGTTTTTCTGGTGAATTCAACAATGGCCTTCGCATCGCCCCATTTCAGTGGTTGTCCAATATCTTTTTCCGGCAAATACCCCCTGTCATAGAGTTCCATGGCGCAGGCAATGGCCGAGCCCATGGAAATTGTATCCATTCCAAGGTCATTACAGATATAGTTTGCCTTAATCACTGCCGCAAGGTTGTCGTTCAGGCAATCGGGACCGAAAGCGTAAATCGTTTCGTATTCGGGCCCCTCTCCCTCTCCCTCAAATTCAGGATCTTTAACCCTTGTTCCCCTGCCGCAGCCAATCGGGCAATCGGCACAGTATTTCGGTTTTTCAAGGAAATTGTCTACCATGGTCTGGCTGCTTACCTTTTCCCACTTCTCCCATATGCTCTGCTGAAAATTCTTTGTGGGGAGTATTCCAACCTTCTGGTTTGAGCCCACTGCGTAGGAAGTGCCGTACACGCGAAGCACAGGCGGGGAATCCTTGTTCGCCTCCTTGAATTTGCTAAGGGCTCCTGCTCGGAGTTTATTGAATCCCTCCCCGTCATAGAGGGAAATGTCCCCTTCGCCGCGGACCACGACGGCCTTCAGGTTCTTTGAACCCATCACGGCCCCCACACCCGAGCGCGCAGCCGACCTGTCCTTGTCATTCATCACTGCGGCAAAAAGCACAAGCCGTTCACCGGCAGGGCCGATGCAAGCAACCTTTGCCTCGGGTGATGTTTCGCCATTTAAAATGTCCGTTGTTTCGTTCACGGTCTTACCCCACAAGTGGCTTGCGGAGCGAAGTTCATATTTTCCATTGCTAACCCAGAGATATACCGGCTTCTCGGAGCGGCCCGTGAATATGAAGGCGTCAAAGCCGGACTTTTTCATCTCCTTTGGGAATTTTCCCCCTGAATTTGAACACGTTACGGAACCGGTGAGTGGAGATTTTGTCATTATCATATAACGCGCACCTGTTGGAACTCTTGTTCCTGTCAGGGGTCCCACAGCCATTATCATCATATTTTCAGTGGAAAAGGGCTCAATGCGTGGGTCCAGTTCTTTGTTCAGATAATATATGCCAAGCCCTCTGCCTCCAATATAGTCCTTTGCAACTTTTGGATCAAGTCTCTCTTCTTTTAGTGTGCCAGTGGTAAGATTTACTCTTAAAACCCGTCCTCTCCATCCGTGCATTGTACACCTCTTTATATTTTTTTATTGCTCTGCTCTTCTGTATATAGAGCATTGTTATCTGAAATGAATCCTTTTAAAAATTTATCGAATAAATACTTAACCCTTTATCAGATGTCAAGAAATTGTAAGAGGCTTCTGAGAAACAGAGTTTTCTCAGCCTTCGTAGGACAGGCGCCTGCCTGCGGTAGGCAGGTCTCGCCTGTCCTACTGGCTTTTTGGGGTCGTGTAAATCCAATATCAATAGGTTAATTTACCCTTTACATCTTGGGCAGTAAAAGGCTGCGGTTTCAGGAGAGAAAAAGTCTATATCGCACTTGAGGCAGGTTAGAATCTTTATGCCATTTCTTTCCATCTCGCGCACGATGGTATAGTAGTAGATGCGATAACCACACTTGTAACAAAAAAGAGAAGACTCTCTCCCTTTCCCATCCCTTGCAATCATGGTGTTCCCGCATCTTAAGCAGGTAACATTTGCATCTATTTTATATAAAACTAAGGGCATAGCTTTTATCCAACCATCTATTTTTCAAAATATGCATTTTTCCTGTTTTGTAAATAGGAAAATTACTAATCGCTCAATAGCTGTCAGCTTTCAGCTCTCAGCTAACTTGAAACTTGAAGCAAAAATATCAACCCTCAACCTCTTGACCCCTTTACCTACTTACTATCTGAAAAATTCCCAACCTGCAAATTTCCATTTTCCGTCAGGTTCTTTTCTATAATACATTCTTATATTTTCTTTTTTGTAATAGGATTTTTTTAACTTAATTTCAACCTTGAAAGCCCCCTCTTCTTTATAAATCCTCTGAATCCAGTAACCTGAAGACTTGCTAAGTTCCCATTCAGTCCTTGGAAGGTTTGTTGTCGGGTTAATTTTTTGGAGTGATTTAAAATCCTCTTCAATTCTTTCCTTGGGAGGCTTTTCGCAAGCAATGAGTAAAGGCAGCAACAGAAAAAGAAATAAAAAGTATTTTAAATTGCCCGAGCTTTTCATCAGATTATCTCCTTAAAAGAAAATTTAGTGTATAAAGTTTCTTTAATATATTGAAATTATTTAAAAAGTCAATAAGTTCCCGTTATTCAAAAAGTGTCAGCAGGCAAGGTAGCCTGCGGAGTTCGGTAAAAGAATCCTGTAGCTGTAGAGCAAAGCTCTGCTCTAAGAATGAATCAAGGGGCAAGGGAGAGGTTTTCTTTATATTATAATCTTGAAGAAACTGGACATTTTTGATAAGCAGGTAAAAATTAAGATTGCAAGGGAGTGGAATAAAGGTGAAAGACTTTTGCTTTAAATTAAAAAACAAAGTGCTCTCAGGAGGCGAAATCTACTTTGAGGAAGCACTGGAATTAATTAAACTGGACGGACCCCAAATCTTTGACCTTTTGGCTTGCGCCAACTGGATAAGGCATACATATAAAAAGGGAAAAATCATATTCTGCTCCATTGTCAATGCAAAATGCGGAGGATGTTCTGAGGACTGTGCATTTTGTTCCCAGTCTGTTCATTATCAGACAAATATTAATTCCTACCCTTTGCTTTCTGCTGATGAAATAGTTAACAGCGCAAAGGAGGCTTTTAAATATGGTGCTACGGAGTTTTCAATTGTAACAAGCGGGAGAGGCGTAGAAGAGGAAAAGGAGATATCGCGCCTTGAGGAAACTTTTTCTAAATTCAATGAAACCCTGCAAATCCCTGTGTGTGCTTCGCTTGGGTTTTTAGATATTGATACAGCTTTAAGGTTTAAAAAAGCAGGGCTTGAAAATTACCATCATAATCTTGAAACATCTGAAAGCTTTTTTAAGAATATCTGCTCAACCCATTCCTATAGAGAAAGCGTTGAAACAGTAAGGATTGCCAAAAAGACTGGCTTCAGGGTCTGTTCAGGAGGAATTTTTGGAATGGGAGAGACACTGCAACAAAGAGTTGAACTGGCTTTTACTTTAAGAGAGCTTGATGTTGACTGCATACCAATGAATTTTTTAAACCCGATTCCCGGAACACCTCTTGAAAACATGCCTCCAATGAAACCGCTTGAAATATTAAAGACCATTGCAGTTTATCGCTTTATTCTGCAGCAGAAGGATATAATCATCTGTGGGGGAAGGGAAATCAACCTGCGTGATTTGCAGTCTTTTATGTTTGTTGCAGGCGCTAACGGAACAATGCTTGGCAATTACCTGACAACAAAGGGAAGGGCAGCGCAAGAAGATATGCAGATGATTAAGGATTTAGAGCTTGAAGCGACAAAATGATACTTTTTCAACAAGATATTAGAGCTGTTATTAACAGGTTTTAAGGAGATGTTTCAACAGGTTTTTAAACAAGTTTTCAATAAAACAGGGAAAAGGAGAAGATGTCTGTAAATAAAGAAAAAATAAATAATAAAGCTGAACTTGAAAGTGATGACAAACAGCATATCTGGCACCCTTTTACCCAGATGAAGGAATATATTGAAGAGAAGCCTCTTATTATTGAAGAAGGAGAGGGGGTTTATTTAAAAGACATTTACGGGAATTCATATATTGATGGTGTTTCATCCCTGTGGGTAACAACACATGGCCACAGGAAAAAAGAGATTGATGATGCAATCATCAGGCAGATAAAAAAAATCTCCCATTCAACACTTCTCGGACTTGCAAATACTCCGACAATAAACTTAGCAAAAAAACTTATCCAGATAGTGCCTCAAGGATTAGAAAAAGTTTTTTTTTCTGATAACGGCTCTACGGCAGTTGAGATAAGCTTAAAAATTGCCTTCCAGTACTGGCAGCAGAAGGGAGAAAAATATAAAAGCAAAACAAGGTTTGCTTCTTTAAAAAACGCCTATCACGGAGATACTCTCGGCGCGGTAAGCGTTGGAGGGATAGACCTGTTCCATAATATCTACAGCCCGTTGCTCTTCAGGACATTTAAAGCCAAATCCCCTTATTGTTACAGATGCGAAGATGGATTGAGCTATCCTGATTGCAAACTTTTCTGCGCTAAGGATTTAGAAGAAATTTTAAAAAATAACAGCTCTGAAATTGCGGCTTTAATAATTGAGCCAATGGTTCAGGCAGCAGGGGGTATGATTGTCTTTCCGAAGGGGTATCTGAAAAAGGCAAGAGAGCTCTGCACAAAATATAATGTACTGATGATAACTGATGAGGTGGCAACAGGGTTTGGAAGGACAGGCAAAATGTTTGCCTGCGAGCATGAAAAAATAGCTCCTGATATTATGGCTGTTGCAAAGGGGATAACAGGAGGCTACCTGCCTCTGGCAGTAACTATTACTACAAAAGAGATATACAATGCTTTTTTAGGAGAATACAGAGAATTAAAAACTTTCTTTCATGGCCACACATACACAGGAAACCCACTTGCCTGCGCTGCAGCATTAGCCTCTTTAAAAATCTTTGAAGATGAAAAAGTATTGGATAATCTTCAGGTGAAGATTTCATATCTCAAGGAAAGACTCCAGAGTTTTTATGAACTGCCCGGTGTTGGTGATATCCGCCAGTGCGGGTTTATTACAGGAATTGAGCTTGTAAAAAACAAAGCCTCAAAAGAATATTATCCACTGGAGGAAAAAATCGGGGTTAAGGTAATAATGGAGGCAAGAAAAAGGGGTGTAATCCTGCGGCCCCTTGGGAATGTGATTGTCCTGATGCCACCGCTCTCTATATCCCAAAACGAACTCAGACAGCTTGTTGATGTGACATATGAAGCGATTAAGGCTGTGAGTTAGGCGGCAAAGGGGTTTTTGCATGGAGCATGGAGACAGAAAGATCCCTCTTTGTCATTGCGAGCAAAGCGAAGCAATCTCGTTTGACATAAAGAAAATTTTTTAATAATAATCAAACTCCTATGGAAAAGAAAAATTATGATGATTTAAAAGAGATAGCACTTCGCGAGGATATGAGCCTTTTTGGTGTAGCTGACCTTGGCGGGATAAGGCAGACCTTTCATTCTTCAATAGAAAATGTTGCAAAAGACCTTCCCTTTGGTATTTCCTTTGGCTTTCATTTGTCAGAGTCAATTTTGGATGGGATTATTGACAAGCCTACTCTTATCTACAAGCATCACTACAAGGCTGTAAATTACAGGCTTGACCAAGTAGCCTTAAAGGTTGTGAAATTTATTCAGGATAATGGTTTTAATGCCTTTCCAATACCTGCATCGCAGACAATTGACTGGGAGAACCAATTGGGACATCTTTCACACAAGCTTGTGGCAAAATTTGCAGGGCTTGGTTTTATTGGAAGGTCAAGCCTTCTTGTAAATCCTGAGCATGGTGCAAAGGTGAGGTATGTAACGATTCTAACTGACCTTCCCCTTGAGGCAAATAAACCACTTGAGATTGATTGCAAGGAATGCAAAAAATGCATTGAAGCTTGCCCTGCACAGGCGATTACTATGGAAGAGTATGATAAGGCAAAATGCACTGAGAAGCTGAAGGAGTTTTCAAAGGAGAGAGGAATCGGAGTCTATATCTGCGGGGTTTGTGTGAGGGAGTGTAAGGGAAAAGTGAATAGTGGTCAGTGAACAGTGAATAGTTTTTTATAAAAGAGTTTTAGGTTTCAATATTTTAATTGCAACTATCTGATTATTCATCTATATTTTAATATGAAAATTTTAAAAAGAAAAAAAGTTCAGTATAAAGTTAAACTCTATACTAAATTTATTATGAGTTAAAAATGAAAAGAATCTGGATTAATAAATCATCATCTTTTAAAGCTGCAAATCAGTTTGATATTAATTATTACCTTTCTATGTCTTCTTTGGAAAGGCTGGAGACCATGCAGTTTTTAAGAGAAATTGCCTTTAAGATAAAAAATTTGAAATATGGCAAAAATAGAAAAGGATTACGAAGAGTTATTAAGATTATTCAATAAACACAGAGTAAGGTATTGTATAGTCGGTGCCTTTGCTGTTGCCTTTTATGCAGTTCCTCGATACACGAAAGATATTGACATCTTTGTGGAACCTTCTGAAAAAAATGCTCACAATATATTGGAAGCGCTTAACGAATTTGGTTTTGAAACCTTAAAGCTTTCTATTGAAGATTTCAATCGGAAAGGAAAGATTATACAGCTCGGATATGAGCCAGTAAGAATAGATATTATTACTTCAATTGAAGGGTGTGCTTTTGATAAGGTATGGAAAAATAGGAAAACAGGGATGTACGGAGAAGAAAGAGTTTGCTTCATTGGATTGGATGAATTGATAAGGAATAAACAAGCCTTAAAACGGAAGCAGGATAAAGCAGATATTGATATTTTATTGATTGCAAAAAGACCAAGAAAGAAATAGAAAGTTTCAAACCAGAAACTCCAAAGAATTTCTTGACAAAAAAATTAAAGCTGTTATAGTTAGGTCAAAAATAACACACTGCAAGCAATAAGATTGTTTCAAAATAAGTTTACTATTTGATTTTCTTTGCAAGGAACAGAAATAAATCCTGTTCATGTTAAGGAGCAAAAATGGCATACTTCTTGCAGAGACAGACAGACAGACAGATTTAAAATCCCTAAAATATATTATTTCTAAAAACCCTCGTATGTTTCTGAGAGATGGAACTGCGAGGGTTTTTTGTTTTTTTGCAGGGACAGGGCTTGCCCCTGTCCAATCTGATGTAGCTGCAGAGCCTTGCTCTGCCTATAAGCACGGACAGCCACAAGGGCTGTCCCTACGGAAAATAGAGTTAAGAATTTAGAGAAAATTTATAAAATAACAAATTTTTAAGGAGGATTAGCATGCTTAAACGAATTTCATTTTTTCTCTCAACAGCGATTATTTTTTTCATCATTTCCGGTGTTTCGCTCGCTGCCACAATCCAGCTTCCACAGACAGGGCAGACAAAGTGCTACAACAAATCAGGCACAGAGATTCCCTGCACAGGCACAGGGCAGGATGGAGAGATTCAGGCAGGCATTGGATGGCCCAGTCCGCGTTTTGCTGACAATGGGAATGGAACAGTAACAGACAACCTTACAGGGCTGATGTGGGTAAAATCTCCTGACAGCACTACTCGAAGATGGTCTAAGGCACTCGATTATTGCAACAATTTAAATTTTGCTGGTCACACAGACTGGCGTCTCCCAAATGTGAACGAACTTGAAAGCCTTGTAAATGCTGATGTGCCAGACACAGCCACATGGCTTAATACACAGGGCTTTACTAATGTGCAGTCATTCTACTACTGGTCGTCCTCTACTAGCGCCTACAATACAAACCGCGCGTGGGACGTCAATATGGGCAGTGGCAGCATGTACTACTTCATTAAGGGCTACTACGATGACTATGTTTGGCCTGTGCGCGCTGGACAGTAGTAGGTAATTTGGAAATTTGGTAATTTGAAAAATTTTTAAAATGGCACAATATGAACATCTGCCAATATATAAGAAGGCAATGGATATATCCATATATATTGAAAACATAGTTAGAGGCTTTTCAAGGTATCACAAATATACGCTTGGGACAGACTTGAGGAATCTATCCCGTGAAGTTGTGAGGCTTATTATCCGGGCAAATTCTGAAAGAGAAAAATATTTAACACTTTGTACACTCCGGGATACTATTGAAGAACTCAAGGTAACTGTCAGGATATGTAAAGAGGTAAAGGCATTCAAGAGTTTTAATTCTTTTAAATATGCAGCGGAAGAAGTGATAAATTTGAGCAAACAGAAAAAGGGCTGTCTATAATTATTGTCAGAGAAACAGATAGATATGTTGGAAAAATTAAAGAACGTTTACCAGAGATGAAAATAACCAGCAATGAGAAAAATTATGTAGCATGACATTAAGGATTATATAACCATGAAATATAAAGGAGACACAAATATACCTAAACGAATTTCATTTATTTTGTCACTGTTACTTATTTTATTCATGTCCTCCATTGTCATTGCAGGGACAATCGAGCTTCCAAAGACAGGACAAACCACGAGCTATACAACAGGAGATGACGGTGATTTAGAAAGAGGAGTTGCATGGTCCAATCCAAGGTTTACTGATAACAGTAATGGAACAGTAACAGACAACCTAACAGGGCTTATGTGGTCAAAGAATGCAAATCTTCCTGATGGCTACATGACATGGCAGAATGCTCTTAATTATATAGCGTCTCTTAATAGTGGAAGTGGATTAGCCGACTACCATGACTGGCGACTTCCAAACAAAAAAGAGCTTCAAAGCCTGATTGACTATTCAAATCATGAGCCTGCATTGCCAACAGGTAATCCTTTTACAAATGTGCAGTCAGACTACTACTGGTCGTCCTCTACTTACGCCGACAGTACCTACTACGCGTGGTTCGTCGATATGTACGATGGCTACATGTACTACAACGGTAAGGACGGCGGCTATAACTATGTTTGGCCTGTGCGCGCTGGACAATCTGGGTCATTTGGTCATTTGGTTATTTCTGTTAGCCCCGCCTCAGGAGTTCAGAGCGGGAGCTTTGATGTTACTATAACTGGGACAAATTTTACCGGGGCTACAGAAGTAAGCTTTGGTTTAGGGATTACAGTAAACAGCTTCAATGTGGATAGCGATACTCAGGTAACCGCAAATATCACGATAGATTCTTCTGCCGTTGCAGGCGCAAGAGATGTGAGTGTAACAAACGCAGATGGAACAGGGAAAATGCTCGGCGGGTTTGTAATTAAAAGCCCCTGTGGCAGTGATAAGCCTTCAATTACAAAACTCAGCAAGTTAAAAGGAAAGCCCGGGAATGTTATAACCATTACTGGCAAGAATTTCTGTGATGAAGGAGGAGAGGTTTTGTTTGGAATCAAAAGCGCAGAGGTTTCTGTTTGGAGCAATCAAAGCATTTCTGTAAAAGTTCCAAATATTAAAGTTGGGAAATTGGGAAAAACTGTTTTAGTAAAAGTTAAATCTTCAAATGGCAAGATTAGCAATGTCAAAGCGTTTAAGGTATTGCCGACAAAGTGAACAGTGAATAGTTCTTTAAATCTTCTTCTTCAGTTCATCAAGTATGTTTAAGGCTTCAAGCGGGGTTAAGGAAGAGATATCAATTTTCTTAAGCTCTTCGATTACAGGGTTTGGCGGGTGGGTGAAGAGAGAAAGCTGGTCATTAACAGAGAGGGTGTTTTCTTTTTTTGAATGGGCAATAACTGGTTTCCCACCTTGGTCAAATTCTTTCTCTTCAAGATTTGCAAGCACCTCTTTTGCTCTTTCAATCACTTCCCTTGGAAGCCCTGCAAGCCTTGCAACCTGAATACCATAGCTTTTGTCAGCTCCGCCTTCAACAATCTTTCTCAGAAAAATAATTTCATCGTTCCATTCTTTTACTGCGATGTTGAAGTTTTTGACTGCCGGAAGGGTTGAAGCAAGTTCTGTGAGTTCGTGGTAATGGGTTGCAAAGAGCGTTTTTGCGCCAATACGGTTTTTGTCATGGATATATTCTGCCACTGCCCAAGCAATGCTTAAACCGTCAAAGGTGCTTGTGCCTCTTCCTATTTCATCAAGGAGTATAAGGCTTTTTGAAGTTGCATTGTTCAGGATATTTGCAGTCTCCTGCATTTCAACCATAAAAGTGCTTTGCCCTTTTACAAGGTTGTCAGCAGCTCCAACGCGGGTGAATATCCTGTCAACTATTCCAATGTGTGCTTCTTTTGCAGGAATGAAACTTCCCGTCTGGGCAAGAATCACAATCAGCGCTACCTGTCTCATGTAGGTTGATTTTCCTGCCATATTGGGACCTGTGATTATTATTACCTTGTTCTCCTCTGAATCAAGACAGGTATCATTCGGAATAAATCTTTCCTCTGGGTACAGGCTTTCAAGAACAGGATGCCTTCCATCCTTTATGCTTATAATTCCATCATCCTCTATTTCAGGTTTTATATAATTATTCCTGTAAGCAACCTCTGCAAGATTTGCCAGAACATCAAGAAGGGCGATTTTGTCTGATGTTTCCTTGATTCTGTTAATTTCACAAGCTACTTTATCTCTGATTTGTGTGAAGAGTTCAAATTCAAGCTCATTAATCTTTTCTTCAGCGCCTAAAATTCTTGATTCATAATCCCTCAGCTCCTCAGTAATAAATCTCTCTCCTGTTGCGATGGTCTGTTTTCTTATATAGTCAGGAGGAACAAGGCGCAGGTTAGTCTTTGTAACCTCTATGTAATATCCGAAGATTTTATTGAACCTCACCTTTAAAGAGCTTATTCCTGTTCTCTCTTTTTCCCTTATTTCAAGGGCTGCAAGCCACGAAGTGGCGTTTCCCTTTATCTCTCTTAACTCGTCAAGCTCCTTGCTGTAACCGGTTTTGATAATCCCGCCTTCCTTTAAAACCAGCGGAGGGAAATCTTTTATGGATGAATCAAGAAGAAAAAAGATGTCCTGCAAATCATCAAAGCCGGAAGCCACAGAGCTTAAAAACCCTGATTTGAATTTGTCAGTAAACTTTTTTATCTCTGGCAGGATTGAAAGGGATTCCTTTAAAGCCAAAAGGTCTCTTGCATTTGCTGTCTGAAGGCTGACCCTGCCTCCAAGCCTTTCAAGGTCATAGAGCTTTCCCATTAACTCCCGGAGAGAATCTCTCAGGCAGAATTCCTTTAAAAGCTCTTCAACGCTTTCCTGCCGTGCCCTTATCCCGTCAGTTTTTAATAAAGGATGGAGAAGCCATTTTCTCAGAGTTCTTGCTCCCATGCAGGTTCTGGTATGGTCTAATACTCCAAGCAGGGATTCTTCCTTAATCCCTTCTCTTATTGTTTGTGTCAGTTCAAGATTCGCCTGTGTGGTTTTATCAAGAACCATGTAATCGCCACGGTTAAACAGGGATATTTTATTGATATGTTCAAGCGGATTTTTCTGAGTCTCTTTCAAATAATGGATAAGGGCACCAGCGGCTGAGATTGAGGTTTTAAGTTCTTCGCACCCGAATCCTTCAAGGGAGGTTACTCTGAATTTATCAAGCAGAAGTCTTCTTGCATTTCCGTAGTCAAATGTCCAGTCATCATAGAATGTAAGAAAAAGCTGAGGGCTGAACATGGTTTTAAGCTTTTCTGTAAAAGCTTCTTCTGTGTTTTTCCGAAGAAGGATTTCTTTGGGAGAGAACCGCGATATCTCTGCTTCAAGCCTTGAAAGGCTGTTGGTCCTTTCAATCTCTTCAACCATAAATTCCCCTGTTGTTACATCTATTACAGCTATTCCTATTTTTTCCATGCTCGTTGCAAGAGAGAGGATGAAGCTGTTGGTTTTAGGGTTAAGCAGTGCAGTATCAATGACTGTTCCCGGGGTTACAACCCTTACAACCTCACGTTTGACAATTTTTTTAGTTTTTTTGGGGTCTTCAACCTGGTCACATATGGCTACCTTGAATCCTTGATTGATAAGTTTATGCAGATAGGAGTTAACAGCATGGTAAGGTATGCCGCACAGGGGAATATCTTCTCCGATATGTTTTCCCCTTGTTGTTAGGGTAATCTGCAGCGCTTTTGATGCAACCTTTGCATCATCAAAAAACATCTCGTAAAAGTCACCAATGCGGAAAAAAAGAATTGCATCCTGATGCTGGCTTTTAATCCGGTGATATTGTTCCATCATCGGGGTGAGATTGTCCATAGAAAAACCTTAAGCAATTAAATCCAAATATCAAAGTTCAAGCGCCAAGGGAATCTTGTTGTTCTAATGTATCAGCCGCCCTATTCTCTCCCAGCGGACTTTATTCATTAATGAAGTATTTTTATGCCACGACCAGTATATCATAAAGGCTTTCCCTTTTATCTTTTCCCTGTCAACAAATTTCCAGAATCTGCTGTCAAGGCTTCTGTCCCTGTTATCACCCATTACAAAGTACGACCCTTCCGGGACGTTTATGGGTCCAAAATTATCCCTCAGCCCTTCATCTCCCAAGACAGCATTTGAGTCTTTCTTGAAGATAAACGAGTCCTTGTGGATTACATATGGTTCATAGGTTTTTTTATGGTTTAAGAAAATATTTTTATTCCTGCTTTTTATTCTGTCTCCTCCCATGGCAATAACTCTTTTAATAAAATCCCTCGTTTCATCTACAGGATATCTGAAGACTATAACATCCTGTCTTTTGGGGTCAGTGAACCAGTAGATAAACTTATTGACCAGTATGTGGTCTCCTATCTGGAGTGTATCGAGCATTGAGCCTGAGGGAATTTTAAAAGCCTGCACAACATATGTCCGTATTGTAAGCGCAAGAATCAGTGCAATTATTATTGCCTCGGCGTATTCCCTCAATACAGACTTAATTGAATGCTGGATATCTCTTGCGATTTCCAGCAAATCATAGGAGTATTTCTTTATATCAGATAAATTTTCCTTCTGGACAGCGGTTTCAAGGTTTTTGCAGCAGGTTTCAAACCTTTTCAGATCCTTGGTATCTATTTTATCCTCAATACGAGCTATCTCTTTTTTTGACCTTTCTATGATCTTATTAGCCTTCCTGATATTTCTCTTAATTTTCCACATTTTTACCTCTATTGTTTTTTAATGAATTTCCTTCAAGCAATTTAGATTTCATCATCTGTCATTGATCAAAAAATTTCTTAGGACAGGCGCCTGCCTGCCGGCAGGCAGGTCTCGCCTGATTATTTTCATCCCTTTCTGTGAACCAAAGACTCGTAGCGGTTTCCACTCCCCGCTTTCGTGGGAATGACATAAAAAGTAGCTACCTAAAAAAACTCCTGAGAATTAAAACAGTGAAAAACTATATCTGCAGTATTGCCATAAAGGCTTCCTGAGGGATTTCAACCTTTCCTATCTGTTTCATCCTTTTTTTGCCCTCTTTCTGCTTTTCGAGAAGTTTTCTTTTTCTTGTAATATCTCCTCCATAGCATTTTGCGGTAACATTTTTTCTCAAAGCCTTTACAGTTTCTCTTGCTATTATCTTGCTTCCTATTGCTGCCTGTATTGCCACTTCAAACATCTGTCGTGGGATAATTTCCCTCATCTTTTCAGTCAGGTCCCTTCCCTTGTAATAGGCTTTGTCTTTATGCACAATCAGGGAAAGGGCATCAACAGCTTCACCGTTGAGAAGTATATCAAGTTTGACAAGGTTTGCTTCCCTGTAGCATAAGAAGTTGTAATCAAATGAAGCGTATCCCTTGCTTATGGACTTTAGCTTATCGTAAAAATCAAGGGCAATTTCATTAAATGGCAGCTCATAGGATATCATCACTCTTCTTTCATCCAAGTACCGAATCTCTTTCTGTATGCCTCTTTTATCCTGACACAGCTGCAGAATGTCTCCAACATATTCATTTGGCGTTAATATGTTTGCAGAAATTATTGGCTCCTCTATTTTTACTGTTAATTGCTGGGAAGGGAGTTTTGAAGGGTTGTCCACATCAATTAAGCTTCCATCAGTTTTCGTGACTTTATAGATAACAGTAGGCGCTGTAGTAATCAGCGAGAGACCGTATTCCCTCTCAAGCCTTTCCCTGATGATTTCCATATGAAGAAGCCCAAGGAAGCCGCACCTGAAGCCAAAGCCAAGGGCAAGAGAAGATTCAGGCTCATAAGTAAAGGCTGAATCATTGAGCCTCAGCTTTTCAAGCGCCTCTCTTAAATTCTGGTAGTCATCGCTGATAATAGTGTATAGCCCTGAAAACACCATGGATTTTACTTCCTTATATCCGGGGAAGGGCTCTTTTGTGGGTTTTATTGCAGAGGTTACTGTATCCCCTATCTTTGTATCAGAAATCTTTTTTATTCCTGCAGTAATGAATCCTACTTCTCCGGAAGAAAGAGAGGGAAGGTCCACAGGCTTTGGGGTGAGAGTGCCAATTTGAGAAACTTCATACTCCTTGTTGTTTGACATTAAAAGAATCTTATCACCTTTCCTGACCTCACCATCAATAACCCTTGTTAAGACAACAGCTCCCTGGTAAGGATCAAACCAGGAGTCAAAGATTAAAGCCTTAAGCGGTTTATTTATATCCCCTTTTGGAAGAGGGATTCTTTTGACAATTGCTTCAAGAACATCCTTGATTCCTATCCCTTCTTTTGCGCTTACAAGAAGGGCTTCATTGGAATCAAATCCTAAAATATCCTCTATCTGGGTTTTTACTCTTTCAATATCTGCACTCGGAAGGTCAATTTTGTTAATTATTGGAATCATTGCAAGTTCGTTATCCATTGCAAGATACACATTTGCCAGAGTCTGGGCTTCAACCCCCTGCGAGGCGTCAATTATAACAAGAGCTCCTTCGCAGCTTGCAAGGCTTCGCGAGACTTCATAGGTGAAATCCACGTGCCCCGGAGTATCAATTAGATTTAAGATATATGTATTTCCATCATCTGCTTTATAGTTGAGCCTTACAGCATGGGCTTTAATTGTTATGCCCCGCTCTCTTTCAAGATCCATGTCATCAAGCACCTGGTCAAGCATCTCCCTCTGCGAGAGCGCGCCTGTCATTTCAAGAAGCCGGTCTGCCAGGGTTGATTTCCCGTGGTCAATATGGGCAATGATTGAAAAATTTCTGATTAATGAAGAATCCATATTCCCTAATAATGTTAAAAATTTAAGCCCTGAAAACTACAAATTCTAAATTCTAATGCTCAAAATTCTAAAAAACTTAAAACATTTGAATTTTTAACATTATTTAGGATTTTGAATTTAGAATTTAATGTTTATTTATTTTCCATGGCTTTTTATAATTAATGAAAAAACTTTCGTCAATGAAAAAACTTTATTTCGTGGTAGCCACATGAAAATGTCAGTGTAACAGCCAAGTGAAAATGTCAGTAGAATATCCTGTTGAAA
>Ga0156233_145_pt1 | contig 15287 bp, 17 predicted proteins | sample RifCSPlowO2_12_FD_107880 | JGI IMG/M metagenome (GOLD analysis project Ga0156233, IMG submission 107880) | Candidatus Schekmanbacteria bacterium RIFCSPLOWO2_12_FULL_38_15
CCCTCCTGTCTTTTCAACAGGATATTCTACTGACATTTTCACTTGGCTGTTACACTGACATTTTCATGTGGCTACCACAATTACTTTTAATTTGATTGACATAGTTTTTACAATTACCTAAATTTATAAATTTTATGGCTAATAATTTCTTACAAAAATTAAAAGAAGATAAAATAATCCCTTTTGACGGCGCGACAGGTTCGCTTATCCAGCAGATGGGAATTAAAACTGACACAGCCCCGGAAATGCTTAACCTTACTCACCGGGATATACTTCAGGGAATAGGAAAGGCTTACATTGCAGCAGGATGCGAAGTCTTGGAAACAAATACTTTTGGTGCAAACCGCATAAAGCTTAATAATTTTGGACTGGGAAATAAAGTTCATGAGCTGAACTGTCAAGGAGTAAAAATAATAAAGGAAATTGCTCCTGAAGGGGTTCTGGTTGCAGCCTCAATTGGACCTATAGGGAAATTTATAAAACCAGTCGGAGAATTAGATTTTAATGAAGCTATTGATGTATTCTCTGAACAGGTAAAAGCATGCGTTGATGGAGGGGCTGACCTTATAATTTTTGAAACCTTTTCAGACCTCTCAGAAATAAAAGCTGCAATAATCGCTGCAAAAAATACAACTGACATCCCCATTGTAGCAACAATGACCTTTCAGGAAGATTTAAGAACCCTCCTTGGCACAAGCCCTGAAATTGCGGCGATTGTCCTTGAATCAATGAATATCGCAATGATAGGGGCTAACTGCAGCTTAGGACCTAAAGGGCTGATAAAGGTTGCAGAAAAAATGGTAAAGGTGAGTAATACAGATTTTCTGTTTCAGCCAAATGCAGGGCTTCCAACTCTCAAAGACGGAAAAACCATTTTTCCTGAGACACCGCAGCAGATGGCAAAATCAGTAAAAAAATTCATCTCCATAGGGGCAAGAGGAATCGGCGGATGCTGCGGCACAACCCCTGAACACCTAAAAGCAATGCTTTCTTCAGCAAAAGACAAAAAACCAAGAAAAAGAAAACCGGTTTACGGCTTAAGAATAGCAAGCAGGACAAAAGAACTTGTAATCGGAAACAACAATCCAACAGTTCTTATTGGAGAAAGAATTAATCCTACAGGCAGAAAAGTTTTTTCTCAGGAAATAATTAACAGAAATTTTTCTCTTATAAGGAAAGAAGCAATTGAGCAGGCTAATAACAGCGCTCAGGCTCTTGATGTAAATGTAGGAGTCCCCGGAATAGATGAACCATCAATGATGAGGGAAGTAGTCAGAACTGTTCAGTCAGCAGTTGACCTTCCAATAATGATAGATTCAGCCACTCCTGAGGTTATAGAGGCTGGGCTTTCCGTATTTTGTGGTAAAGCAATTATAAACTCTGTTAGCGGTGAGGAGAAAAAACTTCAGGCAATACTGCCTATTGCAAAAAAATACGGCGCTGCAATTCTCGGGCTTGCAATTGATGATGAAGGCATACCAAAAACAGCGCATGACAGATTCCGCATTGCAAAAAAGATAATGGAAAGAGCCCTTGATTTTGGAATAAGCAGGAATGACATAATTATAGATTGTGTTGTCTCCACAGTGAGCGCTGAGCCTGAGCTTGTCCTTGAAACCCTGAAGGCAATCCGTCTTATAAAAGAAAAACTTAGACTTCCAACAATTTTGGGAGTAAGCAATATATCCCACGGGCTTCCCAGCAGAAGCCTCATTAATGCGACTTTCCTCTCAATGGCTATCAGCCACGGGCTTGATGCTGCAATAATCAACCCTTATGATGTAAGGATGCAGGAAGCCTTGTATGCATCTGCTGTTTTAACCAACAAGGACAAGAAAGCCCAACGATATATTGAAAGGGAAACTAAACAGTCAAGTACTGTTGTGATAACTAAAAAAGAAGGTGAGCAGAAAACAGTTGAAGCAAAGCCTCAATCAATTTCTGAGATGATATACAAGACTGTAATTGAGGGAGAAAAAGAAGGGATTCTGGAGCTAATAGAGAAAGCACTTTCTCAGGGAATGAAACCTCTTGAAATCAGCAACAATACTTTGATTCCGGCATTAGAAAAAGTAGGCGAACGTTTTCAGGGACAGGAACTTTTCCTCCCGCAGGTGCTCCTCTCAGCAGAAACAATGAAAATCGCTTTTGACAGGCTGAAAAAGGAAATGACACCTGCTGAACTTTCAGAAAGAACTAAGGTATTAATTGCTACTGTTGAGGGTGATGTTCACGATATTGGAAAAAACATTGTCGCAACCCTTCTTGCAAACCACGGGTTTGAAGTAATAGATATGGGAAAAAATATTTCTGCTGATAAAATCATAGACGAGGCAGTTAAGAAAAATGTCAATATCATCGGGCTCTCTGCGCTTATGACAACAACAGTCATGGAGATGGACAAGATAATCAAAAAACTAAAAGAGAAAAATTTGAACATTCCTGTAATTATTGGCGGTGCAGTTGTAACCCAGAGTTTTGCAGATAAAATCGGCGCATCCCTTTACGCCAAGGACGCCATTCAGGCAGTGGAGAGGTTGAAGGAGTTTTTGACAAAAAAATAAAAAGGATTTTGGAAAATAAATTTTTTAAGAATATATCTTAGTAGCTTCAATGTTCACGTGGAATCCTAATTTTTCAAGGTATTCATAACAATCATCCCATGTAAGCCCAAATTCTTTTACATCTGATAATCCGATATGTCCTAAAATATCGCGGATAGTTTCTAACTGCTTCTCCTCAAATTCTCCTTCACAAACCGCTGTTTCTGCCCAATTTACCAATTCAGCCAATGAAATTTTACGATTGATATATTGAAGTATCTTTTCACCTACAATATCCCTTGTTATAAACATATTTTACTCCCTTGCTTTACTGTGTCCTTTATCTATTGGATATTTTTCATGTATCTCTACTAATTTTCCATCGCTATCATAAATTTCCTGACAAAACCTGATTGTCTCCTCGTCAAAATTTACTTCTTTTAGATATCTTGCTTTCCAGCCAAACTTTCCTTTTATCTCAAACCAATATTTTCTACTACCTTCTGGTAAATCAATCCAATTTAAAAATTTCTTCTCATTCTGTAAACGCTTCTCATTAATCTCTGGCATATTATTTTCTTGCTGTTCCCTGTATTTTATATTTAAGGCAATAAAGAAGAACTGTCAAGGAGAAGGTTAGATTTTTTAAATAGTTTTATATCTTTTTTTTAAAATTTATAATATCAATTTTCCATAGATGATTTGATTATCTCAGGCATGAAATTATTAAAAATATATTTATCACTATCTCTTTTTATTTACTGCTCACCGATTCCTGCCTGCCGCAGGCAGGGGCAGGCACCCTTCACCCTCACTGTCCCCTCAACACCTTGAACTTTTTGCTATTGCTTGTTCCGTACCTTGTCATCACCCTGACTGAAACAGTTCTTCCTTTTTTACCTACAAACATATCAGGCACATCAACTGTTATGCTGTCAGTCCCCCATTCATAAAAATCAACTTCTGTATCACCAAACATTATCACACTGCCATAATCCTCTTCCCCGAAGCCATCACCGCTGATTACAACTTCTGAACCAATTGCACCTGTCTGAATGGATAAACCTGTAAGATGAGGTATTGGTTTTAAAAATTTGAAAGGTATCTGATTGCTTTCATTTTCATAAGCAGTTGCAACTTTGATTTTGTTTATTCCTGCCTTGCAACCCCATGGCATTAAAACCACAATTTCATCATCCTTCCAGCTTGATATATCAATTGCCTCAATCTCCTTCCCAAGTCTTTTAAAAACAACAACTCCTTCCTCATCACAAAAATCAGTCCCGCTTATTGTCACCTCATCCCCATAAGTCCCTTTTGTCGGACTAACACCTGCAATTTCAGGACTCTTATTAGCACAGGAAATTGTGGTAGTAGTGGTGGAGGTGGTGGTAGTCGTGGTAGTGATAGTAGTAGTAGTAGTTGAGGTAGAACCTTCATATTCTACTACATAACTATAAATAAAATTTTCTTGCTCGTTCCAATTTTTATTATTGTCGTTCCAAGTTGTTCCCCACACGAATTCAAGTGCATTTTCATTGCCACCACCATAATTATTAGGTTCATTCGTATCCCAGTTACTGTAAATAAAAGGTTCACCAGTCACCCACGACCATCCACCATTTGGCTCAGAAGACCCTGATGCTTGAAATCCTCCTATCCAAGAACGATGGAAGGTATCAGTTGCTCCAAGCATATTAATAATAAACTGATTTTCATCAGCAGATGTAATAGTAGCCAGATGACCTTTCATACCCAAAAATGTTGATGATTCAGCGGCTGTGTTAGCATCATCCCAATTAATACTTACATCAATTACATCATAGTAATGCCCGTTAACATCCCATCTTACAGGCGTTGCTTCAAGTGAAGTGTTAAAAAAAATTGCTATGAGTATAGTCAAGAATAGAACTGATTTTAGCTTTTCCATAAAAACTGCTCCTTTTGCAAAACTTTTGAGCCAACAGGTTCCTGCCTGACGGCAGGCAGGTAAAAACCTGTTTCTGCAAATTGTATCAACACACCTTCAGGTGTGTTGATTTCCCCTCACCCTTGCCCTCTCCCGCAAGGGGCGAGGGAATTTATCTTTAGCCATCTCCTGCACTAAAGCGAGAGAGAATTTTTTATAACCTCCAACTTCTTTCCCCTCCCCTTGTGGGAGGGGATTAAGGGGAGGGGTAAAACTAAAAAACCCTGACAGCACCGTTCGGAGCAATGTCAGGGTCTTTAGAAATAATATTCTTAGGGAAATTAAATCTGTCTGTCTGTCTGTCTGTCTGTCTGTCTGTCTGTCTGTCTGTGCAAGGAGTGTGCCATTTTATTTCCTGAAAAGAAAACTATCTTACTTTTTTCATGCTATATATACTTCTTCATGCGCCAAGCTCTTGGCTGCATAAAGAAGAGCTGCACTAATATCTTCTTTTTTTAGAAAGGGATAATCTCTTTGTAGCTCTTGAATGGTTGCACCATAGGCAATTTTTTCAACAACTATCTCCACCGTAAGCCTTGTCCCCTTAATAACTGGTTTCCCAAGCATAATTTTTGGGTTAATAACAATTCGTTTAAGAAGATTTTTTTCAGTCATTTCATATCCTCCAATGGGACAAATCTGATTCTTTTTTTTGTTATTACAACAAAGTGATTTAAAAGTTTGTTGCTGTAATCCCTTAGAAGTTTTCCAATTAATTTGACCTTCTCTTGTGATATCTGTCCTTTTACCCTAAGAAGGATCACTCCAATAGATACTTTTTTTTGTAAAAAAATTAATTCTCCAAAATCCTTATCATTAGTTATTATAATTCTTTTTTCTGTATTTGCAATCTTTATGAGTCCTTCATCGTTCATTTTACAATCATAATCTGCAACCCATTTTACATTATAACCATTTTCTAATAGATAATCTACAATAGGTTTTTCTATATTTACATCAGCAATGAATTTTATGTTCTCCATTCAATCGCCTTAATTCACAACCCTTTAGCATGATTAATTTTTAACAAAATTTATTCTATCTGTGTAAGGAGTGTGCCATATTATTTCTTCTTGTAAAAACATCCATTGTGGCTGTCCTAATATTTTCGCAGACTAAAGTCTGCGGCTACATTTTTGGACATGGATAAACCCTGTCCCTACAATTTTCTTCTTGTTCTGGAAACATCTATTTTGATTTAACTATAACTGGTTTGTTTTCTTTGTCAATTAGGTTTTTTGGAAATGGCAAAATCGACGTTTTGAATTGGATGGATTTTATATAAATAAGCCTACCGCTTACAGCTTATAACTTACAGCTCCCCTCACCCGCATCTGTAGCAGACACCCATTCCGCCCTGCGGGCATTGCCAGTCTATGGCATTATCAGTACAGGCGATTCTGCAGGTCCCGCATTCAAGGCAGTTTTCAAAGGCTATGTGTATCTCTTCTTTGCCTTCTTCCTCAGTATAGACCTTTGCAGGACATATGGAGAGACATATTTTCTGGGTTTTGCATTTTTTGCAAACTTCATGGTTTATCTTTATGTGGCTATCTTTTGAAGGATTATATTTAACAGTAAAAAGCTTATCTTCAATCTTAAGCTCTTTTGGCTCTTTTAAAGCCTGCTCTGCCTCTTCTTTTTTCAAGTCAAAGCCCTCCTTGCCCTGTTCATATCCCATAAAAGTTTAATAATATTTGAATTACTTGTCAAATTCCTGAAAACCTCTTTTTTTATTTCAGCCTTTGACTTGTCAGAAACTGTAAAGTAATCAACAGCCATATCTACAAAATTATTTGGATAATTATTAAGAATCTGAGGGTTATGATGGAGAAACTTTGATGCCTTCCTGAAATGTCTGAGGTCCTTCATTATAAAGCTTTCTTCCAATTTCTCAGTATAATAAGAAAGTGTTCCGGCAGAAAAATCGCTTTTAAGCTTTGCCCTTATAGCTGTCTCGCCTGCAAGAACACCTGATTCCATTGCAAGGTTTGAGCCTTCGTGGTAGTGTGAGGTATTAACAAACCCCGCAGAATCCCCGACCAGTATCAGTCCGTCTGTTACAAGTTTTGGAAGACTGTCATAACCGTATTCAGGTATCATGTGTGCGGAGTATTCTATTGTTTCACCGCCTCTGATAAGATTTTTTACGCAGGGATGCTTTTTTAAATGGTCAAGCAAATCATTCGGGTTAATTTTTTTCTCTGTAAAATCATGAATTGAACAGCTTACTCCTACTGAAATACTCTCTTTGTTGGTATAGATAAAAGCGCCTCCTACCATTCCCTGAACTGCATTGCCGAAATATTCAAATGCAACACCTGAATTTTCTGACAATGCAAACCTGTCTTCTATTATCTCTTTTGGCAATGCTATTACTTCCTTTACTCCTGTAACCATTTCATTTGGTTCAGGCTTTTTTTTGAGTCCGGATTTTTCGGCTAAAAGTGAGTTGGCGCCTTCAGCACAAATAACTATGTCAGCATACATAGGACCTTCTTTATCTGTTTGTACTCCAACAATCTTATCCCCGTTTCTCAAAAAATCAGTAACCGTAAAACCAGAAAATATAAAAGAATTTTCATTAAAAATTGCTTCAGTCTGCTCAGCAAACCAGCGGTCAAATTTAGACCTCTGAACAGTGAAGCTGTTGTTAAAAGGGGGTTTATTGTATCTTTCACTCTTTAACTCAAAAGACATCTCGGAGTCTTCAGTTAAATAGGAAAATCTTCTTCCTATAATATTTCTTTCTACCGGCGCTTCTTGCCAAAAATTAGGAATTAGCTTATTTAAAACCGTTGTAAAAAGTATTCCGCCAAATAAATTCTTTGACCCCGGATATTCTCCCCTTTCAATAACAGCAACATCCATCCCTTGCTTAGCCATTACATATGCAGCAGAAATTCCTGCAGGCCCAGCGCCTACAACAATCGCATCAAACTTTAATACTTCTTCTTCTGCCATTTTTTACTCCAACCTCTAATTTCGATAGACAGGGTTTTCTAACCCTGTCTTGGCAGGACAAGAATGTCCTGCCTATCGGTTTTTCTATTCTTAAGAACTTTGAATTCTAAACTCCAAATGACAGGCGAGACGCCTGTCCTTCTATTCACCACTATATTCCTGTTCACTGTTCGCTAACAACTTACTTTATTTCCCCAGCACTTTTTTTACTTCCTGTGCCAGAACTGGAACCACCTGAAACAAATCTCCAACTATTCCGTAATCTGCCATCTGAAAAATTGGGGCATCAGAGTCCTTATTTATTGCAACTATACACTTTGATGATGACATTCCTGCAAGATGCTGGATAGCCCCTGATACTCCGCATGCTATATAAAGATTCGGAGAAACAACCTTACCTGTCTGTCCTACCTGGTCAGAGTGAGGCCTCCAGCCTGCATCCACAACAGACCTTGAAGCTCCTACAACTCCTCCTAAAGCATCAGCCAGTTCCTCAAGAACCTTAAAATTCTCACCGCTTTTCATTCCCCTGCCGCCTGCAACAATGACAGAAGCCTCTGTCAAATCCATCTTTCCTCCTGCAGCAGCAACTATTTCTTTAACTTTAGCTCTTATGCTTTCAGCACTGAAACCAACATTTATTTTTTCAACAGAAGCCTTCTTATCAGGACTTGGTGCTGATACAGAGAATACATTAGGTCTTAAAGTTATAAAAAATGGCTCTTTTGAGCAACCTACTTTCGTCATGATTTTTCCTGCGTATACTGGTCTTGTTGCTTCAAGCTTTCCATCCTTAAAAGCAACCCCAATACAATCCATTGCCACACCGGTTTCAAGTTTTGCAGCAGCAGCAGGAGCTAAGTCTTTTCCCATTGAGGAGGCAGGTAAAAGAACAATCCCTGCATCACATTTTTTTACTGCATCCACAAGCACAGAAGAATATCCCTCTGAAGAATATAATTTTAATATTTCACTGTCAGCAACAAGAACTTTATCAGAACCATAGCTTCCAAGTTCTGAGGCTAACCCTTCTATGCCTGAGCCTATTAATAAAGATACCAATTCGCTTTTTATCTCATCAGCAAGTTTTTTCCCTGTGCTGATTACTTCATAAGCATTCTTTTTTAATTTTCCATCCCTTTGCTCTGCAAAGGCTAAGATTGCTTTCCCCATCACATCTCTCCTTTACAAAATTTTTGCTTCAAACTGAAGCAGTTTTACAAGTTCCGGAACTGCCTCAACATTCTGACCAACAATTTTGCCTGCTTTTCTGGCAGGGGGCGGCTCCATTTTTAGAATCTGAATCCTTGAATCAATCTTTTCAGGAGCTTTTTCTTCAAGGCTCTTTTTCTTTGCTGCCATAATACCTTTCAAAGATGCGTACCTTGGCTCATTTAACCCTTTCTGGGCTGTAAAAACTGCCGGTAAATTTGTTTCAACAACCTCGCTCCCGCCTTCTATCTGCCTGTGTGCAGTGGCTTTTCTGTCTGAAATTTCCAACTTGGTAACAACATTTACACATGGAATATTCAAAAGCTGTGCTACCATTGAGCCTACCTGGCAATTGTCATCATCAACTGCCTGTTTGCCAAAAAATATAATGTCAGGGTTTATTTCCTTTAAAGCCTTTGACAGTGCATTTGCAGTGGCGAACGAGTCATAATCTTCTGATTCGTCCTTGAGAAGAACAGCCCTGTCTGCACCCATTGCAAGGGCATTTCTGATAACAGGTGCAGCCTTTTCTGAACCAAGAGTCAGTATTATTACCTCTCCCTGCCCCAGTTTTTCTTTTATTCTCAATGCCTCTTCAATCCCATACTCATCATAAGGGTTTATGACATATTCAATTCCTGCCGGGTCTATTGATTTACCACTGCTGCCAACCCTTAATTTCGCTGCAGTGTCAGGAACTCTTTTCATACATATAACTATCTTCACAATCCTTCCCTCCTTTTACATTAATGCCTTCTTTTACACAAAAAATATCAGGTCCTTACAGTCCGTTAAAAAAAATTCCTATTCGCTGTCATTGCGAGGAGCGATAGCGACGTGGCAATCTCTAACTCATTGATTGCATAAAACTGGGATTGCTTCGCTTTGCTCGCAATGACAATATTGCGAGTTTTTCAACAGCCCGCTTAAAGCTGTTTTTACCTTAGTATAACATCATCCCTTCTCAGCTCATAATTTTTTCGCTCATATAATAGATAAATAAAAATGTCAATTAGAAAGCAGAAAGATTTTACGGGAAGAAACAACTCCGATTTGTTTTATTTTTGTTGATTTTGGCAGTTTTTTGGAAATTCCTTTAAGCTGTTTTTCACTTAAAAGATATATAACCTTTTTCTCAGACAAAAGATTCTTTTCAACTATTTCCCATGTCTTATCTTCAGGAATTAAACTGTTTAAATAAAAGGGAATCCCCCTTTCGCGTTCCGAAAGCTTAAAGCCTCTCAGTTTACTCAGATCAGCAACCTCTTTTTTCAAAATATCAGCAATATAATTATAACTTTTCACCTCTCTTACAACATAAAAATAAGGAGTAAACATAAACACTGTGCAAAGAGTAATTGAGACAAATAATCTTTGAAATTCATTTTTGAAGTAAAAATTTAATGTTAATATAAATAAAAGGAGCGCAGCAGCAGAACAAGCAATAAGCCATAAATTAATATTTTGATACCACATCTGTATAGCAATCACAGCAAACATATATATGACTACAACTGCTGTTAATATTCCGCCTAACACCCTTGCAAACTTTGATGGAGCTTTTTTCAAAAACTCTTTTTCAAACCACAGAGCAGTCAATATTGAAAAAGCCGGGACAATAGGAAACAGGTACAGGCCTCTCTTTGTAGAAGGCAGGCTTAAAACCAGAAATGGAACAAATGCAAATAATCTTGTAAAAAGGATTTCTCTTCCCTTTTCAAGCGAAGAAACTCTTATATTTTTAATAATATCATAAACCACAAGAGGAAACAGAATTGCCCATGGGAAGATGACATCAAATATTTTTGGAATATAATAAAAGAACCCATGTTTATGCCCCAGTGACGCATATAAAAATCTATCAAAATGGTTATCTATAAAAAATATACGAAAATATCTTGTCCCTCCTTCTTTCCAGAGCAAAATGAACCATGGAGCCGTAATAACCAAAAATATCACAACACCAAGCCATATTTTCAGCTCTTTAATAGCACTTAATTTTTTCTCAAATATAAGGAAAACAAAAACAGCAGAGAACGGGATTGCCACTCCAATAAATCCCTTGCTTAAAAAAGCCAGACTCATCATTACATACATAAGGGAAAAATTCAGAATCTTTTTTCTCTCGCACAGATAACCTGAAACAAAAAAATAGATAGCTCCTATTACAAAAAATGCCAATGAAGTATCTATCATACACATATGAGTCCTGTGCATGAATTCATTAGTTGAACAGGTAATTAGAGTTGATGAAATTCCAACAGTTCTTCCAAACATTTTAGAAGCATAAGCATATGTAAAAAGCAGAATCCCCAACCCGAAGAAAGCTGAAGGAAGCCTTGCAAGAAAAGCATTCGCCTTTCCGGCAATGCCAAATACTGCAACAACAGACCAGTAAAAAAGAGGTGGTTTTTCAAGGAAGGATTCTCCATTAAGTGTTGGCACTGCAAAATTTTTGCTGACCCACATCTCCCATGCTATTCCTCCTTCTCTTGGTTCATCAGGCGACAAGAGCTCGTGTTCTCCAAGTCCAAGGAAAAGTGCTGGAACAGCAATCAGAAGAAGAAGAAAGATATAATTATATTTTTTTTTATTATCAGAAAAAGCATTCATTCATAAAATTTTATTTAATAAATTTCAAAAACGCAAATGTTTTAATTGAATTGAAAGGATTTCAAAAGAATCATGGAGTGCGAGGTGTTAAAAATATGGAAGAGAGGGAGGGATGAAGGGTGAAAACATCCCGGTTGGACCCTCTCTCCACAAACCCCTCCTCTAAAACTGGAGGGAATTTTTTATTTATTGATAATCAAACCCCTTCTTTGCTGACTTTCTAAAATCAATTTAATTTTTCTAATATTTTTTAACAATTAACCAAATCACAGGCTTTATGTGATTTAAGTCACACTATGAAGTTAAGGGAGAAAATTTAAGAGAGGATTTTTTTAAATTCTTTTGATAGCAGAAAATAGTTATGGCTTCCAGCAAAATCAAGATGCCTTACCTTTATTCCTTTAGGCAGAGATTTTCCAGCATTTTCAAGTTTTTTATCAATAACTATATAACCAACACTCCTGTTAAACAGAAGATTTATTTTAAACATTAAATCTGAAATGTATGATATCGCCATCTTTAACTTCATATTCCCTTCCTTCAATCCTTAAAAGTCCTTTTTCCCGCATTTCATGCTCTGAACCAAGCCTTAATAACTCTTCATAGCAATAAACCTCTGCTTTTATGAACCCCTTTTCAAAATCAGAATGAATTTTTCCTGCTGCTTTCTGGGCAGTTGTCCCCCTTTTTATAGTCCATGCTTTCACCTCCGGACCCTGTGTAGTAAAAAAAGTGATTAAATTCAGGAGTTCATAGCCTGCACTTATTATTTTTTCAAGCCCGGACTCATTAATCCCCATACTTTTTAAAAATTCTTCCCGTTCTTCAAGAAGCAATTGTGCAACCTCAGCTTCAACCTTTCCGCATATTGTCAATATCTTTGCGCCTTCTTTTTGCGCCTTTTCTCCAACATTTTTTATAATATCTGAATCCTTCTCAATTTCATTTTCATCTGTGTTAATCACATAAAGGGTTGGTTTTTGAGAAAGAAGGAGAATATCCTTCAGAGTTTCAGTCTCATCATTATTCAATTTTAATACTCTTATGGGAACGCCCTGATTTAAACTCTCTCTTATTTTATTAAAAAACCCGAGATTTTCTGCAAGCTTTTTGTCAGCTATCTTTGAAAGCCTTTCATTTTTTTCAATCCTTTTGTCAATATTTTCAATATCTGCAAGAATAAGTTCAGTGTTGACAATATCCATGTCTCTCAGAGGATCTATGGCTCCCTCAACATGAGCAATATCATCTTCTTTAAAACATCTTAAGACATGGATGATAGAATCGACATTCCTGATATTTCCCAAGAACTGATTGCCCAATCCCTCACCCTTGCTGGCACCCCTGACAAGCCCGGCAATATCAACGATTTCCATTGTGGTATGAACTGCCCTTTCGGGCTTAATAATTTCAGCAATTTTGTCAAGTCTTTTATCAGGAACTTTTACTATTCCTACATTTGGATTTATTGTGCAAAAAGGATAGCTTGCAACCTCTGCATGGGCTGATGTGAGGGCATTGAATATAGTTGATTTTCCAGCATTAGGCAAGCCTACTATTCCGCAATTAAAACCCATAAATTTAAATCCTAAATTCTAATATCGTTCGACTGATGGTTCGACAAGCTCAGGGTAAACTCTGGAAGCGCCTGCCTGCCTGCCGGCAGGTGGCAATCTCATTATTTTCAAATGGATTCTGAGATTGCGGAACCTGTTCCGAGCCAATGAGATTGCTTCGCTTCGCTCGCAATGACAGGCGAAGGAACCTTGCTCCTCGCAATGATGTGTGCAAAGATTTCTTTTTTTGGCTTTTGATTTAATATTAACCCACATTTGATTTTATTAATCCTTTTAAAGAACTCCATCCAGCCATAATTCCAAGAATTCCTGCCGGGAAAGTTGCTATTCCGGAAATTAATGACAGATATGAACCAGTTTTTTTCTTTCTTGTTAAAAGAAGAATTCCCCCAATTATTGAAAGAAAGCCTGCCAGTAAATTAATTGTTCCTATCCATTGGTTCATTGTAGAGCAATAAAGCCAGCAGGTAATGCCTATATCAGGCTGATAAAAAGTTAATGGATAGACAGGTTCCCAGCAGACCATGCAGTATATTCCGCATGCCAGAACCAATATTCCGGAAATAATGGGGAGATACCCAAACCTTTGCTTAATTTGCTCATTAAAAAAAGACATTTTGGCACAGAAAATGAAATCATTTTCTTGAATCCTCGAACCCTTCTGTAGGGAATACTAAATTAGGAGTCAGGAATTTTGAATCAGAATCAGCTATTTGAATATTGGAAGGTTTAATATCCATTCTATCTTGAAAACTTCTCCGATAGTTCCAAGTCCCAGCAGCAGGACATATATAATAAGAATCCCTAACAATATTTCTGCTTTGTATTTCTGATAAAATCTTTCATTTTTTTCATTTGTCATAATAGATTCCTCATAATAAAATGTTTTTTATTTTTATTTCAAAAAACTTAAATAACTACTCTTTCACGCTTGAAAGTTCATAGCAGACAAACATATAGGAACTTATTCTTTACATTTGGAGATTTCCTGCAGTAAACGCAGGAAGTTTTAAAATTAAGTCTATTTTTTTTATAATAAATTAATAATTCCTTATTTTCAAGCATTATTTAATCAATCTAACATCTAACTTATTTCTTGACATCTAATTTTTTTGATAATATTTTGCGACCGAGTTCCTATAATAGGTTTATAAAAGAGGTATCTTTCTATGAAACTAAAAATAGGTTTACCAAAAGGTAGCCTCCAGGAATCAACCTTAAAAATCTTCAAAAAGGCAGGATTTCAGATAACTGTTGGGTCACGCTCCTATATCCCTTATATAGATGACCCGGAACTGGAAGGGCTTCTTGTAAGAGCACAGGAAATGGCTCGTTACGTGGAAAACGGAGTGCTTGATGCAGGAATTACAGGAAAGGACTGGATTCTCGAGCAGAATTCTAAAGTAATAGAAGTTGCTGATTTGAATTATTCAAAAGAAGGATTAATGCCTGTAAGATGGGTAGTTGCCGTCCCTGTTGATTCAAAAATCAAATCTGTAAAAGACCTTAAGGGCAAGAGAATTGCTACTGAGCTTGTCGGGTTTACCAAAAGGTATTTTAAAAGCAAAAAAATTGATTGCGCTGTAGAATTCTCATGGGGCGCAACCGAAGTCAAACCTCCGTATCTTGCTGATGCAATCGTTGACGTAACTGAAACAGGAGCATCTTTAAAAGCAAATAATTTAAGAATTATTGATACCATTCTTGAATCAACAACAAAATTTATCGCAAATAAAAATTCATGGAAAGACAGGTGGAAGAGAAACAAAATCCAGGACCTTGCAATATTGCTTCAGGGAGCCCTGAATGCTGAAATAAAAGTTGGACTAAAAATGAATGTAAAAACAAAAAACTTAAATAAAATCACTTCTCTTCTCTCAGCTCTCCACACACCTACCATTTCAACCCTTGCTGATTCAGGTTGGCTGGCACTGGAAGTAATTACTGACGAGAAAAAAGTCCGTGATTTAATTCCACGACTGAAAGCAGCCGGAGCCTCGGGAATCGTTGAATATCCTCTCAATAAGGTGATATATTAAATTTTTTGAACTACTTTCCCAAAAACAGTGTTTCCCGAGGTTTGTCTTTTTATCTTTTTTCCCTTCAACAAGGACAGAAACAGTTTTATAATATAAACATCAGCAAGTATGTTGAGGGAAACAAATTCCAAGCCCTGATTATGCAACTCCTGCTTCATCATAGCTTCATCAAATTGATTTGCCTTGCACCCAAGTGTATAGAAAGCAATTTTCATAGGTAGTCTGTTTATTATAAAGTTTTTTATGCGTCAACTAATTTAACCATACAGAAAAATCATTCTGTTAAAGCCAAGTCAATATGTCAGTTAACTGCCGAGTAAAAATGTCAGTAACGGTATAAAGTTTATTTTGAGATAATTTCAGTGAAGAC
>Ga0156233_115_pt1 | contig 10384 bp, 9 predicted proteins | sample RifCSPlowO2_12_FD_107880 | JGI IMG/M metagenome (GOLD analysis project Ga0156233, IMG submission 107880) | Candidatus Schekmanbacteria bacterium RIFCSPLOWO2_12_FULL_38_15
ATTAGGAAAACTGGTTCTTCTGTATTTTTCAACCGTTCCATTTTCATTATTGATAACTTTTATCCAATCTCCTCTTATCCAGATTTTCTTTTCAAGATTCCATTCGCTGTCATAAATCTTAATCTTTGCAGGTATACGGCCATAATTGTATGCTCGTATGACAATCTTTTCTCCTGCTTGCGCTAACCCCGCTATAAGCAGAAAACAAACGACTAATAATTTAATCTTCATTTCTTCCACCTCCTTTACTCAGGAAATACTGTCATGTGAAGTATTTCTCCGTTATACTCAAATGCAGAGCCGATAAAATCCTTGCTTGCGATTCTCAAATCCTTTCCACCGCCAACTCCGTCAAATGCCTCAAGTTTTGCATCTTTCATTTTCTTCAATAATCCCTGAATTTTTGAGGCTGGATTTTTAAGCTTTTTTGAAGTTTTCTCTCTGTGTTCAAGAGCATCGATACCAACACTGCTAATAATTTTCTGAAATTCTCCTTTCAGGACATCTGAATTTGAAAAGATTTCAAGGAGTGCAAGTTTGTCATTGATCAGAATTCCTGTGCCAATCTGGTTATCCAAGGGTTTAAACTTATTTGAAATGTCTGAAAGCCTGTCTTCGTAATTTGTAAAGATATCTTCCATTGCAGAAGAAGAAGAATTAACCTTCATATAGGCTAATTTACTGTCAATATAGTTCCAAACTTTGCTCTGGTTTGAATAAGCATGTGCACTCTCTTTTAATGATTGAAAAGTATCCCTGCAGACCTCTTTTCTTAACTCAGGATAAAGCCTTGAATGTGAAGCTGATGAACTGAATTTTTGTGTCCTGTAATTCCATCTTCCCTTTTCAACACAGGAAACAGGGATTATGACCTCTTTATAGGGAAGTATTATAATGGTTGTGTTTACAATCCTGTTCTGCTTTGCCCCTACTAAAGTCTCACCGTCAAAAATCAGTATGTGATGCTCTGACCTGTTTTTTACCTTCAGATTTGGAACAGAGCCCCCTTCAGAAATTTCAGTAACTTCAATGCATCCTTTTTTTACTGCTTCATTTAAGGTTATGAAGCTGACTCCCTCGCTGTTTTTTCCAAAAATTGGAAAAACTGATATGTTTTCAAAAGTTTCTGCCTTGCCTATATTCAGGCTGTTAATAAAGCTATTGAGTTTTTCTTTCATAAAAAATCCTCCTTTTTAACTATATTATACAGGAGGCTACTGACAGGAGTATGTCCGAGGCAGAAAATATATTTTTAAAGAATGGGAAAAAAGAACTGGATTCCGTGTCAAGCACGGAATGACTAAGAATGGTGAATCATTTTTTTGATGTCATTCCTGCGGAAGCAGGAATCCAGAAAATTATAGTTATTTATTTGTAGGATTTAATAGCTTGCGCCAGTTCTTCTTTCACTTGTTCTCTAAGTTCAAGAGGTTCGAGAACCTCACAGTTAGGCATCCATGAGTTTGCCCATTGCTTTATTTCCCTTGTACCTGCAACTTTAAAACGAAGTATAACATCACCATTTAGGAGGCGTTCTTCTTTTTGTGTCGGATGCCACTTTTTACGTAAAATATGCTCTGCAACACGTGAGCTGAATTTTATGACCACTTCCTGCGTTCCCTTTTCCACAACCATTTTAAAACCCGGCTCAAGATATTTCTCAAGGGTAAAATCAGGTGGAATGCCGTAGGGCTTTTCAGTTAAATTTATATCCCTGATTTTATCAACTGCAAAGGTTCTGATGTCATGTTTCTGATAACATTTTCCAATAAGATACCAGAAGCCATCGCTGTAAAGAGTACCGTAAGGGCCAACATCGCGGTTACTTAAATTATCTTTCCCAAAAGCCTTATATGTTAAATTTACCATTCTTCTCTTTGATATTGCCTGCTCTATGATGCTTAATTTCTTTTCCATTTCAGGTGATTCAGCCCTTCTTCCTGTCTCAATAAATATTGGAAATTTTCGGCTTTTATCTTGATTAATGGAAGGTCCTAAGATTTTATCTATGGTTTTTAAAATCTGAAATTCAGCCGGTATACCGAGCTTTGAAACAATATCCTTCAGAGTAATGAGGGCAGACAGTTCTTCAGGTTTATGGGGTATCTTTTTTAATGAGAAGTCATCGGAAAAAACATAGGATTTTTTTGCGCTATCATAAGAGAGAGGAATTCCTGCGCTTTGTATAGTCTTAATATAGCGGTATATGGTTTTCTCAGCCACCCCAAGGTCTGCTGAAAGGTTTGGGGTTGTTACTCTTTCCCCTGAATCAATGATAGTGAGGATTTTAAGAATGTTTGTAATTTTCTGCGAGATGAAATTTGTTTTCTTTTTAGCTGGAAGTTTTTTGAATTTCTTTAAAGGCATAGGAGAAAGCCTCCGGAAAAAATCCTATACTAATTTATTTTTTTGTCTACAGTTTTTTTTTAAAATGAACGCAATGCTTGACCGGATAGAGGATATTTCAGAAACTTTCCCAAAAAACTGCTCTTTTTCTCGCTCATTGCCTTAAGCCTCCTTGATGTTTGGAAAATGCAAAGCGCTCGCTAACCCCATAGCTTGCAGGCTGTCCGACAATGTCATTGCGAGGAGCGAAGCGACGAAGCAATCTCAGAAATGTCATTGTTATTAATGAGATTGCCACGCTCCCTTTGGTCGCTCGCAATGACAAACATGGAATTGTCTGATAGCCTGCTTGCTGTGGGGAGCTTTCAATATAGGTAAAAACCTTGATTATTTATATGGCGAAGATAAAAAATAATCAATTAGAAATATTTTTGTTTGACATACACTGATTATAAATTTTATCTTAAATAAAATATTTATGATAGAAACCATTAAGTCCAAATTAAACGGAGAACCTGTAAGCCTCAATGTTGACGGAAACAGAATGCTTCTATGGGTGCTGAGGACTGACCTTAGCATTACAGGGACAAAATACGGGTGTGGTCAGGGACACTGTGGTTCCTGCACAGTGCTTGTAAATAACAAACCTGTAAAATCATGCACCACCCCGGTAAATGATGTAAGAGGAAAGGAAGTAATCACAATTGAAGGGCTTTCAAAAGATGGGAACCTCCACCCCCTCCAGAAATCATTTATTGAACACAATGCCTTTCAGTGCGGATACTGCACCTCTGGAATGATTCTCACAGCCTACAGCCTTCTGTTGAAAAATCTTAATCCATCTGACAGGGAAATCATAGAGGCAATGGACGGAAATTTATGCCGCTGCGGTTCACATACAAGAATCATCAAAGCCATCAAATCTGCTGCCAAAGAGATGAAGGGAGGAAAAAAGAGATGAGAAAAGAAGAATATAAAGAGCTTTATTTTAAAGAGATAAAATCTCCTTTCACTCTCATGAGAAGAGATTTCCTGAAACTATTCGGAGGAGGAATCATAATCTTTTTCTCTTACCGCGATTCCTCAGCATTTCAGGAGATAATCCGCAGGGCAGGAGCACTTCAGATAAACCCTTCAGGTTCAAATGCCTTTTTAAAAATAGGAGAAAACGGCAGGGTTACCTGCTTTACAGGCAAAATTGAAATGGGACAGGGCATAATCACTTCATTTGCCCAGATAGTAGCTGAAGAGCTTGATGTGGCAGTTGACCTGGTTGATATGATTCTCGGTGATACTGACCTCTCGCCATGGGACCTTGGAACTTTTGGCTCAATGTCAATACGTTTCTTCTGCCAGCCTTTAAGGGAAGCAGCCTCACAGGCAAAACAGGTTTTGATAGAACTTGCCTCAGAGCATCTTAAAGTCCCCGCAGAAAACCTTGTGACAAAAAACGGAATAATTTTTGAAAAAGAAAAACCTGAAAACAGCGTAAGCTATGCACAGATTGCAAAAGGACAGAATATTGAAAAACGGCTTGATAAAAAATTTAAATTAAAAAATCAGTCGGAATTTTCCATAATTGGCAAACCTTCAAAACGCCCTGATGCATCAGATAAGGTTACAGGAAAAGCCAGATATGCAGGAGATATAACCCTGCCTGAAATGCTATACGCAAAGATTTTAAGACCCCCTGCGCACAAAGCAAAATTAAAAAACATTGACACATCAGAGACAAAGAAGATTAAAGATGTCATTGTGGTAGAAGACAACGACCTTATTGCAGTCCTCCACAAATATCCTGATGAGGCTGAAAAAGCCCTTGCAAAAATAAAAGCTGAATTTGAAATTCCTGAAACAAAAGTTGATGAAAAAAATATCTTCAGCCATCTCCTCGGTGTTGCCCCTGAAGGGAAAATTATGGCAACGGATGGTGATATTGAAAAAGGGAAAAGCCTGTCATCAAATCTTTTTGAAGAAACATATCTTAACAGCTATGTTGCCCACGCACCAATTGAACCCCACACAGCAGTTGCCCGGATGGAAGGCGGTAAAATTACTGTCTGGGCATCAACACAGACCCCCTTTCTTGTTCAGAGAGAAGTCGCAGATGCTCTTAAGATTTCATCCAAAAATATCCGCATAATAACTCCATTTCTTGGAGGCGGTTTTGGCGGAAAAACAGTTAACCAGCAGGCAACAGAAGCAGCGCGCCTTGCAAAGCTTGTCGGAAAGCCTGTTATGGTTGCATGGAGCCGTGAAGAAGAATTTTTCTTTGATGCCTTCCGCCCCGCAGCAATTATAAAAATAAATTCCGGAACCACAATTGCAGGAAAAATTTCTTACTGGGATTTCAATGTATATTTTGCAGGTGAAAGAGGAAGCGAGCAGTTTTATGACATTCAGAACCAGCGCTCATCGGTTTTCGGTGTTGTAAAATCAGCAGTTCCTGCACAGGGAATTCCAGGTTCCCATCCCTTTGCAACAGGTCCCTGGCGCGCACCTGCAGTCAATACCTGCACCTTTGCAAGGGAATCACACATTGACATTATGGCTTTAAAATCGGGTAATGACCCTGTTCAGTTCCGCCTTGATAACCTGAAGGACCAGAGAATGATTAATGCAATAAAAATTGCTTCAGAAAAGTTTGGATGGGCTTCTTTAAAATCACCAAGCAGCAGAGGATACGGAATTGCCTGCAGCATTGACTCAGGCACATATGTTGTGACAATGACAGAAGTTAAAGTTGATAAAAAGACAGGACAGGTAAAGGTAAAACGGATTCTTTGCGTTCAGGACATGGGGCTTGTAATAAATCCCGAAGGGGCAAAGATGCAGATTGAAGGCTGCATAACAATGGGGCTTGGCTACGCACTCTCTGAAGAAATCCGCTTCAGGGGAGGAAGGATTATTGATTTAAATTTTGACACCTATGAAATACCACGCTTTTCCTGGCTTCCGGAAATCGAAACAGTCTTAATTGATAACAAAGAGTTTCCTCCGCAGGGAGGAGGCGAGCCTGCAATCACCTGCATGGGTGCTGTTATTGCAAACGCAATCTTTGATGCAACAGGAGCAAGGCTCTTCCAGTTGCCAATGACTGCACAGCGGATAAAGGAAGCAATAGAAACCTGATTATTCTCTATTCCGAAAACTCTTCCTTGAAATTCTCAACTCCCCTTCCTCCAGCCTTCTTAATCTTTACGCTCCAGAAGCTTGATTCCATGGGTTTTTTTAGTGTCATCGTAAGAATATTATCAAGAGCATTTGCAGGCCTACCCATATGCTTTTCCAGAACTCTGATTGCCTTTGTTATTCCTTCAGGGTTGGTTATCCTGACAAGCTCACCGTCACAAATAACAGATTTCCATGAATTACCTCCACTGCCGTAATCTGATGGAAGCCAGTGTACAGAAAAACATACATCTTTGTTTTCCTCAATATAACCGGCCTTTCTTCCGCCTCCGCCAAGGGTCAGATACACAACCCCTTCATCATAGGAATATGCAAGAGGTATTGCATATGCAGTCTTTCCGTCTGTCAGGGCAAGTGTCCCGACTTTCTGCCCTTTTAAAAATGAATCAATTTCCTCTTTTGTCAAATCCCTAACATTGCTTTTGGTTTTCATTTTTCCTCCAGTGTTATAAAAATATGCCAGAATACCCTCCAGCTTGCTGAGGGGTTCTTTACTTTTTCCTTTATGATAGCAAACTCTCTACTCCTTATATCCCACCACAAAACCTGACCTCTCTGTAACTCTGCCATGCCTGAAGTTTTTAAATCCTGCGCTTTTTAAAAGTGAAGTTATTTCTGAAATTGAATAGGAAGCGCCTTCCTTTGTATTAACCAGCATATTCACAGAGAATATTGCTGCATCAGGAGGCGTAAATTTATCATCATTTAAAACAAATTCATGAATGACAATCCTTCCTCCACCGTTCAATGCCCTGTAGCTTTTATTTATCATTTTCTGGCAGTCTTTGAGAGAATTGCTGTGAAGAACATGTGAAAGTAGTATCAGGTCATAGCCTTTTCTATAATCATCTTTTGTAAAATCTCCTTCAATGGTATCTACCTTTCCTGTCATATTTCTTTTCTTGATATATTTCTTTGTTACTCTCAGCGTCAGAGGAAGGTCTAAAACTGTTGCTCTTATCTGCGGGTTCTTCTCTATCATGGCAAAAGAGTAATGCCCCGGTCCTCCGCCTACATCAAGGACTCTTTTAACCCCTTTTAAATCTAACTTTGATGCAAGCGTTACAGAATCCTGCTGTCCAAGCTGGTACATAGTATCAATAAAGACCTCTGTCTGATTTGCATCAGTTTCTAAAAACTTTTTTTCAAACTGTATATCCCCTGAACCATTTTTTACTATGTCAACAAGGTTTCCCCAGTCCTTCCACATCTGGTAATAATGCCCTAAAGCGCTTCCCATATATGTCTCTTTCCCTTTAACAAGATATTTTTCAGAAAAAGGAGTGTTCATATAAAATTCATTGACCTTTTTTATATATCCCATGGCAGTAAGGGCATTGAGAAGGATTTCAGTGCCTCGCAGTTTTCCATTTATCTTTTTTGCAACTTCCTGAGCAGTCTTTTTTAAAGACAAGGCATCGAAAATATCAAGCTGGTTAGCAGCTATGAGAATGCTTGATGTCCAGAATCCGCTTCCCTCTTCAATCATCTGTACGATTTTTTTACTATCTGATTTGGCAATCAAGTCAGCCTCCAGTGTTTGTTATAAGAGGCAGAGCAAGGCTCTGCAGCTACAATTTAAAATTAATTTTCTTCAGTTCAAAGGTAACCAAGTTTACTTTATCAGGGCAATCAACACAAACAACTGCATCCGCATCTTCCCAGAATTTATCCTTGGTACGTATCAAATTATGAATATTCTGCACCAGACATATACAAGCGTCAACACATAAACCTTCAGGTGTTGTAAGAGAGAGAATGAATTCATCTCCGATTTCATGTCCTGCAGTGCAAAAACCTTTTTTGCTTTTGACCCTGGCTAATATCTTAGGGCCAGCCTTTTGTTTCTTTGGCATTGATTACTCCTTAAGAAAAATATTTTTGCTAAAAGCTCAAGATTTTATTATCCCTCTACTAAATTATTTATGGAACAACAAGTTTTCTGGTAATTTATTTCAAGACCATACTCCTGCGCCCTCTTGATTGCATAATCAGACTGAACTGCAATCCTGTTTATCCCTGCATCTATTGCAAAAACCTCAGTCTCAAATCCTTCCCTGCCGCGGTTTCTTTCACACCCGAGTGAAATCATAGTGTCAGGAAGGTTAATCCTTGCAAGGGCAATTATTTTCGCAACCTCTTTTGGAGGCGGCGGGATAATTGATTCCATTGAAGTCCCCTTAAAAGGAGTGAAAACAACAATCACCAAAGCCCTAAGTTTAAACTCTCTCAACATCTCAATGGCTTTTACTTCTCCTTTAATCTCCCCATAGAAAATTCCAACAACAATATGCGGAACCATGGGAATTCCTGCTGTATGCAGTGCTTTTAAGGAATCATAAATAAGACTTGTTCCATTCTCAAGATGGTAAACCCTTCTTACAGTCTCATCATCGCCAATCACATCAATCAATGCCTGGTCAACCCCTGCATCTCTAAGCCTCTTTGCTGTTTCAAGACTGATTATTCCGGTATGAATTGATACTGAAAGTTTTGTTCTCTTTTTTATTTCAGCAATTGCATCAACAAATTTATCCCACGGCACAACACCCTTCAAGTCGCTTCCACCGCTTAAAAGGCACCCTATGTATCCCCTTTCATTAAGACGAAGACAAATCTCTAACAGGGATTCAGAGGTTGTGGCTGAAATCATTGGCTCCAAAACCCTGCCACTGCAATGCTCGCATTTAAGCTCGCAGTTTTTACCTGTAACTGATATGGCAGGATAAAGCCCTGTTTCATTTCCATATCTGATCATTCCTGGAAGATAGAAGGTGATTTTCTTCCCAAAATTCTTCCACGAGATTTCCCTCGCTTTCTGGAGGAGTTTTTCAAATGATAAGTCGCTATAAAAGGCAGCAAGTTCAGTCTGCAAAAAGATGACTCCTTATTCTCACCACATCGTTTTCATTTGGTTTAAAGGGATAATTCCTTATATCAGGTCCTGGAAGGCAGTTGCCGTAAGGCCTGTTGCAGGCGACTTCTCCGTCCTCTCCCGCACAGCCGCTTGTCATAAAGGGATAACCTGAACTGATTGCTTCATCAAAAATCTTTGGCGGGATATTGAATGAAACAAGTTTCCCGCTTGAATCAAATGAAAAATCTTTGAATGAAACAATCCCTTCGTGAATCAAATGTCTCCCAAGCTGTATCCTGTAATATGTGCCAAGTGAAGGCTGGCAGACTGATTCAAGAGGAGAGCCGTTTTCTGCAAAAAACGAAAACAGATGCGAAAGGGCGCCCTTGTCATATATCTTCTGGATTACCTCCAGCATCTCTTTTTCTGTCTCCCCAAGCCCAACCACCAGATGTATCCCAACATTTTTTTCTCCGAAAATCTTCAAAGATACATCAACCGTATCCCAGTATTTGCCCCATTTGTGAGGTCCCTTTACGTTTTTCCCCCTGTGAATCTCAAAGATTTCCTCTTTTGCTGTATCAATTGCAATTCCAACCTTATCAGCGCCGCACATTTTGAAATCTGCAATATCTTTTTGTGTAAGAATTGTTGGTGTTATCAGAACAGACATAGGAATTTCAAGCCTGCTTCTTATTTTTTGAAGAATAATTTTTACATCCTCAGGCGACCTCTTGTTTGTTAGCATAGAAATGCAGACCCTTCTAACCCTGTCCCTGTACAGGTCTATCCTGTTAATTATCTCATCAAGTGAAAAAGTGGGCCATTCAACTTTTATGAAGCTCTTTTCGTCAAACTCTCCGTCTCTGTTTTTTGCAAGACCGCAATATGAGCAGTTCGCAATACATCCGTCATTATATTTCAGCAGTAAATTTATGCAGGGATTTTTTGCGTTCCTGTAAAAAAGCCCTCTTGAAAATTCAAGCGACATTGCAGAAGCAAGACTCATTTTGAGATACTCCGGGCTTTCTTTGTTATTATTGTGATTAAGTTCCATATTTATTTTTAAAATAAGTTCAAATTTCAAAATCCCTGCCTGACAACAGGCAGACAAATGACAAATGAATGTCAAATTAGAAAATGTTAAAAGCAGAACTCAGTGGAAAGAAGGTATATTAAATACATTTTATCCAAAATATCATGTTTGCTATCTTGAAAATTTTGAGCTTTGGATTTCATTTGGAATTTGAACTTTGATATTTGACATTATCTTGTCTACTTCCAGACCTGCAATTCTCTTTTGCCTTTAAAATTGCGCTTGTCAGCATAGAAGTATCAATGCCGTATATGAGGTTTTCGCTCCACAAACTGCTAAGCGTGCTTTCAATATCTTTTCTGTCAGCAGGAACAAATTTTAGAGCTGATTCAATTTTGTTGATATCAGCTGATGTTGAGAAAAAATCCCCTGTAATCATCAAACTCTCTATTAATTCGCCGGTTAAAGACATATAGACCTGTAAAAGCCCTCCCGGGGTTTTCAAAAGACCTTCACCCATTTTAAATTTTGGATGCCTTTTGGAAAATATCCATTCATTGCAGTTATATCTTTTTTTTATAAACCACTCGACTCTTCCCTTTTCAGTATGTGTCAGCTGGTCCTCAGTAAAGTTTATTTCAAATGTTTCTTCAAAACTTTCTTTTACTGCTTTCATTACCTCCTCAACCTCTATTTTTCTTCCAAGCTCTGTCTCCATTGTTGTCATTCTCTGGCTGAAGCAGTTGTAGCCCTTGTCATAAACCTTTTCAGCCGGTGTGTTCATTATGTCAAGCATCAGAGGGATATCGAAATCAATAAGAAGGCTTGTATGAAAGAGAAGCGCATCACCAACCTCTGTTGAGGCTGAGAGCCCTGCAATTTTTTTTCCGTTGACCTCAATATCGTTTTTAGGCCTGAAGGATGCGCTGATACCGAATTTCCAGAGGGAATTT
>Ga0156233_140_pt1 | contig 9388 bp, 7 predicted proteins | sample RifCSPlowO2_12_FD_107880 | JGI IMG/M metagenome (GOLD analysis project Ga0156233, IMG submission 107880) | Candidatus Schekmanbacteria bacterium RIFCSPLOWO2_12_FULL_38_15
CTATACAGACCTTATCAAACTAGGCTCAGAACAAAAGGTTAAAGAAAAAGGACTTTTAAGACTGGAGGGTAAGGATTACGTAGTAAAGGATGGGGACATCATGCATTTCAGGTTCTCGGTATAATTTGAGATTCTGTTAACTATAGTGAACAACAAAAGTAAGTTGTCGTTCCCCATATCAAGTACGTGGCAAGCCCTGCGAAACTCGTCCTCGCAAAGGTGTGAAAACGATAACGCGTGATATAGCGTTAAAATTACCTTGCATGCCTTAAAATTACAGGTAAAATAAAAAAGCAGGAAACATTCAAATATTAAGTCCACATCTTTAGAAGCAGAAAATAATTAACATGGAAATTAAAGAACTACTGCAGGAAATGGTACGATTGGACGCCTCTGACATCTATATTACCGCAGACCTCCCGCCTGTCTACCGCAAAGATGGCGTCAATATCCCCTCTGGTACTAAAAAGCTAACCGCAGAAGATACCTGTGCCCTTGCAGAAAAGATTATGAACGATAAACAAAAAAAAGATTTCTATGAAACATTTGAGATAAACTTTGCATTGTTTTATCCGGAACTGGGCAGATTCCGTGCAAACATCTTCTATCAAAAAATGAATATAGGAATCGTCATCCGGCAGATAAAATTAAATATCAAAACCATTGACGACCTGAGTCTTCCACAAATCTTAAAAGACATTGTCATGACAAAAAGTGGGCTAGTGCTTGTATGCGGTGCAACAGGCTCTGGAAAATCAAGCACCCTTGCTGCAATGATTGATTACAGGAATACAAATAGTGCGGGGCACATAATAACAATAGAAGATCCTATAGAATTTGTACACCAACACAGGAAATCCATCATAACCCAGAGGGAGATTGGCATAGACACCATGACATATAGCAAGGCGCTTAAAAATGCATTTCGCCAAGCACCTGATGTTATACTCATAGGTGAAATACGTGATACTGAAACAATGGAGTCTGCCATTACCTTTTCCGAAACAGGTCAACTCTGCCTTGGCACTATTCATGCGAACAATGCCAATCAAACTATAGAACGCATTATAAACTTTTTCCCTATTGAACGACATGAACAGATATATTTACTGCTTTCGCTGAATCTGCGTGCCATTGTCTCTCAAAGACTGATACCGTCAACGGGTGGAAAACGTATTGCATCGTTTGAGATATTGCTTGATACACCTAGGGTCAAAGACCTCATCCTGAAAAAACAGATTGAACTATTGAAGGAAACTATGTCAAGGGGGATACAAGAAGGCATGTTTACATTCGACCAGTCTTTGTTCAATCTTTACAAAGAAGGCAAGATTAGTTACGAAAACGCCATCGCCTATGCCGACAGCGCCAACGACCTGCGTTTGCGCGTAAAGACTGAAGGGCTTGAGGATGTGAAAGAAGGCAAAACAGCCGGCTTTAAGCTAAAACAATAAAAATAAGGGGAGGAAAAGTAGCATATCCTAAATATTAAATAATTGCTTCTTCAAATTTATTATCGTATCACCCAGTTTTTTATTCCGCATCAACCCAGCATTCATTTGTTTATATTTCGTTAAAATTGCCGCACCAAGTATACCATCGAAAAATTCCAGTTTACAAAGCCTATCCCTTCTAATGGGTGACCCTTTAATCTTACTTTTGATTTTGCTGAAAAAATTAAAAAAAGCTTGCGATTTTCTTTATTTTCGTTTTACCGTCGTTTTTAAGGGAAATGCAATTTCCTATCATTTAAACAGCACTAATAATTACTAAAACAAATAATAACGAGTCATACCTCAATAAGCAGTAATTTAATCAGCCAAGTTTCTCAAAAGTCTTGACCATAGTTTTTGCTACCCATTTTTTTAGGCAACATCTTCGCCATTGCAACAATGCCCTGTTCAAGCTGGTCTCTTAAGACCTTACGTGAAAGTTCTTTTCGAGTCGCAAGTTCTTCGAGGAACTCCTTATCAGCATCGTCAGTGCCAATAGTCATTATTTCAATTCCTTGTGTTCTTACTTCATTCGCCGCTTCAAGAGTAGCTTTCTTATCGTCTGGCATTCCATCAGTCACAATACAAATCACTTTCTCACCAGCCTTATCTAAAAGTTTATCTCTTGCAATTTGGACAGCAGCAGCCATGTTGGTTGAACCATTGGCTGATAGTTTTTCAATGCTGGTATTGAGACTTGTAAGTTCATTATGCGGTTCAAGTATGTGTTCAGCATGCGATGAAAATTGAATAAGCCCTACAGCATATTCTTTCCTTTGGGCTTCTTCAGCAAAGCCGATTGCACCCTTTTTTGCCTGTTCTATCTTGTTACCTTCTGCCATACTCCCTGAGCAATCTATGAGAAGATACACAATCTTACTAGACCTACGTAACGCTACTGGTTTTCCGGAGGCCGCTTCAAGTTTCTTAACCCAATTTTTTTGCTGAAATTTAGTAAGAGTAATATCGGTATTCGTTGAATCAATTATAGATTTCTCTTTATCCATTTATGTTATTCCTTACCGGATATTTCGAATTCCCTTCAAGAAATCATATGCCCAGTTAATCTCCTTAAACCGCTCTTCTGCCAATTTTCTGATGCCAAGAGTGGTTTGTTCTGCATTGTCAGGGTGGTAGTTAAGTACCAACTCTCTATATACCTTCTTAATTTCTTTATCCGATGCGGCAGGGGAAATTTCCATAATACGGTATGCTTTCTCTTCATCCGTCTCTTTCTTATAACTGTTTGTTTCTTCTTCCTGATATTTTATGGCTAATTCTCTCAATCGTTGAAGATCCCTCATAATTTCGTTTACTATGTCCTGGAAATCATCCCATTTTCTATTCGATAAAAGGGATTTTAGATTTTCGGAAGTTAAACCTTCATAATCATATTCCATTTCCTTTATAAGGGGCATGCTCCCGGTCCAGTTTACTTCAATAGCTACCACTGTGTAAAGTTTCATTGCAGCACGGTAATGATTGTTTGCTTTTTCTAAATGTATTCTATCTTCTTCAGCTCGTTTGATATTTTCTATAATTAATTTGTTCATCTCAGAAGTATCTGATAGAAGTTCATTTTTATGAGTATCGACAAACTCTTGAATTTCTGTATTGAAATCTACCGGAAAAGAGATTTTCAACTGGTAAGCAATCGATTTTATAGAAGTTTCCAACGAACGTAACTCTTGGATTCTCTCAAGCTGTGTATTTATCTGACTCACCAGGCAATTGCCCCGCTCCCATATTGCATCTTTGAGAGTTTCAACTGGTTTCGCCTTTACGATTGTTACTACAACAACAATTCCTGATATAATATATCCTATAACCAGGTTAGCGCTTGATGAAAATCCCGTTAAATTATTGAAAGCGCCTTTTTTATAGACTATGCTTAATACTAACCAGATTGATATTATTCCCAAGATAATACTAATGAACGTCGCCAGTTTCGCTTTTGCATATGATTCAATTTTAGATTCTTCTAAACCCCAATATAATTTCTGTCCATCAAACCGAACCATTAGTACCCTCGCCAAAGTCCCTTGGGAGTTCAAATGGTGTATTCTATGGGCACGAAATAGATATAAGACCAAAAGCATTACACTTATAGCTACAACACAGGCTGGCAGGGTTATTAGCGCTACGCGGAGCAACCCAAAAGCCAACAGCAAAAGAAGCAAAAAAATAACAATTATTATTGTAAAACCGATTAATTCCTTCATACCAATATACCCTTCGATCTTGACTTAACATTTACCCGATCGGCTTGAGCGCCTTTTTCAGTGGGTTTTTCGATAAGATTTCTCTTCATTATGCCACTTAGCTAACCGGTTCCATCCTTTTCTAACTTGGGACTTTCACTCTGTAGTTACAGCAACCTTATTAGGTCATGCATCCAATAACGTTCTTGATGTTAAAAAGTATTTACAAAGCTAAATTTTGAAGAAGTGCAACGGAATCTTTACATAATGTTATCGGCTGTACTCATACAAATTTTATAACTTAAAAAGCTAATCCTGATCAACCCATTCTTCCGCTGTCTCTTTCACTGCTTCCCGAGTATTCAACGCTGTTTGCTCTACCATAGGTTTCAATTGATTTCGGTCATTTGCATCTGTTACCGCTTCTGCTGCCACGATAAACCCCGCTTCGTTACCGCTGTCTGACAATTGTAACCGGGTCGAATATCTTTACTCCCTACTGTTTTCTTGTGGTTGGCGTCTTTGTCCGTGATATTTATCTTTTCCCTCTTTTCTTCCTTCATGATCTTTAACGCTTCTTCTATCTCTGATAACCATTTCTCAAATTCCGTCTTATCTTTCGTCCGCTTCGCTGAGGCATTGCCTTTGAGCTTTGTACCGTCTATCCTTCGATAAACTCAGGACACAGTGCATATCTTACCTACGTGGCTATAGCCTAATTTACTGAATATCTTTACTATATCCACAAAATACTTCTCTATCTCTTTGAGATTATTCTTGCAGATATCGCTGATCGTCCGATGATCAGGAGTGTAACATTGCATTAAATAGACGTACATATGACCACTTATATACCTTTCGGCTAATTTCCTATTGCTGCGAACTCCTTTAGCATATCCATAAAATAATAAACTTAACACTAACTTTGGATGATACGTATGTTGTCTTAAAAAGGAATACTTGGTTTCTATGGGTTCTGTATCTAATGAAAATATGACCTCTTTTACTGATCTGCAAAGATGATCAATTGGTATTACCGTCTCTATGTAGTCTAAAAACGATTTTGGTGTAAATCCTATCAGCGGTTTCTGAAATTCATGAAACGGTTTAAATTTAGACATATGATTAATTCTCCCGGAATTGTGTCCATTTAAGGCAATTAATGATTCGACAATGTTCCCGCGTTAACATTGTCGACTCGAGGCAAAATTCTAACTGTTTGGCGTGATTTTGTCTTGCAGTTCTCATTAGTGTTTCATTATATCACGGCGCTAGATAACCTCAACAAAATTATCCCTCTCGCTATGGATAAATAAAACGGTCTTCTCGGACAGCCTGTTAAATATTAAATAATTATTTCTTCAAATTTATTATCGTATCACCCAGTTTTTTATTCCGCATCAACTTAGCATTCATCTGTTTATATTTCGTTGAAATTGCTGCGCAGGATATGCAATCGAAAAATTCCCGTTTACAAAGCCTATCCCTTCTGTTAATTTAAAGCGAAAAGGCAAGTCAAGATAACAATATAATGCAATAGAAAATATCAATATTTATTATTTATGATGTGACCTTTAACCTTTGTTGTTGCCGTGCCGCATACATCACTTTCATTATTCCCAGAATCACACACCATATTTTGCGGCCATTATTTCATTGACACACTAGGCCACATTTCTTATGCTCCCTCAGTGGAAAAGGTAGTTCTTATAATTTCCGAACCCAACAAGAGGATTATCGTATCAGAATCAAAAAGAACATTTATAAAATTATCGATACTGCCCATAAAAAACTGAGGTCGACAGTCAAAGGCATTGGTATGGGTAACTATATCGCTACTTTGTTGAATGCCAGTCCCCTGCTTCATACGATGAATAGTGTAGGAAATAGGATTGCATTCACAAACTGCCATATCTTTGATGGAATACACTCAGAACTTAAAGAAGATATGACTTTGCTTGTTGAGGGTGACAAGATTTCCAATGTCGGCCATAGGGCGCAGCTTACCGTGCCTGATAACTTTTATATTATAGACACGGCTGGCCAAACGATAATGCCCGGATTAATCGATAATCATGTACACTTATGCTCCCCCTTCACGTATGAAGCTACTATCTCCGCCATCCGTCAGATGCCCATGCAGGTTTTACTCAATAATATGCGGACAGTATACAGTGGCGTTACAACTGTTTGCGATATGGGAGGTCCACAAGGGATTATAAAGGAATTCACGGAACTTGCCAATAAGAACCATATCCCTGGGCCGCGGTACCTAAACTGCTATACATTAATATCGCCAAGCAATGGGAAAAAGCTTGGATACCCTTCTCAAGTAAATGTTCTTAATCCTTTTAATGCCTGGCTACTTGAAGGACAGGTTGCAACCAGACCAAAGACCATCAAAGCTTTGAAGAAAGCCTGTTACAAAGTGAGAGATAGTGGCGGCACTCATCTTAAGACGACATATCAACCCCAACCATTTTCTGAGAAGAAGTATGCGACTCAGGATGATTTCCCAATTTTTAATGATGAGTGGATGAGGACAATTCTGGAAATCGGAAAAGAAACAGGATTAGTTGTAGATATACATTCACCCTATGGAATGGCTGCGGAAAGGTGTGTGGATCTGGCAATGGCAGTAGGTGCAAAAATCAGGATACAACATATGACTTTTGACATAGATTTTAAAGACAGCATCATAAAAAAAATGCAAGATAATGGATTTTATATGATTCCTACAGCAACAGTATTCGGCGACGCTTTCCAAATGCCGAAGTTTGTCCAGTGGCTGGATGATGATACGAAATCTCATATGATGCCTGAAGCTAAAAGACAGACTAAGGCCATGATACAAAAGGGAATCAACATTGAGCCATATAGCGGGCAGATGGTTATGGAATGTGATAATGCTTATTTGCGTAAGCATTTTAATCTTGTAAAACGAAATACCCAAAAAGCTCATGAAGCGAGAATAATAGGTATTGGCACCGATTGCGGTGGAACAAATACAGGTTTTTTTGGCAGGATATGCTCAGAAGTCATGCACTATTTTGAATTTGGGATTCCTCTCTTTGAGATACTTAAATACCTGACTTCTGTTAATGCAGAGATTAACGGTCTTAATGATCGTGGAGTTATTCAACCTGGAAAGCTGGCAGACTTAATTGCGCTTGATGGCAACCGTCTTTTAGATCCATCAGCATTGACTGAAGTTTCTATGGTAATGAAAGGGGGCGTCTTTTTGAAGTATAGAGGCGAGGAGTTAACACCTTTTTAGAACTGGATTCTGGCTATTAAACCTTTTATAACTAATCGACTGTGAGAAATGAAAAAAATATTATTGATTAATCCGCCCGTTTCTATTTACATAAATAAAACAGCCTTCATACCCCTGCCTCTGCTCGTCTTGGGATCCTGCTTAAAAATAATCCAAGAGAATGGCTTTGACTTTTCCTATGAACTTGTAGACCTGGATCTTATGCTCAAGCAAGGTTTTTTTTCCGATGATAGCAGTTTTTACCAGCAAGCAGGCGATCTCATTTTTGACAAAAAGCCCGACATCTTACTTTTTACCGTTCATGGACTCAATCATATAGTAGTCTTAAAGTTGGCTGAAAGGATAAAAAATGAGCGGCCGTCAAGCGTTATTGTCGTTGGTGGTGTTGGTCCAACCCTCCAAGCTAGGGAAGCCCTCGAGCGGTGCGCGAATATTGATGTCATCGTTAAGGGAGAAGGAGAAACTGTTCTAGAACACCTCATTCCTGCTATACTAAACCACACAGATTTTTCCCAGGTCCCCTCTGTAGTTTATCGACAAAATGGACAAGTAATAGAAAATCAAAGACTTCATCTTAGCAGGGATGAAAGGATACCCTCACCGGATTATTCATTGGTATGCATTGAAGATTACATCCTCCACAACAAAACTAATCCATATATACATCCTGGTTTCGTATTGATCGAATCAGGTAGAGGATGTCCTTATCGCTGTTCATTCTGTGCTCCGGCAAAGATGTGGGAAAGCAATGTTCGCTACCGTCCTTTATCAGAAATAATAGGAGAGATGAAGTTTCTCGCTGGTAAAGGCGGTAATTTCAGTTTCTTCACCCAAGACAATCTGGAAGAGAGTTTCCTGCGGATTTTATCTGAAACATTAATACAGGAGAGAGTTGATATTGCATGGGGGTGTTATTCTCGACTTGATCGGCTGCCGGATAATATGGCCGGCTTACTCGCAAAAGCGGGCTGTAAATTGATCTTCACTGGCTTCGAAACACCCAACCTTAGCGCACAGAAATCCATTCGAAAGGTTGTCAACTCCTCTGCTACTTTTAAGAAGCTGCATAGTTTCAACTCCAATGGGATACACATGATTGGAAGTTTTATCGCAGGATTTCGGGATGAAACCGAGGATGACCTCAACAATACTATGCGTTTTGCCTTGGAGTGTGCCACAGGTTTAGAAATGGAACAGCTCAATAAATTCATCAGTACAACGGATAAAAACAAATTACCTCAAAAAGGTGCCAACATGTGCGCCATTCATCCTCTTAGTTATATGCCAGGCACTGACTCATTTGAGGAAGAAAGGGATAATTTGCACATCTCAAAATATGCCCTTCATCCCGATTGTTATGGAAGTTTTCTATTTAGTCATAATGAATTCAAGGACGACTGGTCGTGTCTGGGAGGGAATCCTTACCTTAATCATCTTCCCGAAGAAAAGGTCCGTTATTATTGTTCTATCCTTCGCCTATTCAATTTTCTGAATAGTCGCCCATTCTATTTTGCTCAACTTTTGTTGATCCTGGGGGAAGGACCTTTAGCGCTGGTGAAAAAGATGGTGGCCCATTTGGGTGAAGAATTCGTTCTTTCTGCAAAAATCGAAAAGTTTGAGGCAGAGAGCAGAGAGTACGTTAAGAAGCATCTGGAATATACCCCCGAATGGACGGTTAAGAAAGGGGCAGTAAAATATAATACCTTTAGTGAGGCATAGCCTGATCTGGCCATGCACCCATCTCCCACCGTCGCAGAGAGTAATACCTAGTACCTAGGGTCGCATCTTAAATATTAAACAAATGTTTCTTCAAATTTATTATCGTATCACCCAGTTTTTTATTCTCAGCATTCATCTGTTTATATTTCGTTGAAATTGCTACATCGAGTATACCATCGAAAAATTCCAGTTTACAAAGCCTATCCCTTTTGTTAATTTAAAGCGAAAAGGCAAGTCAAGATAACAATATAATGCAATAGAAAACATCAATATTTATTATTTAAGAGGAGACCCTTTAACCTTTCCAAAAAGAAAATGATAAAAGAGAAAAATAAATCTACAGGCAGACGAACAAGCAAACTCAAAGCAAGGACTGTAAATAAAATTGCAAAGAGGAAGAAAGGTAACAGAGTTGCTGTTGTCAGTGAACCAGAGGTTGAGTATCGCAACTTCATACAACGGACAAACAAAACCGTTGACGAAAGTTGGGACTTCAGAAAATCTAACACGAAAGAATTCACTCACTGTTTTCACCCATATCCTGCGATGATGATTCCACAAGTTGCAAGACGAATCATCAAGAACTACGGCAACAAAGCAAAAATTCTTTTTGACCCTTATTGCGGAACTGGAACTTCGTTAGTTGAAGCAAATCTGATTGGAATGAACGCAATCGGGACAGACATCAATCCGTTAGC
>Ga0156233_108_pt1 | contig 8408 bp, 5 predicted proteins | sample RifCSPlowO2_12_FD_107880 | JGI IMG/M metagenome (GOLD analysis project Ga0156233, IMG submission 107880) | Candidatus Schekmanbacteria bacterium RIFCSPLOWO2_12_FULL_38_15
CATCTACAGGGCGGGCTTTACGGGGATTACAAGAGGGCAGCACGGTACAACTGCTACAACATGGGCTGGTGCTGAGGGTGTAAGCGGTGGTATTGTTATGGGCACTGCAGAGCTGTGGGTAACTGATTAAAAAGGTAATTTTATAACCGCAGAAAACCTGCGGACAGATAAGGATAAACTAAAGGGCGGATTTAAAAAAATCCGCCCTTTGTATTTTATTACTATTGAATCTTTAAAAAAGATTTTTTAATATTTTAATCGAAAGAATTCCTCAATGCTCTGCATCGGAGTATAATCAATATTTGTTGTCATTCCCGCCTGCCTGCTGGCAGGCAGGCGAAAGCGGGAATCCAGAGACAAGAAACTGGATTCCGGGTCAAGCCCGGAATGACAGGTAATTGCAATTAGTTCTAAGACTTTGATACCTCGCAGTTCTGCTGCGGGGTAATTCATTAACATGAAAAAATATTCAAACCACCTGATTAATGAGACAAGCCCCTATCTTTTGCAGCATGCCCATAACCCTGTTGACTGGTATCCTTGGGGTAAAGAGGCTTTAGAGAGGGCAAAAAGAGAAAACAAACCAATACTTTTGAGCATTGGCTACTCATCCTGCCACTGGTGTCATGTAATGGAAAAGGAATCCTTTGAGAATGAGGAAACAGCGAAGATAATGAACGAGAATTTTGTGAATATAAAGGTTGACCGGGAGGAGAGGCCTGACCTTGATGAAATCTATATGAATGCTGTGCAGTTTATGACTGGCAGAGGCGGTTGGCCCATGACACTATTTCTTACTCCTGATCTGCTTCCTTTTTTTGCAGGCACATATTTTCCTCCTGAAGAGAGACACGGGATGCCCTCTTTCAGGAGTGTGCTTCTAAGGCTGGCTGAAATATACAGGGAGAACCGGTCAGAGGTTATCGACTCAGTTAAGGAGATAAAAGAACAGCTCAGTGTAATGGCTAAACTTAAAAAAGGAGAGAGGGAGTTTTCTTTTGATTTATTAAAAAATGCCTTTTCTGAAATAGAGAGAAGATTTGATTCTGAAAACGGAGGGTTCTCAGATGCTCCAAAATTTCCACAGCCAATGCTTATAGAACTTTTTTTAAAATACTACAATGCCACAAAGGATGAAAATGCTTTAAACTCAGCAGAATTTACTTTAAAAAAAATGGCTGAAGGCGGAATCTATGACCAGATTGGAGGAGGATTCCACCGATATTCAGTTGACAGCAAATGGCTTGTTCCTCACTTTGAAAAGATGCTCTATGACAATGCACTCCTTGCGAAGGTTTATATTCAGGCATACCAAATCACTAAAAATGATTTCTTTAAAAAAATAGCTTTTGAAACGCTGGGTTACCTTCTCAGGGAAATGACAGACCCTGAGGGTGGATTCTACAGCGCTTCTGATGCGGACAGCGAAGGGGAGGAAGGTAAGTTCTTTGTCTGGAGTAAGGATGAAATAGAAAAAGTTCTGGGAAAAGAAAAAGCAAATATTATCTGCCGCTATTATAATGCAAGCAAGGCCGGAAATTTTGAAGGAGATAGGAATATTCTTCATACACCTTTTACAGTTGAGGAGATTTTAAAACAGATAGCACACAGATTTCAAGAAGATATAAAAGATAATAATCCCCTCTCGCCCCCTTTTATTAAGGGGGGGGATTCATCAGCTCACACTTTGAAAAAGGGGACTTCGGAGGGATTTTCAATTAAAGATTTTGAGTCTCTCCTTTCAGAGTCAAAAAGCAAGCTTCTTGAAGCCAGAAAGATGAGGGTAAAACCTGCAGTTGACAACAAGGTGATTACAGCATGGACATCACTTGCAATTTCAAGCCTTGCCCATGCCTATCAGGTATTTCGGGAGGAGGGGTTCCTTAACAGCGCTGAAGACGCAGCCAGTTTTATCCTGCTGAATATGTTTAAAAACGGAAGGCTTCTAAGAATCTATAAAGATGGGGAAAGCAAAATAGAGGGCTTTCTTGATGATTATTCTTTTTTTATCTCTGCGCTCATTGACCTCTATGAAACAACTTTCAGGATAAAATATCTGGAAGATGCCATTAAACTGACAGAAAAAATGATTGAGAATTTCTGGGATAAGGAGGAAGGTGGCTTTTTCTTTGCTTCCAAAGATGCAACGAACCTTATCAGCCGTTCAAAAAACCCTTATGATAATCCGACCCCTTCAGGAAATTCTGTTGCAGTTAATTCGCTTATAAGGCTTTACAGGTTAACCGGAAGAAAAGATTTTCTTGAGAAGGCAGAAAAAACTATTGAGGCTTTCTCTCTGCTTTTAGAGAAAGTTCCTTCAGGATTTCCAAATATGCTTTCAGCGCTTGATAATTATCTCAGCACACCGCTTGACATAGTGGTAATCGGGAAATTGATGAGTCAGGAAGTGGATGACATTTTGAAATCTATATTTTCAAAATATCTGCCCAATAAAACCATTGCCTTTATTGACTCTGCAGAGCCTGACCTTGATGCCTTAAAACTTGTCCCGCTTCTTGAAAGGAAGAAAATGGTTGGTGGGAAACCGACAGTCTATATCTGCAAAAACTTTACCTGCAAGACACCGGTTACTGAGATTGAGGAGTTGGAGAAAGCTCTGGAAAAGCTGTGAGAAGGGTTCGAGGGTCATAGTTTGCTTATAGGTAATTTTAAATTTTTTTTACAAGCGTCGGGTTTTTGAACATTTTATATTTAAATATTTCAAAAGGTTAGCAATTAAGAAACAAAAAGTGTCTGAAAATTGGACATTTTTAATAAAAAAAATATAAAAAATAACTTGAATATTTTAAGAAAATTTTTTCAGCAAAAAAATATTTTCTTGAAAAACAGAGGATTAAAGACTTTTATCTTTTTAAATCAGATTGATGGTATTAATCTTGCATATATTTTTAATTAAGCGGTTTTCGCGTCTGACCCTTGTCCGTTCGGCGGGAAAGACTCGATGGACGTAACACAAAGCAAAAGGAGAAATGACAATGAAAAAAAATTTACTAATTCTGGCAACAGCTATTTTTGCGATTGGTTTGATTACAATGGCAGATACTGCATTTTTCAGCCTTGCTCAAGCAACACCCATCGTTACAGCATCCTTGCCCTTTGAGAATGAGGGTATAGATCTGGAAACCGGCAACATAGAATTTGGTTTTTTAGGCACCTTCCCTGAGGCAGTTGATTTTCATTTTGGCTATCACGCACTGACTACCCCTCATGCAATCTTATTGCAAGAGTTCCCCGCCGAGGTTGCATTAATGGATGAAGTATCCTTCTCGAGCGTCACCTTTGATGATATTGCCACACTTTCCTTCACAAGTTTTTCCATTATTGAGCCTTTTGAGAATGATGACACAATGGTTGTGCTTACTGCTCTTGGTAACTACTTCAAGGTAGGAAACGCCATGGAAAACGACTATTTCGTAACTTTCGATTATCAACAACTCGTTCCTGAACAACAACTTCCCCCTGTACCAGAACCAGCCACAATACTCCTCGTCGGTACGGGCATAGCAGTAATTGCTGGTGCAAGATTTAGAAGAAATAAGAAGTAATTATCAGAAAGGCGGGATTGCCGAACCAGGCGCTGGAGAATAGAATTAGGAAGCGTTGGGGCAGAAAGTGCTGACGCTGGGATTTTCCACAGGATAAAATTTAAGTATGCCAGGAAGAGCAAAGCTTGATTTAATTTTACCTTATTTTTATGCTGTCCTTGTAAAGAGTTACCAGTTTACCGGAGTACTCTTCATTTGGAAAGAAAAAGGGACTTCGGGTTGTTTCAAAATTAAATGCGGAAAAGTTTCATACTGTTATTTAGCGTTTCAATTGTTGTAAGTATTAATCTAAAATAAACTCGTAGGGACAGGGTTTATCCCTGTCCTAAGGGCGGACAGCCACCTGCCGGCAGGCAGGCAAGGGCTTTGTCCCTACAGAGGATTGTAAAAAACCATGTAGGAGCTGACTCCTGTCAGCGATCGCCATCAGAGATGGCTCCTACAAAAAACAGTAAAGGTAACCGGCAGAGTGAAAGGATTACCAGAGATCCCCCTCTTTTACGGGAGATGATTTCCTCAGTTTACAACTAAGAGTAATTTTTCCTTTGGATATTTTCATCTTTTCCCCCATTTTTCTTGACATAAGAAGAGCGACATTTCAGATTCTAAAAAACCACGACAATGGAAACGCTAAATAACATCGCACAAACCTCTTGACAAATTTCTTTAAAAAAAATTAGTTTTAAAAATTAAATTATTTAAAACAAGGAGGGAAATTTAATGGGAAGAATATCTTTGCTAAAGATGGTTTCAATAGGGATGATGATTTTTATTGGGTGTTTTGTTGCTCCGGGCTATGCTTTGGATAAACCGGTTGAGCCAATATCGGTTCCTGAAAATATGGTGCTTGTCCCCTCCGGAGAATTTATCATGGGCAACAATAATGATTATTATGATAATGATGGTGATGAAAGCTCGCAGCATGTCGTTAACTTGCCAGCTTTTTATATTGATAAATATCCGGTGACTAATGCTCAATATAAAAAATTTGTTGAATCGACAAATCATAAACCGCCTCTTTTTTGGGACAAATCGGGTAACTATCCTCAGGAAAAATCTGATCATCCGGTTGCAGGTGTAACCTATCTTGATGCAAAGGCATATTGCAGTTGGGCAGGCAAACGTTTACCCACTGAAGAAGAATGGGAGAAAGCAGCTCGTGGAACAGATGCACGCCGTTGGCCGTGGGGTAATGTATTTGACTATAATAAAGCTAATGTTGGTTTTCGGGGCACTACGCCGGTCAACAGCCATCCGGAAGGTGTAAGCCCCTATGGGTGTTATGATATGGCAGGTAATGTATTTGAATTGACTGATAGCTGGTATGAATTGTATCCGAACAGTCCGGAGAATAAGATTGTAGCAAGATTATTAGGGGAAAAATATAAAGTTGTCAGAGGGGGTGGCTATAATGCTGATATTGGCAGTGCCCGCTGTGCGGATCGTGGTATAAAAGAGATAGAGGGTGCTGGTGGACCAAGCCTTGGTTTTAGATGCGCCCGGGATGTTCCTGGTTATGAACACTATCGCAGTGCGTTCGAATTAATGAATGAAGCTAAAAACCTTAAAATCCAGGCTGAAAAAGATATTACTCCTTATGAAGAACATAACTCATCACGACTTTTATTAAAAGATGCGGAAGGTTTGTTAGATAAAGCTTTTGACAGCTTTAGAAATGAAAACTTTAAAGAAAGCGAACAACTGGCCGAGCAGGGCAGGGAAAAAATAAAGCAAGCCCATCAATTGGCTCTTGATTTTACTAAAAATAAACGTGCCGAAAAACTCGCCTCGGCAAAGAAGGTGCTTACTTCATTAGAAACTTTATTAAAAAAAATACCTGACCAGTTATCACCACGTCAATTAGAAATGAAGAACAAAGCTTTTGACCATTTTAAGCAAAGCAAGCAGTTTTTTGAAGAGGGTTCATTGGGTTATGCCCAGATGCATGCTTATATTGGTCTTTCAATAGTTAATCAGATAACAAACGAAGAGACCAAATAAAGACTAATACAGGAATGAAGGGAAAAAGTGGACACACCCCTTGAGGCTGTGTCCTCACTATCCTTAAAAAAACAAGAGTTACCACAGAGTCACAGAGAGCACAGAGGGGGATTTTTATGAACCAATCGGGAGACGGCGATTGGCTCATAACTCCAATTTTTTCTCAGTGTTCTCCGTGCCTCTGTGGTGAAAAATATTAGAAAAATTTCTAACTGCTGAATGCTGACTGCTGAAAGCTGAGAACTGAAAACTGCTTGACAAAAGAAAAGTGGGGTAGTTATTTTATTCGAACCGTATAAGATGCCGTGAGAAACCGCTACATAGACCACAACCAACGGAAAATAAATGGATGGGCGCGCCTCTGAAAGTCATTCCAAAGGCGTGTTATATGGACAGGAAATCGAAACTCCGCGTCTTATGCGGATCAATTTAATCTATGTTCAGCCGACCGCCTGCGGTCGGCTGAACGGGCGGCGGATAGTTATCCGCCGCCCGTTGGAAAGGAAATAAAACATTGGAATATATCAGTGAACTTATTGAGGTAGCTAAACCTTAACAATAAAGAGGAGACAACATGAAGGACCAACATGTTTTATGTATTTTTCCATATAGGACATCGGAACTTTCTGGCTTTTTACCGCCCATTGGGCTTGAACATATCGCAGCTGCCATTGAAGATTTGGTGGAAAGCATTACCATTATTAACATGCAGTTTAAGGATGATGCGTCGTCATTTATTAAAGACACCACGAGCCTCATCTGCGTCAGTATCAACTGGGAAGATGAAAAAGAAGAAGTTTGCGAACTCATCAATCAGTTGCCTTCCAACATTTTGACAGTTATAGGCGGCAGATATGCTACTATTAATGCCGAAGAGTTTTTTGCTGCATGTCCTAACATCGACATCATCATTCGTGGCGACGGCGAAGAGATTATACGCGATATAATACTTGGCGAACCATTAGAAGAAATTACTGGTATCTCCTTCAGACGAGATGGCAAAGTTATCCATAACCCCAATCGGCTTTTGGATGTTGTGAGCAATACGATTTACCCTAACCGACGTCTGCGACGTTACACATATCGATTTAAGATAGCAGATATCGAGCTTGGCTACAGAATTGATCTTGTATCAAGCTCAAGAGGCTGTCCATATAGTTGCAAATTCTGCACCTTTAATATGAATCCTCTTGGCGGCAAACGAAATTGGTCAGGTAGGTCAGCTGAGTCAGTTGTGAAGGAAATTGAAGAGATCGAAGCTGAATTGGTTTTGTTCACTGATGACAACTTTATTGTTGATATGGACAGAGCTGGAGCAATCTTTGATTTAATCAAGAAGAGAGGGATAAAAAAGAAATTTGCCCTTCAATGCAGAATAGAGCTTGCATCGCGTCCTGACGTGCTTCAAAAAATGCAGGATGTAGGTGTCACAGTAATCATGGTTGGAATTGAATCGCCTCATGATTGGATTCTCAAACAACTTGACAAAAGGATAACTCAACAGGGAATTCGCGACGCATTCAAGGTTTTCAATCGTTTCGACCGGATTGTGTTTCAAGGCTTTTTTATCATCGGCAACATCGGAGAGACGGAAGAGGAAATGAAATATATTTCTGCTTTCGCACGTGAAATTGGGTTGAACATAATCGTCATAAGTTTCCTACGCTACGAAAGATTTTCGCACCTAAAGGAGATTATTGATGCCACTAATGGGTACCATATTGGCCAGAAAGGCATTATTTACTCTGATCGATACCCTATAACCAAACTGTATGAAATCAAGAAATGGATTAAGAATGATTTCTACAGCATACACAATAGAGTAAAACTTGCAGGAAAAATTATTCGAATTGGGGGCATCAATCAACAAGTTGTGTTTCCTTTTATCCGAGGCTGTTTTGATCGACTTATATACAGTGTCAAAAGTAATTTCGCATGGTAAAAAAACTATACTTGAGAAAGAACTTGCACGAGAGCATGAAAAACTAAACAGAGTTTATTTAGGGGGGGGGGACGTTGTTTAAAAAGAACACTTTACAATAAGGATATCATATTATTTAAGCCGCGAAGTGGGAATGCCATCGGCAGAGATTGCAAGGCAGTTGGTTTGTACTTCAGCAATTGTTAAGGCTATCCCAAAAGCGGAAACTAAAAATGATAAGTGATAGTATTCAACAACGTCCCTCTACGAACTCTACGAAGTTCATCAGAGGACAAATTTATCGTTGAGCAATTTGCTAATAGACTTAAATCGTCAAAAAGCTATGTCTGGTTTGACAAATGGGAAATCAAAGTCGGAGACAGTATTGTTGAAAAAATCAATGAAGGCTTAGACACAATGACACATTTGATAATTTTTCTATCAAAAGCATCAGTAAATAAGCCTTGGGTCAAAAAGGAATTATCTTCAGCATTAATGCGAAAACTAAGAGACAATTCCGTGCAAGTGATGCCTGTGAAAATTGAGGATGTAAATATTCCAATAATTATAAGTGACATGAAATATGCGGACTGCACCGCAGATTTGGAAAGCGGATTTAGTCAGTTGCTTAATGACATTTTAAATTAAAATTGCCGTTATTGTTTCCATACAACTGTTACAAGAAACTAAGAAGAAACAAATGAAAGGCAGCTAAATCAATCAAAAAAGCGCCCAACAAAAAAATCGAGGCGACAGGGAATAGCCTCTGTGGTTTTTTGCAAAGGCTGGTTGCCCCTGCGCCTCGTTTCGGTCGTTATGAACAAGATTGAATATCAATATCCAAGGGCGATAGCTTCATTGGGGGCGAACAAGTAACAATTTTGGGAGTCCAGTATAGGGGAGACGTTGGTGCAGAAGGT
>Ga0156233_126_pt1 | contig 6893 bp, 2 predicted proteins | sample RifCSPlowO2_12_FD_107880 | JGI IMG/M metagenome (GOLD analysis project Ga0156233, IMG submission 107880) | Candidatus Schekmanbacteria bacterium RIFCSPLOWO2_12_FULL_38_15
CAACAAGGAATTAAATATAAAACCAAGAGAAGAGAAAAAATCATAGAAAATAATTTTAACCCCTGATGGAAATTGAAAAATTTGTTTTTCATTCTTTCCCTCTCCTTTGAAAGAATATTTTTTTAAGACATTGTTATATTTGGTTCTTCGGATAGAGGAATTTTTGGATTAAGAATATTTTGAAGATTAATAAGTTAATTAAAAAAATCAAAAAAAAGGGCGGACAACATTGTCCGCCCTTCCAGCGATATTCTGAGCTGTGTTTGCAGAAAAGAGAGGGTCTAATCAGTTACCCAGAGCTCTGCTGAGCCAAAGGAGACTGGAGTTACACCCTCACCTGAATTCCAGTTTGTAGCTGTTGTGCCGTGGAGTCCCCTTGTAAGCCCTGTCCAGCCACCTTTATAAATCGTAGTCCCAAGTGAATGAGCTGATGGAATTGTGGCATCCATACCTCTCATAGGAGTTTGAAGGCTAATAGTAGTGCCACTAACACCTCTGCTGGTATACCATATCTTCTCATTATCAATTATGATAAGCCTTGTACCAGTACTATTTGGAATGTCAGTCACTGAGCCAGTTAAGTATATGTAGTAGTCATTAAGATTATACCCTGTTGTTCTATATATAGGTGTTCCCTTAGCATGATTTGCCCTGCCATGGCCTAAAGGACCCTGTGTACCTCGCTCATAAAGGGTTGTTACAGGTGAACCATAAGTACCACGCGTAGCTATGGAAATCGTTGAACCGGATATGGAACTATACTGAATTATCTCACCCTCTATGAGAATCGCACCGCCACCCGTCGGTAGAGAACCTATACCATTTGCAATAATCTGCGAATCTAAAGCCCATAAATGGGTTGCAAGGGTGCCATCGTTCAGGGGTAATGCAACCTGAAGGGTATTGGTTGTTGCAATTTTATTACCTGTATAGTCCACCTTCTCTACAGTAATGGTTGACTCAGGAACAGGGTCACCAGAAGTTGTTTTCTCCATAATAAATGTCCCTGATGGAGGAAAGGCAATTGTTGGAGTAGGCCATCCTGTAGAAATTTCGTAAAACTGAGTAGTAGCAGAAGTAATAGAACTCGTATCCTTGTAAGTAAGTATATCAAAATTATATGTTGTTGATGCTGCCAAATCTTTCCAGCCCACTGAAGTAATATTGCTGAGATCAGCATATGCTGTAACATAGCCATCAGGAGACGATAAGGTTTTTGTTGTGCCCGCAAAAGCACCTGCTGTCGAACTTGTCGTGACATTCCAATAGCTTTCATTCCCTGAACCATCACGCAATATAAATTTGATAGCAGAGGAAGCAAGAGTACATCTTGTCTGAAAACTCATAGTCATAACAGTAGCGGAATTAAGAAGGTTTAAGCTAACAGACTTGGTAACCTCTCTGTTTGCAGTTGCGTCAGTAACACATTTAAGAGAAGCAGAACCCTGTTGCTTAATTATTGGGTCCTGTGAAACTGCTACACCTGTTCCTGCCCATCCTGTTGTGGAAATTACATAAATTATATCAAAATTATATGTTTTCGATGCTGCCAAATCTTTCCAGCCCAATGAAGTAATATTGGTGAGATCGGCATATGCTGTAACAAAGCCATCAGGAGAAGCCAATGTAATAGTATGCTGAAGCCAGGTATTAGCTGTTCCACTTGTCGTGCTATTCCAATAGCTTTCATTCCCTGAACCATCACGCAATATAAATTTGATAGCAGAGGAAGCACTGCTGCACCTTGTGTAAAAACCCATAGTAGTGTAACTCGAAAGGTCTAAGCTAACAACCTTGGTAACCTCTCTGTTTACAGTTGCGTCAGTAACACATTTGAGAGAAGCAGAACCCTCTCGCAGAGTTGCTGTATCCAGTGAAACTGTGCTACTACCTGTCGCTGACCACCCCCCTGTATCAGAAGTTGAAGTTATAGCTGAAATTATATCAAAATTATATGTTGTTGATGCTGCCAAACCTTTCCAGCCCAATGAGCTGAGATTGCGGAGATCGGCATTTGTTCCATTATTACTACTTGGAGAAGCCAATGTAATTGTATGGTTCTTAAAAGTATTTGCTGCTACATCTGTTGTGATATTCCAATAACTTTCATTACCGTAACCATCACGCAATAGAAATTGGATAGCAGAGGAAGCAAAACTGCATCTTGTATGAAAACTTACGGCAGCGTAACTGGAAAGGTCTAAGCCACCCTTGTCCCACATTGCCCTGACAAGTTGTCTGTTTGCAGTTGTGTTAGTAACATCTTTAAAAGAAGCTGTTCCTTCCACTTTGTTTGTTGTATCCATCGTAATAGCCCCAGTAGAAACACCAGAAGGATTATTTATTGACCATGTACCACCGTTGACATCCATTGCATCAATAGTTGTTGTAACATCCATTGTAGCAATAGTCGTAACATTCATTGCATCAATAGTCGTGCTATTATCAGCAAGAGATGAGCTTGTGATAGCATTGCTTATAGCAGGCCTGCCTTTACCCATATAAAGCTTACCACCCAAAGAAGCAAAAGACCTTGGAAAACCATATGGGTCACCAAACCCATCATCTGTAACCTTTATCCAGTTTACACCATCTGCTGTCTTATAGAACCTGAAACCTGCATCCTCTGTCTGAAATGGCATTACAGCGCAATAGAGCCAACCCTCATGAGCACCTGCAAAAAATGTAAACTCACTCCTATTACCAAAACCTCCTCCAACTGAAACGGGTGAATTAACATTTCCCCCATACTGAGCTCCACCTGAAGAACTCGGCGTTGGATAAGAAACAGGTGTAAAGAAATTCATCCTACTTATCCAGTCACTATCATTAGAACCACCTGTTGAAGTAGAATAAATATTTGCCCCTGATGGATTATACTGATTAACTCCTTGAGGAAGGTTTGAGGTAAAGACCCACAAAGAATTAGGGCCAGCAGGTGAGGCAGAGCCTTCACTGCTTGTTGCAAAGGTTACAAGCTGGGCAGATGTAGCATTACTGGTCTCAGCATAACCACGCTCATTCGCACCCATTGTCAAACGAAGCTGCTGTCCAACTATTGGAACATGGTCACCAGCTGGACCATATAGTATCTGGCTACCAACATTGTCTAAAATGTGAACTGATGACATTCCTGGGATTCCTCCGGCACCACTTGTGAGTCCTAAGTAAGGAATCGCATCCTTATTATATCCGTGATGATGAGCAAGGGCATGGTCAGCAGGAGTTGAAGAAAATGTAACGGTTAAAAGATACTTACCACTTGCACCTGCCCCTTGCGGATTATTATCATGGGCAACTCCTGTTATTGTAGCATAGATGTCATCCGCTGTATTGTCTGTAATCCACGCCCAGTCACCTACTAACCTGCCCTTGCCACTTCCATTGGCAGGACCTGCCCTGTAAAGGGTAACACCTGGCTTTCCTGTAATACCTGACTTCTGAATAAAGGAATAGTCACTACCACCAAAACTTATATTAGCAGAAGAGTTCATTGTAGAACCATAACCAACGGTGTTCTGAGGGTCTATATCACCAAAGGATTTAGTCGTAACTATATTCCATGTTGTGCCATTAGTTGAATAGTCAAGCCGTCCTGAAGTAGGACCCTTACCACCATACCCCTTCAGACCAGAACCTGCAAATAGAGAACCATCAAAGGAATGAAGAGTGTTTATACCCTGAGAATCTGTAAAGCTATGCACCTTTGTCCAGCTTGTGCCTGAGCCTGACCACTTCCATATCTCACCGCCTGCAGCACTAATAACGAAGCTCTGATTATTGCCCATTATAGCCTTACCTGTTCCTGCATAAAGAGAGCCGCCATACTCAGCAAAAACACCACCCCAGTTACTATAAACCTTATTGAGATATGCCTCACTGCCTCCAATACCATCTGCGCTTCTCAGGGTAAAAGTCCCTCCTGTCGGCTCATACTCCCAAATCTCCAAACCCTCAGTTCCTGTCCCACCACCAATTCCTGCAGGATAATCATTAGACTTTCCTGTATCCCGGGGAGGATGAGGTTGCTTCCCTACCATGATATATAATTTATTATCAAAAGCGAACAGAGCAGGAATAAAAAGCTTGTCCTTGACATCAGCATTACCATCCTCCCAAGCAGTGCTTGCTATCCCATCTCCTGCTATCTGATGCCAGTTATCCGCATAGACATTGCCAGAGAAGCTGAAGTTAACTGCATCAGGGTCATGGAATTTCCATGTCACTGCTGAGCCTGTTACACTTGGCACTATACTCACGCCATTTGGAGCATGGTTAAAATAAGGATAACCATCAGGGTCATATCCGTATTCATTATTAACATTTACTCCGCTTGGTGTTATTGTTTCAATAGTTGCGTATGTTCCGTAAAGAGTATCTGTTGTATTATTTGTTATTGTAACATTTCCGGATAATATTTTATTTCCACTATCCCAGTTGAAACCAGTGGAAGCCATAATAACTTGAAGACCCGGCATGCCCGGGCCAGGCTGGGAAGTGTAAAGCTTTTTAGCAGAACCTTTTTTAACCTTGCTGGCAGAACCATCAGGATATTCAAATGTAATCGTACCCTTTTCAACATCCACATAGGCTCTGAATGAGGCAACAGGCTTTTTCTTTGATACTCCTGATGATGACTTAGCTCCTCCGCTGCCTCCATCCTCTCCGCAACCCGGAATTAAAAATAGAGATAGTGCGAAGCAAAGAATTACTGATAATATTTTTACCACCAAAAGTTTATTTTTCATTATAGCTCTCCTTCATAGTATTATATAATATAGAGTTTCATGAAGCCTGTTGACTTAGAAAAAAGTCCCTCCACCTACATTCCCAGTAGAAGTAAAGAGGGTAATATCAACTAATGGTTCGTAAACTTCGAGTTCTGGCTTAATAAAGGGCTTTTTCTTTGTAGTATTTTTTAAATCCTTTTCTTCTCCCTTAATCTCTTTGTTATTCATTTAAGCCTCCCCTAAGAAAATTTAAAAAATATTCTTTTATTTTAAAATACACTGCAAAAATTATGCCACATTTTTAAATTTCTTCTTTTATTAGATAACTCTTTGTTTTATAAGATTAATTATTGTGTTATATACTTTTTCAGAAAATTAAATTTTGCTCTTTTACTTAATAAAGTGTCTATTTTTTGACACTTTTCAGAGCAAAGCTTATAACTTATTGATTTTACGAATGAAGAATCCTGCGGCAAGCAAGCTGTCCTACAATTCATGTGTTAATTTAATGACGATATATGCTAAAATTAGGAATCAGAAAAGATAAAGTCAAGGAGGATTTCTATGTCATATATTTAATCGTATAAGGGAGAGTCGTGGTTATTGTCACCGAGTATTGAGGATTTAATACCAGAAGACCATATATGTTTTTTAGTTGAGGGTCTTATAGATTCACTGGATTACACAAATAGAAAGGGCGGATTTAAAAGAATCCGCCCTTTGTTTATTCTTATTTCTTCAGGCTAAAGCCTCGCAATTACTGAACGAAGCTCGAACACCTCTGCGGCTATCTGTCTAATCAGTTACCCAGAGCTCTGCTGAGCCAAAGGATACAGGGGTTACATTCTCACGAGAATTCCAGTTTGTAGCTGTTGTACCGTGGAGTCCCCTTGTAAGCCCTGTCCAGCCATCTTTATAGATTGTAGTCTCAGCTGAATGAGCTGATGGAATTGTGCCATCCACAGCCCTCATAGGAGTTGTAAGGTTAACAGTAGTGCCACTAACACCTCTACTGGTATACCATATCTTCTCATTATCAATTATGACATGTCTTGCGTCACCACTACTTGGAATGTCTGTCACTGAGCCAGTTAAGTATATGTAGTAGTCATTAAGATTATACCCTGTTGTTCTATATATAGGTGTTCCCTTAGCATGGTTTGCACTGCTATGGGCTAAAGCTCCCTGTGTGCCTCGCTCATAAAGGGTTGTTACAGGTGAACCATAAGTACCACGCGTAGCTATGGAAATCGTTGAACCGGATATAGAACTATACTGAATTATCTCACCCTCTATGAGAATCGCACCGCCACCCGCCGGTAGAGAACCTATATCATTTGCAATAATCTGCGAATCTAAAGCCCATAAATGCTGTGCAAGGGTGCCATCGTTTAGGGGTAATGCAACCTGAAGGGTATTGGTTGTTGCAATTTTGTTGCCTGTATAGCTCACCTTCTCTACAGTAATGGTTGACTCAGGAATAGGCTCACCAGAAGTTGTCTTATCCATAATAAGAGTCCCTGATGTAGGAAAGTGAATCGATGGAGTAGATCCTAAAGAAATCTCGTAAAACCGAGTAGTAGCAGCAGTGATAGAACTTGTATTCGTGTAAGCAAGATTATCAAAATTATATGTTTTCGATGCTGCCAAAGTTCCCCAGCCCACTGAAGTAATATTGCTGAGATCGGCATATCCGCCAATATTGCCGTTAGGAGCTGTAACTAAAGGATTGCCTAAGCCCTTAAAAGCACCTGCTGTTGCATTTGTTGTGAAATTCCAATAGCTCTCTTTTCCTAAATTATCACGCAAGAAAAATTTGATAGCAGATGAAGCACTGCTGCATGCTGCCTGAAAATTTATAGTTATATTAGTAGCGGGATTAAGAAGGTTTAAGCTAACAGTCTTGGTAACTTCTCTGTTTGCAGTTGCGTCAGTAACACATTTAAGAGAAGCAGAACCCTGTTGTTTAATTATTGGGTCCTGTGAAACTGTTACCCCTGCTCCTGACCATCCTGTATCAGAAATTATATAAATTATATCAAAATTATATGTTGTTGATGCTCCCAAAGTTCCCCAGCCCAATGAAGTAATATTGGTGAGATCGGCATATGCTGTAACAAAGCCATCAGGAGAAGCCAATGTAATAGTATGCTGAAGCCAGGT
>Ga0156233_134_pt1 | contig 5611 bp, 6 predicted proteins | sample RifCSPlowO2_12_FD_107880 | JGI IMG/M metagenome (GOLD analysis project Ga0156233, IMG submission 107880) | Candidatus Schekmanbacteria bacterium RIFCSPLOWO2_12_FULL_38_15
AGGAAAGTGAGGTTCTCACAAAGGAATTGGAAAGAGTTACAGTCAATTGCAAAAAGGTTAAGTAAAAGCAGTGGTGTTTCAATCAGTCCTTCTCAAGTTACAACATCAATTTTAGAAAAGGCTGTCGAAGAAATTAAACAGGAGGAACAAAAACTTAATGAAACCACAGATTAACACAGATTTTTTAAAGACCACCCCCTTCCCCTCCTTTGTAAGGATGGGATTAAGGGGAGGTAGATAGTGCGAATCCTTGATTTTGTTAAGTCTTCAGTCAATTAATTAAATAACGATTAACATATCAATACGTTACAAATAGAAAATTATATAATTTCCTATACATGAACAAAAAACTGCCTGAATTAAGAATGGTAAAGAAAGGGGAAGGATTATTTTGATTTTTCGGTGTTCCTTTACTTCAACTTTTTTCAGGGGTTTAAAGACACCATTTTCAAATACAGCATCTATTGTTTTAGACATGACAGTATTACCTCCTCATTCAATGGATTTGTAACATAACTTACCATAGCATGTTGTTAAAGTTAAACTCAAGAGGAGACTCACCCACCGTTAGTTGCACCTAAAAACACACTAAAAAAACCTTTTAAAAAAACAGAATGCCAATATCACATACAGAGGGAAACGAGATATTTACAATTTTCATCCCCTCACCTTTCTGGCACAGGTATCTTTACATATTGCCAATCACGGAGAACAGATGGTCAGGTATTATGGCTGGTATTCCAACAAAAAGAGGGGGATGAGGAAAAAGGAGGGGACGATAAATAAGCCGCTTGCACTTCAAGAAGACCTGACAGATTATCAGAAGTCATGCAGGAAACGATGGGCAGCACTAATTCGTAAAATCTATGAGGTAGACCCATTGGTCTGTCCACAATGTGGGGCAATGATGAAGCATGTCCCTGAATGTTTCTGTCAGGGAATTGTATCTGCCATTGAAGATGATATAGCTATTCATAAAATTCTCTCTCATTTGGGATTGCTTAATTCAAGAAATCGTTCCCCACCTCAGGTAATCACAACTCCATGGGAAAAGGAGTCCAACTATTTTTCAGACTATATCCCGGACATAGAGGTTTATTGCAGGGATATTTGAGAGAAACGAGGGAATATCACTGACAGAATAGCACTACCCTGAATCTACCATCTTTTACATTCTCTACAGTTATATTTCATTTTCACACCTTACAATCTTACTGCCTTAGCTTTTAACTTTCAAAAACTCTAAAATTTCTCCAAAATTTCGCTTGACACCAATTTTTCTTAGAGGTATGATTACTCCGTTAAAAGCAATTTCCTATCTATTCTATTTCTATTCTATTATCTATTCTATTCTATTTACAGAGCTTCAATATGATGCTCAAACGGCTGGAAGAGTCCTTTTTAAAGCAGAGCCAGTTTTTATCAGATGCATCCCATGACTTAAAGACACCGACATCGGTTATCAAAAGCTATTGTGATGTCACGCTCAGCAGGGAGAGAACACCTTTAGAATACAGGGAGGCAATGGAAAATATCAGCGAGATGGCTAACAGGATATCTATTATTATCAACCGTATATTGGAGATTTCGAGACTTGAGAGCAAGACTTTTTCACTTAACATTATGGATGTGGATTTAAAGGATTTAATTGGTAATGTATTAAAACTCCTTGAGCCTTCAGCATTACTGAAGGGGGTTAAGATAAGCCTTAGCGGAGAGGATATAAAAGTCAGGGGGGACAGGGAGAGGCTTACAGAGGCTTTTATAAATATTATAGACAATGCGATTAAGTATAATAGAAATAGCGGGTCTGTTGAAATTAAAACAGGCAGTAAGGAAGGACGGGCAATTATTTCGGTAGAGGATACAGGAATAGGCATCCCTGAGTCAGAGAAGGAGAGGATATTTGATAGATTTTTTCGTGTGGATACGAGCAGAAGCGTAGTTGCCGGGAGCGGTCTCGGCCTCTCCATTGTAAAGGCAATTATCAACGCACATAGCGGGAGTATTGAAGTTGAGAGCGAAGTAGGGAAGGGGAGTATCTTTAAAATCTTTTTGCCTTCAAAGTAGAACTTTGATAATATATAGACCATGAAAAAAGTATTATCTGTATTTCTTATAATAACCTCATTTGTGGTAATCCTTTCAAGTTTTCATTATCACAGTGATGGTTTTATACATGATGATTGTCTCACCTGCGTTACTGCGTCCCATAGGCATTCAATAAATACAGATGACTCTCCTTCTATTACAAGGAGCGATTCTGTTGTTGAGATAATCATACAGACATCTTTATTATTACCTTTAAAACAGGGCATATCAAATTTAACTATCCGCTCCCCACCCCTCTAATTCATTATCTTAAGAAAGACTCTTAATCCAAAGCACGAACTAAAAGCAATGAGCAATGAGCAATGAGTAATAAAACTCATTGCACATCACTCATTGCTCATTGCTTAAATTTGGAGGGGTAAATGAAATTCTATATCTTTATTCTACTCGTTTTGCTGTTCTCTTTTCCTGCTTATGCCGAAGATGTAAAATTGGTCGGCGGAGGCAGACTGAAGTTGATTGATATATCTATGGATGCCCTTTTTGCAGGCGGTTGGTCTACCATGAATGATAATACGCTGCAAAATATTCAGGGCGGGGGGCATGACCCAAGAAAACGAGGATTTACAGTGCAGAATGTGGAGTTGTCGTTTACAGGCGCCGTAGACCCTTATGTGAACGGAGAGGCTCATATAGTCTACTTTCTTGACCCTTTGACAGGTGAAACAAGGGTTGAAATGGAAGAGGCATTTGTAACCACATCATCTCTCCCTTATGGTTTGCAAGTTGAGGCAGGGCATTTTTTTACGGAATTTGGCAGGATTAATCCGAGGCATCCCCACCAGTGGCACTGGCAGGACCAGCCTATAATAAATACCCGTTTCTTCGGTCCCGATGGGATGAGGGGGGCTGGTTTCAGGCTCGGATGGCTGATGCCGCTGCCGTGGTTCTCTGAACTCCACTTTGGATTACAGAATGCCAATGGAGAGACCATGTCAAGTTTTCTTGCTAGCGAGGAGTTTTTTGACGAGCGTCCTATTGGAAACCGTCCTTTTATCGAGCAAGAAGTTAAGGGATTGAATGACCTTGTCAATCTTGTAAGAATTGATAATTCTGTGGATTTATCGGAAGATGTTACTGCTAAAATCGGATTCTCGGGGCTTTACGGACCTAATGCTACAGGCGCCAATGGTGAAACTATTATTTACGGAGCAGACCTTGTTTTAAAGTGGCGTTCAGCGGAACAGATAAGGGGATGGCCATTTCTGATTCTTGAATCGGAAATAATGAAAAGGGATTATAAGGCAGCAGCTTATTTTGACGATAGTGATCCTTTTAATGTTATGAACATACAGGAGGAGACACTCAAGGATTGGGGGTTTTACACTCAAATTTTATACGGCTTCACGGCGGGATGGGCAGCAGGATTACGCTATGAATATGCCACAGGGAGCGGAGAGAGTATAGGGGGACGAAATAACGACTCATTCAGGGATGACAGAAGCCGCTTTTCACCTCTCCTTACATGGATGCCGACGGAGTTCTCAAGATTCCGCATTCAGTATAATTACGACCGCTCTGAGTATCTCAATGATAAAGAAGCCCACTCAGTCTGGCTTGGGATAGAATTTATGTATGGCGCCCATCCTGCACATTCATTTTAGGAGGAATTTTTATGCTTAAAAAAATCCTTTTTACTTTATTGATGCTACCTATGTTTATAAATTCTGCATTTGCAGATGTAAATATTGTTGCAACCCTTCCATGGATAGGAAGCATAATCAGGGAGATAGGAGGGGATAAGGTTAATATCACTGTATTGGTAAAACCGAATCAGGACCCTCATTTTATTGAAGCGAAACCGAGTATGATACTTAAGGCAAGCAAGGCGGATATACTCATGTATAACGGACTTGACCTTGAGGTCGGTTATCTCCCCCTAATTATTACCTCATCGAGAAACCCCAGAATACAGACAGGGCAAAAAGGAAACCTTGACTGCTCGCGATATATAGCTCCTATTGAAATACCTCAAAGAGATGTAGACAGGAGTATGGGAGATATTCACCCCTTTGGCAACCCGCACTATCACCTATCGCCGAAAAACATCATGAATGTGGCAGAAGGGATTGCACAGACTCTTTCGGATGTTGACATCGCTAACGGCAAATTTTATAGAGCAAATTTTATATCCTTTAAAGAGCGATTGAGGGAGAGGCAAAAGCAGTGGGGTGACAGCCTGAGAGGAAAAAGATTTATTGCCTTTCATAAATACTTTGAATATACGGCAGAGGAATTTGGATTTCAGATTATTGGCTATATAGAGCCGATGCCTGGGATACCTCCTTCTTCCGCTCATATCGAAAGGCTTATTGGAGAAATTAATAGGATAAAACCCGATGGATTACTCACAACGGCATATTACGGAAAGAGGGAGACAGAGTTCCTGTCGCAGAAAACAGGCGTAAAAGTCGTAGTAGCTCCCCATGATGTGGGATGTCGTGAAGATGTTAAAGATTGGTTTGCATTAATGGATAAAGTAATTGAGTCCCTTAAATAAGAAAGAAGAGGTGAGAGAGGATGGAAGCCATTAATCTCCTTATATACCCTTTTTTAGCATGTGTGCTGCTGATACTGATTCATGTCTATTTCGGCATACATATTCTTGAACGAGGAATTATATTCGTTGACCTGTCCCTTGCCCAGTTTATAGGGCTTGGTATAGCCGTCTCATTTTTTGTTGGAGACGGAATAACGGAGAGGTATATTTTCTCTACCCTGTTTGCAATATTAGGCGCCTCCATCCTCTCTCTCTCAAGGTATATTGCAAGACTCGTCAATATAGAGGCATTTATTGGAGTCTTATACATCTTTTCCCTTTCCTCAAGTATTTTAATACTCGATAGAACCCCTCATGGACTCGAAGAGTTTAAGTCTATACTTAATGGTAATATCCTATGGGTAACTCCCGGCGAGGTTTTCAATACCTTTGCCATATATTCAATTATAGGCATCTTTCACTTTATCTTCAGGAAACAGTTTTTTTCTCTTTTGAGGGAAGGAAAGGTAAATATCCTTTGGGAATTTCTTTTTTTCCTGACCTTTGCAGCAGTGCTTGTAAAGTCTGTCCTAATAGCAGGCATTTTACAGGTTTTTTCATTCCTCGTTATTCCCACCTTGATAGGAAGGCTTTATACAAGAAATATTACTGCAATACTTATATTGGGATGGTTGATTGGACTAATTATGAGCATATTAGGAATGACTCTATCTTACAAATTTGACCTTCCAACAGCGCCTCTTATTGTAGCATCATTGAGTATAGTCCTTTTTATTCTCTTACTCATAAAGTTTATAAGTAGACAATAGTTATCGGCAAATTTTTTCTATTTATTAACACCCCAGTCTATTCTATTCTATTCTATTATCTATCTCACTATTGCCCCTGTGTTTGCCGATGTTACCATCCTCGCATACCTCGCAAGATACCCTTTTGTAATCTTCGGTGGTATGGGAGTCCATTTCTTTTTTCTATCGCTCAAAGTCTTTTCATCAACAA
>Ga0156233_124_pt1 | contig 5281 bp, 4 predicted proteins | sample RifCSPlowO2_12_FD_107880 | JGI IMG/M metagenome (GOLD analysis project Ga0156233, IMG submission 107880) | Candidatus Schekmanbacteria bacterium RIFCSPLOWO2_12_FULL_38_15
CCCTCCAATGATATAAATTAATTTTACATTACAGTAGATAAGGATTGCAGAGGTTATAGCAATTATTAAAGTTTTAAAATCTGAAACAGCCTCTTTCCCAAAATGATAAATCATCATCCCAAGCATTCCTACAAAAGAAGCAAGGATACCATTAACCATTGGCTGGAAGAATTTAAATCTTTTAAAACGCTCATATTGAAGTGAAAGAAAAACCAATATAGTGATGCTTGGAATAAACATGGCAATTGTAGCTAAGATGGCACCGACTATTTTATAAACCTTATATCCTATAAAAGTGGCAGTGATTACAACTGGTCCTGGAGTTATCTGTCCCATTGCAATCCCATCAATAAACTCCTGTGTTGTTAACCATCCATATCTATGTACAACCTCAGCCTGAATAAGAGGCAAACTTGTATATCCTCCTCCAAAAGCAAGGGCATCTATCTTCATCAGAGTAAAGCAGAGCTTAGATGTAACTGGAGAGATATATGAGACTGTCCAGAATAAAAACGATATTAACATAAAACCGATAATGGTTAAGCCTGAAAGCAGAAGTTTTCTTCTTTTGTTCCCATCTCTCTCCAATAAAATTTGGGCTTCCCTTTTGTTCAATGAATTTTTTGAATAATAGAAAAGAATCCCAAAAATAGCAGAAATAAATATTACCCAGAGAATATTTATTTTATAAAAAAACAACCAGAATGCTAAAAACGATAATACCAATCCCTTCCAGCCATTAATAGTTGACCTTCCAATATTAAAAGTTGCATTGATTATAATTCCCACCACTATTGCCCTGAGAACCATAAAAATTTTTTCTACAAAATCAATCTCGCCAAATCTAAAGTAAGCTGATGAGAGAATGAACATTAAAAGAAAAGCCGGGAAAGTAAAAGCAAAGGCAGCAATTATAGCTCCTTTTATCCCTCGCAATTTAAACCCTGCGTAGGAAGCAGCCTGAAAGGCGATTGCACCTGGGATTACCTGGCACAGAGCAACTCCCTCTAAAAACTCCTGCTCAGAAAGCCACCCTTTGTCTTTTACTGCCATATCTTTGATATTGGCTACCATGGCAGGTCCGCCATAAGCGGTTGCACCAAGTTTTAAGAAAGAAAAGAAGATCTCTTTTAGACTGACATTTCTTTCTATTGACTCACCCTTTACAATCAAAATCTTACCTTCATAAAAAATGCTCTGAGATGAAAAACGCACACTAAAGTGTGCGGCTACATTAATTATATCATTGTAGCCGCAGGCTTTAGCCTGCGAAAAATTTTCCCCAAATTTTATTTATATTATTAGAACTCTTAAAACCACAATAAATATTTCTCTTGAAAAGAAAACAATTTGCTTTATAAATTAATATTATGAAATTTAAAGGCTATACAGGCAAACTCCTCTGGGTTAATTTATCTAAAAATGAAGTATCTGTAAAGGAGCTGAATTCAAGAGATGCAGATTTATTCATCGGGGGAAGCGGCATCGGAGCAAAGATTCTGAGGGATGAAACGGATTCACACACTGGCCCACTCTCGCCTCAAAACTTACTAATTTTTATGACCGGACCCCTCACTGGAACTCCTGTTCCCTGGAGTGGAAGGCATGCAGTAATATCTTTGTCCCCACTGACCGGAATCTGGGGAGAAGCATATTGTGGAGGAACATGGGGAAGTGAGCTTAAAAGAGCAGGCTTTGACGGTATAATCATAAAGGGAAAGTCTGCTAAACCTGTATATATCTGGATAAACAACGGCAGGGCAGATATCAGGGATTCTTCTCACCTGTGGGGAAAGGATACTTTTGAGACTGAGCAGTTGATAAAAAAAGAAACTGATGAGAAAGGAAGTGTTACCTGCATAGGCCAGGCAGGTGAGAATCTTGTAAAAATTGCCTGCGTTATGGCTGACGGAAAAGCCGGAAGGGCTGCTGCACGGTGCGGGTTTGGCGCTGTGATGGGAGCAAAGAACCTAAAAGCAATTGCGGTTAGGGGTGAGAAAAAACCCGGGATTTATGATGAAGAAAATCTCCGTGAGAGTATTAAAAAACGCCTGCCTAAATTTACCCATGACAAAGAACACATGCTCAGCAAAGTCAGGTATGTCTTTAATGGTTTCGCAGATGACGGCCGGCACGGGATTAATAACTGGAGGGATGGTGAGCTTGACGGGTTTAAAAAAAGGCTAATCGAAGAAGTTGAAAGCCATGTGAAAAACGGCATGCCATACCTCTGCAGGCACTGTTATACGGGCTGCGTAGAATCAAATATTATAGGAGACAAAAGATCCACACTCTGGGAAGTTCTCGCACCATTAGGCTCCCAGTGCGGCATTGCTGATATGCACGCCATTAACAAGATATATGAGATGTGCAACCGCTATGGCATAGACTGCATATCAGCAGGTGGAACTATCTCCTTTGCGATGGAGGCTTTTGAAGAAGGGATTATCACAAAAAAAGATGCAGACGGATTAGACCTGCATTTTGGAGGAGCGGAATCCGTATTGGAACTTTTAAAAAAAATTGCAATGAAAAAGGGGATTGGTGAGGTTTTGGCAGGAGGTGCAAGATCTGCCGCAGAATATTTTGGAGGTAAAGCCCCTGAACTTGCAATCCACGGCAAAGGGCTTGAAGTTCCTGCTCATGAACCAAGAAGTCATAACTTCCTTGCTCTTGCCTATGCAACTGACAACCGCGGAGCATGTCATTGCTCAGCATCAAACCCCCGGACATCGCAGGAGGATTTTGTTGACCTCATGAAAATAAGATTTGATATAAAAGGCACAGGCAAAATGGTGGCAAGACGCCAGAACTATACATCTATGCTGAACTCGCTGGTACTTTGCATATTCTCACAGGCTGGCTATGCCCAGTATTACACCCCAAAGGATTTTCCGGGCATCAGCGCAAATGATGTAACAGAATGGTTTAAATATGTTACAGGCAGAGAGATTGGCATGGAAGAGTTTCTGCAAACAGGAGAAAAAATATTCAATCTCAAGCACCTCATAAACTTAAATAGAGGAATAACAAGCAAGGATGACACACTATCAAAAAGATTGCTCGAAGAAAAAAGAGGAGGCTCAAGCCCTGCATCAGAAAATCTTCCACCTCTAAAACCAATGCTTGAGGAATATTATTTAAGCAGGGGATGGGATAAGGACGGTAAACCGGAAAAAGAAAAATTAGAGGAATTGGGACTGAGATAAACCTTTCTTATTGCCTTGACTTAATAGATTCAATAAATTATTAAAAAATAAGAAATATTTCTAAAATGATTTTAAAATAACATTACAACAATCATGTCATTGCGAGGAGTAAAACGACGAAGCAATCTCAGTTTTAGCTATTAGCTGATAGCTGTCAGTTTTAATGAGATTGCTTCGCTATCGCTCGCAATGACAAATTATTGTAGGAGAATCTTATGGATCAGATGAAAGGGAAAGAAATCCCGGTTGAAAAACAGCGTGAGATACTTGTTGAGCGCAATGCCCTGAAGTTCACTGAATTGCACATGGCTCTTACTCAGGCTTTTGGCGAAAAGGAAGGCGCAAGGATTTACGAAGAGGTTTACGAGTTAAGGTTTAAAAAAGGAAGCTCGCAGGCTCAGGGAAGAAAACTTGAGGATATTATCAAAGCTGAGCTTTCAATTTTTCCTGCCCTTGGATGGAAGCTGTGGGCAGAAAAAAAGGTCGAAGATGGGGAAGAGGTCTGGTATGAACATTTAGAGCACTGCCCATACTGGACTGCAACAAAGAAACATAACCTTCCTGCCCCGTGCAAAATTCTCTGCGATATGGACTCAAGATTCGGAGAAAAATATAAACTCGGCCTGTGGAAACTCATGAAGCACATGCCAAGCGGTGATAGCGAGTGCTGTTTCAGGATAACCCCGTTCAAATGAAAATGTTGGCATGTTGACAAGTTAGAATGTTAGCACGTTTAAATAAATCTTAGATTACAGATTTAAAAATGTAGCTGCAGAGCAAAGCTCTGCCACTATCTGGTAGCCTGCGATAGATGCATAAAAACCAAATGACAAAATCCAAAACTCAAATAAATTACAAATGACTAAATGCCAAAATATTTTTTTAATTTTGGATTTCATTTGAACTTTGAAATTTTCGGTTTTGAAGTAGGGGTCGACCTCCGTGTCGACCCAATTGAGGAGGGCGGTCAGGGACGACCGCCCCTACACCTTATGGAAGGATAGTCAATGCCCATTGACCACAACATAGAAGACAAAAAAGATAAGGTTAAAATTAATACAGAAATAGACGGGAAAACCGGTGAGATAGATTTCAATGCCCTTAAATCCGGCGGAGTGATAAAACAGCGACAGAAAGACCTGTTTACTGTGAGGCTTCGCTGTCCCGGAGGAAGGGTCCCGGTCAAAAAGCTCAAAAAGATTGCCGAGGTAGCTGAAAAATACGGCGGAGACTATGTCCATATATCAGTCAGGCAGTCTATTGAAATAACTTATGTGAATTACAGGGATTTTGGCAATATACAGAAAGAGCTTGCCGAAGCCGGTCAGGATATTGCCTCATGCGGCCCGAGGATAAGAGTTCCCACAGCCTGCTCAGGATGTGAGTATAATCCAAACGGACTTACTGATACTCAGAAAATGGCTGCACTTGTTAATGAAAAATTTTTTGGAAAACCTTTAGCCCATAAGTTTAAAATCTCATTCTCAGGCTGCCCGATTGACTGCGCCAGAACAAATGAAATGGACCTCGGCTTTCAGGGTGCAGTAAAGCCGGCATGGATTAAAGAATTATGCACAGGGTGCAGGGTATGTTCCTTCGCATGCAGGGAAGGAGCGATTGAAAGCCACAAAGATACCGGAGAACCGATATACCACACCGAGAATTGCCTTTACTGCGGTGACTGTATCAGGGCATGCCCTACAAACGCGTGGGAAAGTTTGTTAACCGGCTGGATGGTGCGTTGCGCCGGCAAACACGGAAGGCACCCTATCAATGGTCATATAATTGCCCAGTTTGTTCAGGATGATGATGTCCCCAAAATCATTCAGGCTGTGACAGACTGGTATTCAGAGAACGGAAAAGGAAAAGGCCGAACAAGAATATCAACCCTCCTGCAGAAACCGGAGACATGGAAAAACTTCATAGCACACATGAAGCCTGTCCTTGAAGGCAAGGCTGTAAAAAAACCCAAGCCCCCGGAACCAATAGAGATTCATTTTTAATCACCTACATGGGGAAGAATACCCAGTGTATCAAGCTTTGCTCTTCCCGGCATATTTAAATTTTATCCT